>RCMY010000950.1_pt1 | contig 27690 bp, 18 predicted proteins | sample 2041341 | NCBI WGS metagenome assembly RCMY01 (sample SAMN09708234, study PRJNA481090) | Marine sediment metagenome, whole genome shotgun sequencing project.
ATGGAATTTACACTTTCAATTAATTCCTTTGTACTTTGTCGTTAAACCATCAAATATTTGATAAAAGTGCCGACCTTGTTCCAAATATGTTAGAATAGGGTGTTCGGGAGAAGTCGCATAATCAAATCTCAAATCAAAAGCATCAAATGGACTTCGGTTACGGTAAAAAACGCTTACCCTATTAATTTACGATCATGGTTGTATTACCCAACCACACTACTCAACTTGAACATCGGTAAATACATGGCCACTAAAATAACCCCAACAAAAATCCCTACGATTACTATAATCAAAGGCTCCATGAGAGTAGATAACAATTTTGATTTCTGCTGTACTTCGATGGCGTACTGTTGATTTAGCCTTTCAAAGATATATTCGGTTTGATTGGTCTCTTCGGCCACCTTTACCAAGGATACCATTTTGTTGTCGAAGATTTTGCAACCGGCCATGCTTTCGTTTAAACTTTTACCAGCCAGAACATCTTTTTCAACATAAGTCAACGCCTCGTTTAGTGGATAAAAGTCTATCATCTTTTTTACCAACCGAATGCTGTTCAGCATAGGCACTTTAGAAGACGTAAGCAAAGCTACCGCTTGAGTAAATTGAGCCAGATAGACGGAATTGATAAAATTGCCGACATAGGGCAATTTCAACAAGAGATAATCTTTTCGTCGTTTAAACCAGACCTTTTTTGCGAAGGTCTTCCGTAGGCTGATTAAAGCCAAGATAAAAACCAGGACCAACCAACCATAATCCTTTATAAAATTGGAGGCACTGACTATCATCTTGGTAATCGCGGGGAGGTCGACGTTGTTCTGCCTGAAAATATCCTCGAACATGGGTACGACCATTCTTAGCATAAATATTACAACCAAAATCGCCGTGATAAGGATAATGATGGGATAGGTCAATGCATTGATCAATCCCCTGCGCTGTTCGTTCTTTCGGGCAAAGAACTTGCCCAGTTCCTCCACGATTCTTGCCAATGTTCCGGTTTCTTCCCCGATCTTGATGGAGTAGTACTCGTATTCCGAAAACTCCATTTTATCCCGTAGTATCTCGAAGAAACTCCTACCGGAAACCAGTGCATCCACCATTTCGCCAAAAAACGATTTTAGTTTCTCCTTCTTTTGGTTTTCTTGGATCAGGGATAACGATTCCTTGAGATTGATTCCCGCTTTTAACAAAACGGATAGTTCGGTGTAAAAATCCTCCTTTTTCTTGTTTCCAAAGGATTTTCCGAACAGCGTCACTTCTTTCTGCAAAGTTTGTGACAACCAATCCTTTTCAGAACTCTTGTTAGGTACGGTGGCGGTATGTTCTAGTTTAAATCCCATGGTCTACTTCATATAAGTTGCTGCGGAGTTATTTTTAAAAACGAACAATTTTTGTCCTCCGTACTCTTTTGCGGTCTTAAAATTCAAAGCATCGATTTCCCCTGATGCCCTTGCAGTATTTTCAAATAGGAAACGCTGCTCCACCCATTTCAGGTCGAACGTATCTTTTCCCTTCACGATAAGGTTTGCTTCTATATTATATGTTTGGGTTTCCATATCATTGAAAAAGCTCAGTTCTCCTCTCTTTTCGTTGTAAAAAATAGTCTCGTACCTATTGAAGTCGATCCAAAGGGATTGTCGTAACAGGTTCAGTTCGGTACTCTTTTCATAGTTCCGCTCGATACCCAGCATTTGCTTTTGAACCAAATTGAGCACGGCAAAGGCCATGCCTACCACAATGGTGGTGATAAGGAGCGTAACGATCATCTCGCTCAAGGTAAACCCCTTAACTTTTCTCAATCTATTCTTCATGCACCACCGTTTCGATAATCGATTTGTCGAGTCCTTGTTTTTCTGCACTGAACGTTACAATAGCGACTCCCGTATTCTCCCTTTTTTCTACGGAAATTTGCCAACCGTCCAACTCGTCGAAGTAAGGCAGTTCCAGACCCTTATTTGCATATTGGTATTGCAATTCATAAATCCGTTCTTGGACCGGATGGGTTTTTCCTTTGATACTATTTGAAAACAAGTTGTTCAACAGCATACTCGACACCATAAAAACGATAACGATGAGTACCGTTGCCACCAAGGTTTCCATCAGTGTCGAGGCCTTTATTTTTTTTAATACAACCATTTAATGACCTCTTTTGGTTGTTCCTTATTGATTGAAAGACCGACATATTCCCCGGGCAGTCGGGTATTATCGATTGTGCCGTTATATAAATGGTTCTGGTAGATACTACCATTTTCCAAAGCGATAAACCCATTGGTAGTAACAGTACCGATTATAGTGCCTTTAAGTTCCAGATTTTCGGCGCAATACACTTCACCGCGGACGACAGCATCTTTGGAAATCTTGATCTGTGGGGCATAGGTCTGCTCTTGGGATTCATCCAGATATAGTATTGCTCCGTTTACAAAGGTTCCAGAATCAATATGGAGTTTGGGACCGTAATTTTTCTCTTGGCTATTTTCTCGGTTCTTTTCCCATACTACAAGTGCCGTTGGATAGGCTAGTTCGCATCGTTTCCCCACAGCTATAGTTTTATGTGCAAACGCTTGGAAGCTGCCCTTGACTCCATCTCTAATGATGATTTCAGGAGCGATCAGCAAGACATCCCGCAGCATTGCTGATGGCTCGACAATGATTTTCTCAGAGGCTGATATGATAATGTTTCCGATCAAGGATGCCCCTTCTAAATGAACTATTCGGTCAATAATATGTTTTGTTGGGGATCGGAATGAATTTTTGATTTCCGAATTCCGTTTGAACTCAACCTCTTGTCCGTTATCCTGAAAATTTCCGTACAGATCCGCAAGGTGCCGCTTTACTTCAACATCCACTACGGGAATCTTGGAATTACTTTGCTTCTGGTTACCATGGACCAATCGGCTATAACGATAAGAATTCCCTGAGATATTACCCATCCGAATACCTTGTGATGGTAAATATGCGTCTCCGGTTATCTTGGCGTTTCCGGCTATTATCAAAGGGCGTTGCCTGTCGGTCAGGTAGAGCGCAGGAATTCCATTTTTTACGCTGTTACCTGCTAGGGCGATTTTAGTGAATACGGTATTTTTATGTTTGGCCGTGGAGGTGTATTTTTCAAAAAGCCCCCAATATTCCTTTTCAACAAGGGTTGTGATTCCAAGGTCTTCTTCCGACCTGACATCCAATACGGAATTTGCTTTCATCCCTTTTTGAAAGGCGTAGCGCAATCCGAAATCGGATTGTCGTATTACGGCAACAGTGATATCGGTTTTTTTGTCGAAATAGGTATGGGTGTAGCTTATAAGGACGAAGCTCATCAATAAAATGGCTACAATGGCACCAATGAACAGTACGAACTGCAAGGCACCGGCTTTTATTTTTGCTGGCGATTTCATTGTGTTAGCGGGATACTTTTGGTTTTTCCGTTGTACCTTACCTTTATTTTTTGGAAACTTCCGGAGATAAGTTCGACGTCATTAAAAACACTTTTTTCGTTTAACATCTGTTGTTGCCCATCTATGGTCAAAAAGAAAATTTTTTTACCGGTCGTGCTTTCGATCAGACCGGTATAACGAATGTCCTTTTCGGGAAGCATCTCTTTTTTCGGTGTGACCGCTTTTTTCTTTTTCTTCGAAATAGTCGATTTCGGTAAAGTGCCCAAAAATGGATCTCGATAGTGCGCCACAATACTGAAAGTATCACGTTGCTTTATGGCCTCCGGAAGAAATTTTCCCATATCAGCAGATAACGGCAACTCCTCGGGCGAAGGATTCACGGTCTTAACGAGCCGAAAGCCCAGGATGCCCCATACGATAAGTACCAAGGCCAACAAGAGATATGTTTTTTGATTCTTTTTCAATTGGGTGAAGGATTAGTTGCCCGAAGCTTCTACCTGAAATACGCTGGAAGAAAACACGGTTTCGTAATCACTGTTCAAGGCCTTTACCCTCCATTCATAATCACCGTTGTCCAAAGCTTTGATGGCTTTGGTACCGATATAGGTGCTGTCCAAAACAATGGTAGTGTCCAATATGATTTGAGAGGCTTCCCTGAAATTCGGTCGTGCGATCTGTATCAAATAGGCATTGGCATCGGCCACACCGTTCCAAGTAAAGTTTACTTGGGTATTCTGCACAAGCGTACTATCTTTTGGGGCGACGATTTCTACTTGCTGATCGGAAATATCAGCGACTTCAAGAATATCCTCGCACCCGGTAATCGAAATTCCTAGAAACGTTATGGCCAAAATGATTGTTGATAGTCTCATAGTTTCAAATAGGATTTCGTTTCTTTTAATTTGTGGGCATCCTTTTCTGTGCCCTTGGGGCATTTTTCACCATCAGCGGAAATCGAAGCTATCTTTTCTTTTCCATATCTGTCGGTATCCCAACAGAAGCCCGATAGTTCATATTCGAAAATTTCCATTGTCGACATTGTAAAAGGAATTCGCTTTCCATTCTTTAAAAGTTCCATACCCAAAAGACCGTCCTTGCATTGTGTCAGGAACAGCCCGTCCGCATTTAACAATTGTTGCGAATTTTCGTGGGTATCCAAAAAGGAAATTTGGGTTACGATTTTAAAATTGTCATCGTTGGATAAATAGGAACGGACATTTGAATTTGTATCGGCGTTCAATTGCAATTGTAACGCGATTTTATTCGAAAGCTGCAGACAAAGATATTTTGGCTTTACGCGCAACGAATCTATAAAAGTTACTGTAGGTTGAGTCCCTTGCGAAGCTTTGAGATCGGCGTATGCCTTGAACTTTGACCTGTCAAATTGGATTTCCCGCAGGGAAAGCGGGATACCTTTTTCCAAATGGGGATTACCGACCTGTTGAAAGTTTTTGGCCATCAAAGATTTTTCTTCTTTCCCGATCGACCCGATAGATGGAATAAATCGATCATGGCCTTTCCCAATATTTTGAAAGGAAGAACAAGAAAATAAAAGTAGCGCCAGTAGCATTACGTAAAAAATAGGTCGCATATGTAGGTTTCTTACCTATTTAAACGAATTTATGCGCGCCGTGTTGTATAAATGAATACCGAAATAAGGATTTTTTACCGTTTTAACGAAAAGTGACCTGTAAAGACTTTTCCCCCGTCAAAAATATAGCGGAACCAGTAATCGGATTCCGGTAACGGTAGGCCGTTGTAGCTGCCATCCCACCCCGCAGTCATTGGTGAAATCTGTTGTAATAGTTTACCGTAGCGGTCGTAGACGTAAAGTTTTGATTCGGGATAATGATATGCCCCTATGATGTTCCAATTTTCGTTAAAACCATCACCGTTAGGAGTAAAGAACTTTTGGTATCCCAACGCTATTACTTGCTTGGTGACGGTACGGCATAGGAACTTATCGCGCACGTAGACCGTATGTTCGCCAGGGAAAACTTCCAAACGGTTACTGTCCTGATAATTTTCTCCATCGACCGAATATTCGAACTCTCCAGTACCGGTCGCATCTACGGTTATGGTTACATTATCCGATGGATCCCCGATTTCCGTGGTGAAATCTTCAGGCGCGCCCGAGGAAACCACCTCGAAGGGAACTGTCTTTTCACATGCGACACCATTTGAAGTTAGTGTAACGGTCAGGGTATAATCACCAAGTGCGGTTATGTTCAAGGTACGTCCGTTTCCAAGTTCGGCGCCGTTTTCATCTCTCCATGACCAGCTTTCGGAATCACCCCCATCAATGGTTAGTTCTGGGCTATCTGGACAGATAACATAGGTCTCGTCCAAATTTGGCTGTGGCAACGGGTTGATACTGATTTCAAATTCGGCTGTATCAAAACAGGCCCCATTGTTCTTGTTGTGTACCCTTGCATATACCGTTTCCCGTATTTGGGAATTCGTATATGCCTCCTTTGGTAAAGAATTTTGATTATTGTTTGCATCGCTTTGGGCGCTAAAATAGGATACTACGAAGCTATTAGTATCCAAACCGTTCAGTACTTCCGAATCTTTTACCGAAAGGTCAAAGGTGCGGACTCCCGTTTCATTTTCATCGCAAGCAATTATCGGCAATGGTGTTCCCGCCGTTGGTGTTTCAAAAACTTCTAAAACAAAACTACCTGTTTTGAAACAATTGGTATTTGTACCATTCTCAATTCTATAGAACAAGGTTTGTGGGTTGGATGTATTTTGGATGGAACCAACTATATTATTAGTGTTCGTATCGGCATCGGTCTGCGTTTCATAATACGTTATCCTAAAGTCGGCGGCAGATTGACCGCCCAAAATATCGGAATCCTTTTCGTTCAAATCAAAAAAATGAAAACCGTCATTATCGTCATCGCAAACTTTCCAATCTGCAACGGTTTTAAATACCGGAGAATCATTTACTATGATGTCAAAATAGGTCGTAGCGTAACAATCGGAATTTGCGTTATTTTGAACCCTCGCAAAAATGGTCTGAAAGTATGGAGTTCTGTTTGTATAATTCGTTGGGTTCAAAGTCGCGGTTCCGTTATCTGCATCCATTTGTGAACTATGGTAGCTTACAGTAAAGCTGCTTACACTTTGCCCGTTTAAAATAAAGCCGCCTTGAACTGTCAGGTCAAAGCTAAATATGCCATCGTTATTATTGTCACACAATTCCATATTGGTAGGTGTATTCGCATTCACTGCTGTAATAACCTCTATATCAAAATTACCGGTTTCAAAACATTCCGGATGGGCGGTGTTCTCGATACGGAAAAACAGTTGTTCTGAAGACGTAGTGTTATTATATGGTGAAACCAACTCGTTTAGGTCATTTTGAGCATCCGCCAAAGTTTCATGGTAAGAAATCGTAAAGGCAGTTGTACTCTGACCACTTAGAATCTCCGTATCCTTTTGGGTCAGGTCAAAATCGTAGAAACTATCGCTGTCGGTGTCGCAGACTATCCAATCGGTCGTAGGGTTTAATACTGGGGCTGTCTTCAAAATCAAATCAAAACTTGTCGTATCGTAACAGCTTGGATTATTTATATTTGAGATACGTGCAGTAATAGTCTCCGCAGTGTTGGTGTTCGTGTATAAAATCGGCAAAGCGTTTGCATTGTTTTGTGCATCGACCAAGCTAGAATAATAGGCTATATTAAAATCTGCTCCCGATTGGCCGCCTAGTAATTCGGTATCTTTTGTCGATAAGTCGAATTCTTGAATTTGGCTGGTGCTACATTCCTCGAAATTTGCTATAGAATTGGCTATTGGAGCCTCAGAAATAATAATATCCTTAGTTTCAGTTTTAGTTTTAGTTGCTGTGGTTACGGTCGCGCTGACAGAATAGGTTCCTGCCGATCCGTAAGTATGTATTGGATTTTCCAATATTGAGGTGTTCCCATCCCCAAAATCCCAAAAGATACTGAGTACGGGCTCACCAGAATTTATATTGAATTGCGTGGTGGCGCCAAGACATAAATTTTCCGCTGTAAAACCAACTAAAAAGTAAGATTGTATAAAAGGCGGCAGGCCTAATGAGTTAATTCTACCATTCAATGGTACGCCATTTTCAACAAAATCACAACCAACATCAAGTACGTCTGGATGGTTAATAACCATTAGAAACGCTCTTCCCAACAAAGGACAATAAATTTTACCATCAATGGCCATTTGCAATTGCCCCGGCTGTATTGAAAAAGGATAATCAGGGCGTCTATATTCCTGTGATAGTAAGAGGCCAGAGGCCATGATGGCATTTCTTTCGAATGTACTTATATCGAATTGATAGACCCCGTTTCTTGTAGTTGCATAAAGAATCTGTCCGTTATTTGAAAACTCAACACTGTAGGTTTGTGTCGAATCGTAGGTGCTAGAAAAATAACCTTGAAGACTTACTAAATCGTAAACCCTACCTGTCGCTGCATCGAAGTGGTGCAGTTCAATCCTACCTCCGCCGGAATAGGCCACGGCCAATTTCCTACCATCCGAAGACACTTTCATTGATCCTATTGAACTATATGGAAAAATTCCCGTTGTTGAAAAGGAAGAAACTACAGGCATGGTATTCAATCCGCTAGCGTCTACTAAATAGCTCAAGAATTCATTAGTGTCGTATGCCTTTGTAATTACCCAAATCCCGCTTCCATCGGCATTCTCAACAGCTGTAATTTTTTCTGTCATTGGGGTTCGTAGTAATAAGTTCTTCTCCGCAGTCACATCACCAAGACCGCCATCAAGGTTCATATCGACAACCGTATATCTCAAACCATTCACCTCGGCCTCATCGTCAAGGGAGAATATATAATAGATGTTGGGTTCACCCGGTTTTGGAACTATTAATCCCGATTGGGTACTTGAAGGGTCTCCCAATAGATCTGTACCGTTTGGCATAGGCTGATGGTTACGGTTCCAAACGGTAATCCCATCCGTATATAATAATAAATTGCCATTAGTATCTGAAATTGTAGCACAACCTTCCAACGTATTCAATGCCCCGTTCGTTAGGGCAACCGGTGTACCACTATTAAAATCTACGCCGGCATTTCTACCAAAATACCAGATAGCAGCCTCCTTTTGGGCAAAAACACCAATGCAACAAATAAAAAATAAGAAGAATAAAATGGTTCTTTTCAAGGATAGGTTTTGATAAAACTAAAATTTGGGCTGGAACAAGGTTTCTGTAAGCTATTTAGTACAAAACGTCAATATTCTAAATGAATTGTGTTTATATTTCGATCCCCTAGAAATAAATATTGATACGTGCTTCGCAAGGACATTTTTTCTTTGAAAAGCAGTATTTTTTATAAGCCATTTAGGCATTCTTAAGCCTGTTGATTAAGTATATGTGCTATAAATGATTTCGGTTCTATATTGAAGAGTTTACGAAGTGAAAAGGGTTTTTCACAGGATGTTTTTGCCAGTAAAATAGAGATTCACGTTACCAACCTCTCTAAATACGAGCGTAATATTTCAATCCCCTCTTTGGAAGTCGCCAAGCGTATGGCGGAAGTATTGGAGATTTCTCTCGATAGATTGGTGCATGGCGAGAATATTGCCCAAGATACTTTGGAAGATACCGATTTGCTGACCCTGTTCAACAAGGCGCAAAAACTTTCCTCTAAACAAAAGGAGACCGTAAAGGACTTTCTTTCAGCCTTCGTACTAAAGGCGGACCTTACCCAAAAACTGGCGCAATAAAAAACCGCCACTTGGGCGGTTCTTTTTAAAATATCATCAATCCAATCCTAATCACAATCTAATTTTGGTAGATCATAATAACCGATACCCTTATTGGTCGTTATTTTTTTGTATTTAGTAAAGTTGCTTTTACACATGTAATAATCAACCCCTTTTTTAGAATCATCAATAATTCCATCAGGCATTCCTGTAACGCCTATGTTTAGGGAGTCTATTAGATTATATTTTGAAAATGTTTTAACTAAATCATCTGTCAGAACGTTTGTAGAATCAGACCAGTAAAACAATTTGCCTTTTTTCTCAATATAACGTGATGGAAAATATGGCATTTTACTACCAACCTTAGTATCAGAATTTGGAACCCATTTCTTATAACTTCCTATGATACTAACACCTAAAATATCATCACTTATATTTTTAACTTGGACGGAAAACACACTATCCTTTTTACTCAGACCGCTCGAATTTAAAAAATCCGTGACTGCATTCAGGACTGCATCGTCTTGACTACCAGTGGTATTTAATTCCCCTTTCCATGCAGAGCAACCTATGATTAGAAGTATAAAAGCTAAGAATAAAAAATAGTTCGTTTTCATTAATCAATAATTTGTAAAATCAACATTCCTTGGATTTGTAACAATAATAAAATTCATACTTGGAAATTTTGATAAACCATTCGCTCTACCATCAAGGTCAGCCTTAGATGGCCTTAATCTATCACTATCGCCAAAACGAGAAAGATGAGTATGAAAACGTGTACGTATTGTTGCATTCAATAAATCAGGCCTAATATTCCTTAAATTCATACCTGTACCTGCTTTTTGGGCATTGTTTCCTGAATAACCACCTATGAACACATTGGTTACATTCGTTTGATTATTTTCCGAAAGATAATAACCGCCTATTTCTTTGCCTAAGTAGTTTGATAATTTTAAAGAAAAGCTTTCTACGCCTTTTACGGTAGCTTGTTTTTCTCCACCAACATCTACTACGTTTCCACCTTCTTTTAAGTTAATACCATCACTTAATATGCCCTGTTCAATATCATCAATATCGACCTTGGCTTTACCTCGTTCTGATTTCTTGACTAGGAAACCTAAAAATCCTTCCCCTTTCTTCTTGACATTACCGTTCTTGTCAGTTCTCAATATTCTATCAGGGTCATCATTGACATCGCCAACCTGTTCGACGTCTCCTGTTTCTTTGTTCAACTTAAAATCGGTCAAGCCATCTGGGTCGATTCTGAACATGGGACTATTCTGGACAAAATTATATGGGGTCATCCAATCTCTTTCATCGGCCAAGGGGTCAATTACCATCCATCTTCCCAATGCAGGATCATAATTCCTCGCCCCGAAGTCGTAGGTTTCGAGGCCTAACTCCTTTTCGTATTCTTTACCTTGAAAAGTCTGGTAGTTGTTTTCAACTCCGTTCACTACGGAATTGTACCCTTTGTGCTCAAGCCCAAAGGGGTAATAATTTCGATCCTGTAGGATTTCGGATTGGTCAATAGAGCCGTCATCGTTGATGTCCTGATATGACAACCTTACATTCCCAAGGTGATCAGAATATTGATAGACATAGTCGTATCCACCTGAACCATCAGGTTCTATATATCCCTCAGGATTGAAGAACTGAACCAAACTACCGTTCTCATAGATATAGTTGCCTGCATAGTCAGTTGTCATAGGACTACCGTTAGTAACAACTTTGCTCAGTTTCGTTCCCATGGCATCGTAAATATATGTAATCTTTTTCAGATTATTATTGTCGAATTTTACTTCCACGGGCAAATTGAGATGGTTATATGTAATACCATTGTTTAACGCATCGCCGATACCTTTATTTAAATCCTTCACCATGTTACCGTTGGTATCGTAGGTGTAATCATTTCCTTGCGTGTATCCGTCATTAAAACCTTCAGATACAAAGGAGCTGTCGGAAACGCTATTCAATCTGTTGCCAGAATAAGTATAGCCTAAATTATCCATGGTACCAAAGGTTGTTACAACACTATTGGTATGACCTTGCCTAATTAAGCCAAGAATATTACCGTTCTTGTCATAATTTAAATCTGTAAGATTATATATACCCGTATTATCCTTAGCACTTTTAATCCTGTTTAACTCATCGTAATCGTATGAATATCTTTGGCTTACAGGATTACCTGTTGGATTAGGGCTTTTAGTCGTCCATAAAGTTTGGGCAATATTCCCATTAAACAATGCATCAGGGTTTTCATTAGTTCCAAAGTTTTTAGGGTCATTATAGTTAATCTTGAACCCAAAGAGGTCATTGCCCTTGATCGAAAGGTCATTATTGACTGTGCCGCCGTCATTAATTCCTTTGAGCCAGCCCCTCACATTGTATGAATAGTCAAGCACCTGCAATGGAGATTGTCCACCCAGTAGGTCATTATTAAATTTCAAATTCTCAATGTTACCGTTAATGGAGTAAAAGGAGGCATCTACTTTAAGAGCTTGGTTAGAATTAATCAAAGAGGTATAGAAAATTTCATTGTTATGAATATACTCGATTTCAGTACCTATACGTTGTACCCTAAATTTATCACCTGAGGCATAGTTACGAAAAAAGCCTTTGTCAGAACCATTTTCGTATACTCTAATCGTTCCATCAAGGCGGGTGTACAAGGCATAATCGATTGAATTATAATTTGCATTGGGGTTATCATTTGAAAACCCGACCATAATCGCTTTGTTATTCGTAGGAATAGTCCACTCGACGTAGCCGTTACCATAAACAAATTCTTCAGAAGCAAATCCACTTAACCATCCCGTAGAAGAAGAGTTGTTTGAAATAGTCTTACCTGAAATCGTAACATTAACCTGATCCGCGATGGTAAAAGGGGCTCCGTGGGCCCTTCCTCCCACTTTTTTTCTTTTCAACATTCCTAAATCATCGTAGTCATTTTGAAAAACAGTATTGCCTTCGCCGTTTATTTCCTGATTCTGACCTTGCAATCTGCCAACTTGATCATATGTGAAAATATTAGTCGTAACGATATCGTCACTACCTGTTCTTTCATGGGTTTTTCTTTCCAGCTTCACTTTGCCAACAAAGTCCAGTTCGGACTCCGCAATGTCGGTAGTATCAAGGTAATCATTTATACTTTTTTTCCAAATGGTTCTTCCCTTACTATCATAGCCCATCATCGAAGTTATCCAATTATTGGTGCCCAGAACCCTTACTTTTGTACCAGTAGGCAATCCTTGAACGTCCAAAGAAGCAATTTCCCCAAATACTTTGGCGGGTAAGCTGATACCTGGTCTATCAAAAACGTAGTCATCATAATAATTGATGGCGTGGATTTCAGCTATAGTACCATTGGGCTTGGCATCATTGGTATAATACACGTCGGTTCCCGCAATATTCGTTGCCGTACCGGTATGTTCTTCGTACTGCTGTGCAGCTCCCTCCATCAGGGCAACCATACTAGCCCTATCTCCCGTGCCGTTTATCAATCCTGTATAGGCTACCCTGCCGAAAGCATCGTATTTGGTAAAGACCCATTTGCCCTGAGCTTTCAGGTTGGGGTCTTGGGCCAATACAGGTTGATCCAAAGAATTATATACTATGGACTCCCAATCCGTTTGTGGTCCTTTGCCGGGAATCTTCTTTTCCACCAATCTATTTCGATGGTCATACTTATATTGGTAACATAACTCTAGAAGCTCGGTTGCCGATACACCATCAGACGTATCAACTTTTGGAGGTATTACGTAACTAAGGTTTCCGTAATCGTCATAGACGTAATAGGTATCGTGAGCGGTCGATACGTTACCTATATCAGCGTAAGTGCGCTTGAGAAGCATCCGCCCTTGTTTATCGGAAAATTCTTCTACCGTGTTATTGGTCGTTGAACCGCCGTGGTTTTCATTGCGAGTCACCGTTTTCATGAGCTCATTGGCCAAATACGTCCCGTTCTCTATCAATGTTGGCGTATACGTATTATCGGAAAAAGAAAGGTCGACCTTATATTTTATCACCTCGGATAATATGTTTGATCTATAACCAAACTCGATTTCGTGGCCAACACCCATGGCCCAGTCCTTTCCGGGAGCTGCCCGCATTAAAGGCCTGTTCATGGGTGAAGGTTCATACTTAATCTCGGAAAAAGCATTCACATCGTTCGTTGTCAGACCCGTAAAGTCCTGAAAATACTCACTTTGATAATATTGCTTGGTATCGGCGGCAACATCTCCGCGGTAAATGCCTGGAGAGCCGCTGGTCTCCATATAAGGTAACCACTCCTTATTTCTTCTTCCATGGATATCGTAGTCAATATTGGTGACAAGGTCTTGAACCGTGGTATCTGTAATCTCGGCAACAATTTCAATTATGCTAGTTTCCGAGCCGTCAATCTTTTGAACAATGGGATTAAAGAAGAATTGCCGTACGTTAGTATCGGTACTATAAAATAGATAACTTCTAAACCTTGAATCAACCGTGGTCGATTTCCAAGAAAACTCGGTACCATTTATAATCTTATTGCCTTGTGTATCGTATACTCCACTCACCCCACTGTATCCTCCCGTATAGCCGTATGGGTGAACAATACCTACCAAGAGATACCATTGGTCAAGTGAAGGTGGTTCTCCGGCCCAGAAATAAGGGTTGCTATTTGCACCACCTCCTAAGTTGTTCACTTTCTGTGTGCCGAAATAAGATGACCCGTTAGTGGACCCTGACTTTTTTATCCATACCGAGTAACGATAACTATAATTCTTATCAATTGCTATATAGTCTGTGTTCCAACCTCCATCTGCATTACTATCGGTGTCATTACCGCATTGCCATAGCAGGGAGTTTTGACCAAATGGATCTCTACCGATAACACGTACATTTTCAGAAGTCTGACCTATTTGGTTATAAAATGGAGTTCCTCCTGTTCCAGGTTCCCAATCCATTGCCCACTCTTCGACATTTGGTTGAGTTCTTGTTGGCAACCCAATACCAGAAGCCTTAATGGCAATATTTTGCATAGGTCTGCCAAGTCCATCGAAATAGGTGATATTCTCTATTGCATCAGTATTTTTACTAATTTGATTTGAGGAGCTCATTGGAGTTTGATAGCTTCGAGAATAAACATAATTTTCATCGCTAAAAACGGTCGCTGTGTAGTCACATCCATTTGTATTACCTGCCTCTTCGGGGCATTGGTCGTTTGAGTTATTTACATATCCTGAAGGCTGAACGCTATAGTAAACACTAATAGTAGGGTCACCAAAACCATCAGCATCGCTATCGCCATAAAATGTTTGGGGCGGGATATTGGTGATATTCGTTGTGGTATCATTATAGTCGTCATCATTACCCACATAACCCGAAGGCTGTGAACATGCATTATTTATGGTAGCGGAAGAATTACCAAAGCCATCACCATCACTATCCGCGTACCAGGTCGATCCGAGGTCTATCGTAACCTTAATCGAATTAGAATATTTTGTCTGAACACAGGAAATGGCACGTCGGCGATACCATCGCGAGGCGGTGAGACCTGATGGAGGGTTATAGGTTGTTGAAGTCCCTCCGCTTATATTAGTCCATCCACTGGTTCCATTTGAGGAATATTGCCATTGATAGATATAATTCCCGTCACCTCCGCTAGCACTGCCACTATTGCCAAAGGAAGATGGATCCCCCCCATAACAAACTGTTTGTGCGCCACTAATACTTCCTGGCTGAAGATTTGGCCGAACCGTTACTTTTATCGAGCCAGTATATTTGGTCTGATAGCATGAAATTACTCGTCTTCGATACCATCTTGAAGCTGTTAAACCTGAAGGCGGATTATAGGTGGTCGAAGCTCCCCCACCGATATTCGTCCAACCGCTACTTCCATTTGAGGAATATTGCCATTGATAAATATAATTCCCGTCACCACCACTTGCGCTACCACTATTGCCCAAAGTCGATGGGTCGCCACCATAACAAATGGTCTGGACCCCATTGATACTCCCAGGATATAGTGTACTGGAATTCTCATCTATCAGACCATCACAATCATTATCGATACCGTCACAGACCTCAATTGCCCCTGGGTAAACACTTCCCTTGGTATCATCACAGTCATCATCGTTGGAAACAAAGCCGCCCGGTTGCGTTTCTGCCTCTATCTGATAATTGGGATTTCCATATCCGTCCCCGTCAAAGTCCCTGTTCCACGGGTATGTGTCGCCGCCGCCGCCGCCCGGGGGCGGAGCCCTATTCACGACTACTTCTAGGCTGTCCTGCTCTTCTTTATTTTTTTCCTTTTTGTTCTGTGCGCTCAAATTGGTACATATAAACAAAAATGTAAATAGAATTAATATATTTTTCATATCGAAGCTTATGATTTGGAGGTTCGGGATTCTAGTTCTTGTAATTGTACTTATTCTCGGATATCAAGTTGTTATCGGCATCCCTGACGTACTGTAGCCTATTGTACGGATCATACTCATAATATGTGGTATATCCCTTCGAATCCGTAATGCTGGTAACGCCAATCAATGGTCTATAGGTGTAAGTTGTCACCATGGCCTTTGTTAACCCCCTTAAAGTATTTTCCTGCGCAATGGTCAGTCCCCCTGATCCGGCATGGAAATCGGTGCCAAACCCGGAAAGGGCCTCGATCTGGGCTCTAGTCGCATTTTCAATTTTTGCCACGGGATAGCTTTGGTCATAGCCATATACATAGCTGATTGGCGCACCATCTACCTTTGAAACTTCCGTTGGATTTCCTTTGGAGTCGTAGGCATTGAAAACTATTCTTTCTTGCATGTTGTTCGTGCCCGAGTACTGACCTTTGAGTGTTTTAATACTCTGTGGAAAGATGTCAAATTCAGAAGAATTGGAATTCCAGTCCAGGTATCCCGTTCGTTGGGCACTTATCAGTTCGTTGGATTCTGCTATTCCATTGCTATTCATGTCCTTATAAACCAAGGACTGGACAGGCTCCGAGATACGGTATTGGGCATCCGGGTCACTTGTAGACGGCGTCTTTAATTTCTCGACCGCATCAAATTCGGTTTGGGATAATGGTGCCATTCCCAAAGTAGTAGTGGTCAACACGTCATCTGGATATTGGGTGCTCGTTATGATTGATTCCCCATCACTTGAAGTGGTTTTAGTCCTTGTCAACTGAAGGTGACTCAGATTGTCGTAATAATAATCCGTAATATTCTCTATTGGATTTTGACCATTTTCGTCATATTGCAGATCAATAGATTGGTTGAGATAAAACCAATATGAGTTGGTCGTATACTCCATTATATCCAAGTTGTCAAGATTGTGGGGGTTTGTTATAGTCTTGCCCGCGTATCCTCCATTGTCAATGTGACACACAGACTTGGATATAATCGGCTGCATATCCCAGCCTGGTGCATAGCAAACCCAATGACCAGTAAATAATCTAGCACCCCATTTATGGCCATGGTCCGCAACACAGCTCCATTTGGTCCATGTTCTTGAAAGATCGCTTTGGCTGCACTGATAGGTGATAGCGCTGGAACAAGGATTATCATATTTTTTATTTATCGAGTACCCGTATACCTTCTCGGAATACCTGTTGTCTTCGACGTAGTTGTTGATCCTTTGTTTCAATGTCAAAAAATCATTGGACTGGTCCATTTTAAAAACAGATTTTTTCCTAAGTAGACCATTGCTCCAACCCGCATTCACCCATGTGGAAGATTCTATGGGATCTCCCTTAATTGGATTTCCCGGATAGTCATTATGGATAATAAACTCGTTTTCTTCCCCACCGTTCTCGAAATTATCGCCCCCATGACTTACCGTGACATATTTATAATAAGTTGTGCCGTTACTCGATGAGTTAAATAACGGTCTAACCGAGCTTGAGTTTATGGAGGTGTAAGTGATGTCGGCATTAAAGCACTGCCCACAATTTATTCGATTCGTTTGCTTTGATAAGTAATAAGCTGTTTTTCCCGGTTCTCCGGAAGATTCGGTCTTGGATTCCTTTTTACCATAGTAAAATCTCTTTTTATCCGGAGAGGTTGTGCTGGAAACTGAATTCGTAACGATTTCCCTGATCCTTAGACCACCGGTTGGATTGTTGACCATTTGAGTTATTGAAGGTTCGTCATAGTAGCTTAGCTGTAAATTTGCCGAAGTACATTCTCGTATAGGGTGTATGGACACCTCATAGCTATGGGACTCTTCAAAACTGAGATAAAATTCGTTATATGGACTATTAGGTTTTATCGTAACGGCCGTTCCCTCGGAAATGTTTCCGTTGTTCGTTTTTCTATATATATTAATAAGGCTGCCAGTTTGAACGTCTTTGACTTCGACGCGAACGGCCGTCTTTCCCAGATCCTCGTCGCATCCGTTACCTGGACTATATTCACTGGAGTTGAAACTTGTAAATACATTGAAACTGACTTCGTGATCAAATGGGATAATACTCGTTGTCTCAACATCATCATATTGGTTACCAATGTTACCCGATGCTGTATTTAAATGTAAATACAAATTCTCCTTCAAAGGATAAATAGTCTTATCTCCCCAATATGAATTAGGTTCGTATACTAGCTCCTTATACCCCTTTGTAGGGTAGATTACCTTACTCAACAATCCCTTTTCAGCAAATTCGTGATCAGATGATTTATCAGCACCGATATTCTGTACGCTAAGTTCTTGAGGGACGAATAGCAGGTCCTGTGGATTGGGAAAATAATGCGTGTTGTTCGTTTTCCCATTGTAATATCCCCAATAATCTTGGGCAGTTGATAGTCTAGATGGAAAGCCTTGGGGATCGATGTATTCAAAGGAATATTTTTTATTGGGATCCTTATAAGTGATATTATCCAAAAAAATACGATTATTGGTAGTGGATAGGTATACAAAATCAAATTTTTCTATAACTGTGTTGCTGTCATCTTTTACCTGAATATCCGTAACCAGTTTGTGACTGGTAATATCGGGATGTGCGGTGATTGAATTAATCGATACATACCCGTCAATTGCACTATCGCTATTAACTTGTGTTAAAGTTTTACCAGTTGTCTGAAACCTGTTGGTTAAAACAGGACCTTCAGGATTTGGGCTTGATGCCAAATTATTATTACAGTCGTATTGTGAGGGTGGGGTTAGTACGGTCATTGACTGTACTTTACTCATATCATAACTATAGCCCTGCTGACTATAAGTAAACTCTATAAAATCTCCTTTGGGATGGATGATTTTGGTCAGGTACCAAGCTGTCGTTTCAAATTCTGGTGTTGTGTGGTTTCCGCTAGCGACTCTATTCCCCGTAATTTCTTCCTCTAGAAATAGGTAGGTAACGCCATCAGGCGTGATAATCTTGAATCCGTTCTTTCCGTTCTCCGAATGGTTGGAGATCAAAAGACTTTTATGGGGTACGGTCACAATACCTCCATTATTATCAAATAGAAACTTCCCGGAATACCCATTAAAATTAAACATGAAGATATCCGTTTCAGTATCCGCCCCAGCTAAAGAACCTTGAAAGAAGAAATCCAAGGCCATAGGGCTATTGATTCCCACTTGGTGTATTTCTTCTTCCGGATAAAAATATCTATATTTTTCGTCTGATTCGTCCTTCACGATTCTGGTTATAACTCCACCGATGTTAAGATTCCAGCCCAATCCAACGTTGGTCGATAATTGGTCTACTTTGATTCCATTATTGGCATAACTTAAAGAAATTGGTACCGAAAGGTTTTTGGTGCGATAGGTGTAAAGAGGGATATCGACCTGTGGCGTACCCGTGAACATCCCTACCGGTATCTGCCCGACTTTTCCTAATTCATAGGCCGTGGGAGAGGGCAAGGTAAGGTTAGGCAATTCAGGTTGCTGGGAATAAGCGATGCTAATCATGCCCAAAATTAGAACCGAATTGAGAAATTTTTTTGAGGGCAACTTTTTAAGCAATTCCATTGGTCTAACAATATGTTTAATTGGGAGATATTTCATCTGTAGCATTATATTTTTGATGTAACAAAGTGATAGGATTCAATATGAATCGCTTTATGGTGTTAAGGCCCGCAGTATATAAAATAGATATGCGTCCATTTTGACTAGATGAATGCGGATCGTGAAATGAAAGGGTTGTCTTTAGGAACTATCCCATAAATAGGTTAATACATCTTCTTGCATTCTTGAACCAATTTTAGTTCAGGGCTTTAAACTGGTAATTGAATAAAAATGCAAATTGGAAGGTTTGGTTTTCATGGAATTGTAGGTTGAAATATTTTGGACAAATCAATTAAAGGGTTTTCTTACTATATTTTGAGGTATTATAAACGTAAATAAAAAGATAGTATTATAGCGATTAAGAATATTTTTAGTTTTTTCGATGAACTACAATTGTTATGTTTTATAAAGGAAAATTCTTTTAACTACATAATAATACCTTCATTTATTTGTTATAGCAATACCCAAAGTAGAACTATACCGCCCTATGAAGAAACCTTTATACTCAAAAAGAATACCTGCCCTTAACCTACAGGAAACACTTATTGTACTGGCGATTATCGGTATTCTGCTGTTGTTGGCCCTACCGAACCTGATGCCGCTCATCTCCAAGGCCAAGAGCGTCGAGGCCCAGACGCAGCTCAAGGCCATCTACAATGCGGAGACCACCCACCGCTACATGTACAGCAAGTTTACACCGGACCTTAACGAACTGGATTTCGAGCCGCCCAGAACGGTAAAGGAAAATGGGACGGCCAATTATTCCTACACCATCGTAAGTGCGGACAATGCCTCCTTCAAGGCACGGGCGGAGGCGATCACCGACTTTGACGGGGACGGTATCCTGAACGTCTGGGAAATCGACGAGAACGGCAACCCCGAACAGACTACCAAGGATTGATGTTAATATTACAGATACTGACCATATTGGCCTGCGGCGTTATTGCCTATCAGGATTTTAGGGATCGCATGGTAACCTGGGCCTTGTTCCCCGCGATCGCCCTGTTGCTTTTCGCCATGCACCTCCATCGTTCCGATTGGGAACCGTTGCTGTTGTTCTCGTTGATCAACTGCATGATGGTTACCGCCGTGCTGCTTATCCTGTTCCTTTATTCCAAACTGGTATTAAGGAAAAGGTTTTTGGACGTTAGCCTGGGCACGGGGGATATTCTGTTTTTCTATGCCCTTGCGTTGGGTTTTCCCACGTTCACGTTCGTACTCCTTTTTACGGGGGCAATCTTTTTTTCGTTGATGGCCTTCCTGATCATAAAGATAGGAGGACCTGTCAAAACGGTACCGTTGGCCGGACTGATGGGGCTTTTCCTTAAAGGCGTCCTGATCGTAAGCCTTTTTCCCGTTACACCTTCCCTGTATATCATCTAAATGGACAAAAACTACCGAATATCGCCCGCCCTTCAACAACGTATCACCTCGGACCAAGCGTTCCACTACCGTATCGTGCCCGTTGATGAAAAAGAAACCGGACTGATATGTAAGACGGACCATGACGTGCTGGAAAATCTTTTGGCGGAACTGCTGATCGTGCTCGATACCCCGATAGTCCTGGAAAAATGTGAGCGGGAAGAACTGCAGCGACTGTTGGCCACCAACTATCGCCGGACCGAACAGGGGGCAAACGGCAAATTGGAATATTCCTCCGATTTTCTGGAAAAGTTACTGGTAACGGCCAAGAATGTCGGAAGCAGCGATATCCATTTCGAGCCCTACGAAAAGAGGTGCAGGGTACGCTTCCGATTGGACGGCAAACTTATCGAACAGTTCACCGTTTCCCTTGCCGAATACCCAACCATCGTCAACAAGATCAAGATCAAGGCCGATCTTGATATCGCGGAAAAGCGTTTGCCTCAGGACGGAAGGATCGGCCTTAAGACCAACGGCAACGAATTCGACATTCGCGTCTCCTCCCTCCCGACCCTGCACGGCGAAAAACTGGTGCTCAGGCTACTGAACAAGGATACGGGAGCATTGGACCTGGAGACACTGGGCTTTTCGGAACAAGGACTGAAACGTTACAGGGAGGGTATCCGCAACCCTAACGGTATCGTACTTATTTCGGGCCCGACAGGTTCCGGCAAGACCACCACCCTATACGCCACCCTGAAACATTTGAACCGGGACAGTACCAATATCCTTACCGTCGAGGATCCCATCGAGTATACCCTGGAGGGCATCAACCAGGTACAGCTCAAGGAGAACATAGGACTCGATTTCGCAAGTACGTTGCGGACGTTCCTTAGGCAGGATCCCGATATCATCATGGTCGGCGAGATCCGCGACGTGAAGACCGCCAATATGGCTATACGTGCCGCCCTTACGGGACATTTGGTGCTTTCCACGATCCATACCAATTCCGCCTGGGCCACGGTTTCCCGGCTCATCGATATGGGCGTGCCCTCATTTTTGATCGCAAGCACCTTGAACATAAGCGTGGCCCAACGATTGGTGCGCAAGCTCTGCCCAGACTGCAAAGCGGAGTTTCCCATAAGCAAAGACCTGTTCCCCGAGAACTTTTCAATTCCAAAAAACCTGAAAACGCATTTCAAGGCCATGGGATGCAATGGCTGTCACCATACCGGATATCAAGGGAGAAAAGCGATCTATGAGATCCTGCCGATTTCAGGGGAACTGCAATTGCCCATAAAGAACAACCAACTGGAGATAAACGATTATCTAAAAAATAAAAAAATAGATACGCTGAAAAGCAACGCGATACGATTGGTCGAGGACGGAACGACCTCCATAGACGAAGTATATGCGCTATTGACCGATTGAACCGACCCATGAAAAAACTGACCTACATAGTATTCTTTTTGCTTCTTTTCAAGTCGGTGGCCCAAGAGCCGGACAGGCTCGTATCCTTAAGGAACAACCTCGAGCTTTTGGCCGTCGAGAATTCGGAGCTGAACGAAAACCTTAAATTGGAGATCAATGTCAACAATGTGGGCCTGTCCAGTTTTCTGGTGGCCGTTTCAAAGGTACACGACCTGAACCTGACGGTTTCCCCCGACATCGGCAACATCACCATTGTTAACAATTTTTCCGAAGTGACGGTGGCCGACCTTTTGGTATATCTCTGCAAGGAATACGGGCTTACGATCGAGTTCACGGGAAATATCCTCTCGATCAAAAAATATGTCCCTCCCGTACCCGAAACGATCGAAAAGAAAATAAGGGTCGATTTCGAGCCAGATCAACGATTACTGTCCCTGGACCTTAAAAACGACCCGGTAGAAAAGGTGTTCCGGAAGATCATGGACGTAACCGGCGAAAATCTGCTCTTCACGAATTCCATAGGGGAAAGGCCGTTGGACCTTTATCTGAACAATGTTCCCTTCGACAGTGCCATGGAAAAACTGGCGGCCCTTAACGGACTTTCCCATTCCAAGTCACGCGACGGATTTTACCTGTTCGACCTACCGCCGAACAATGAAAGCGGGGGTGGCGGCAACCGTCGGACCGGTCCCTATGGCGGAACACGGGAATACCAGGTATTGGATACGGTCAACAAAATCCTGAACGTCGATTTTAGAAACACCTCTATCGCTTCCCTGATCGAGGATATCGGTTACGATCTTGATCTCGACGTATATACTGCGACCCCATTGGAACTGGCCGGGAGCGTTACTTTCAACGCGAGTGAAATCTTCTATGATGACCTTCTGAAGCATATTTTCGAAAGCCAGGGAAATGTCATTGCTGCATCCGCCCCCAACGACCCACAGGCAAACGACCGGAATTTACGCCAGAACGGTAGAAGCACCGATGTCCAAAACGGAACGGCCAGCTTTACCTTTAAAAAGGAAGGCAATATCTATTTCTTCGGAACGACCGACCAATTGAGCGTGCGCAATGTAGAGGTCGTACAGATGATGCACCGTTCCGTCGAACTATTGGGCGACCCTTCACAAAATCGGGGAAGAAGCCGCTCTTCCGGCAGAACCGTCAATTCCAGTGTCAATTACGTGGGCAATACGGCCAACAACGATATTTCGGGAAATCAGGGTTCAAGTTCCAACCGGCGATCATTGAACGATCAACGGGGGTTCGATACCTATGAAGATGGCGCGGAGGCCATCGTGAGCATCCTGCCGGATGACATAAAGGCAGATCTGGACATCACGGTGGACTACGAGCTCAACAGTTTCTTTGTCAGTGGGCCATCGGCCAATATTAACCGGTTCAAGGCGTTCATCACCGAAATCGACAAACCGGTCCCAGTTGTCCTTATCGAGGTAATGATAATAGAGGTCAAAAAATCGGCAAGCGTTGAAACCGGTATAAGTTGGGGCATCGGGAATGCACCTGTCAGGACACAGGGAAAACTGTTCCCCGAAGCTGACGTCACATTGGGGGCGAATACGGTGAACAAGATTATTGGTGGCTTTGACGGGTTCGGTTCATTTAATATCGGACGTGTCATCCCGGAATTCTTTGCCGATATAAAGGCCATGGAGGCCAACGGGAACATAAAGATCCGATCGACACCGAAGCTCTCCACGCTGAACGGCCACAGGGCGAGCCTAAGTATCGGCGAGACCACATACTATGTAGTGACCAACCAGAATTTTTACGGTTCCCAGATCCCGACCAGTACGCAGGTGCGCAACTATGAACCTATCGATGCGGAACTGGCCATCAGCATCAAGCCCCTGGTCTCAGGCAACGGACAGGTAACCTTGGACATCAATGTTATCCAATCCGATTTTAGCGGGGAACGTATCGAAGACGATGCGCCTCCGGGACTGACCTCCCGTGAGTTCAGTTCGATCATCCGGATGCAGAACCAGGATCTCGCCATCCTTGGCGGCCTTGAGGAAAAGGTCAAGAGCGATTCGGGTAGCGGCGTTCCATTATTGGCGAGGATTCCGGTCATTAAATGGCTCTTCAGTAAACGGAAGCGCGAGGATTCAAAACAAAAACTGACCATTCTTATCAAACCAACGGTTATCTATTGATGTTCGGGAACTGGCTTACATATCTAAAAGAGGGCAATACTTTTGTGGGTCTTGAGATCGGCGAGGTCGGCAACGCCCTTTCTTACGGTATTCTGGAAGTCAAGAAAAACAAGGGCGAGCTTACCATATCGAGTTCCGTACGGGTTATCGGAATCGAGAATATAAAGGGGCATATCAAAAAGGATGTTCCCGTTCTACTGGCCATCGATACCCCGAGCGTCCTCACCAAAATAGCATCCGGCGTGGAGGATGGAGTTTCCGAGGCCCTGGTGAACGGGGCGTTTCCCAATCTGGTCCTGGACAATTTCTACTACCAGATCTCACGGCGGTCCCAAAGGCCCATCATAACAATAGCGAAAAAAGAGTATATCGATGGGATCTTGGAAAGGATGGGCCGGCAAAACATTTCAATAGCGAACATTAGTTTGGGTATCGGTACCTTGGAGAGCATCCTTCCCTATACCCGGGCCCCAAGGATATATGCCTTTAATACCCGGGTAGCGGTCGAGGACAATCTAATTTCCGGATCATCGATAGAATCCGCTGCGTGTAATGAGGATTATTCGATCAACGGTCTTGAAGTGAACAGTGCCCATCTTTTGGGCTTTTCCCATGTCGTGGCCTTTTTGGGCAGAAACATCGGCGCAACCAATCTTTCCGAGGCCAACCGCACTTTAGGCCGGGACCTTCACAACCGTAGGGTCTTTAATTTTGTGTTTAAGTACGCCCTGTTGTTCTTTACGGTGCTGCTTCTGTTCAATTTCATTATGTTCGGCCACTATAAGGGCAAGGTCGAGGACCTGGCCCCCCTTGTGGCCACCAATGCCGGCCAACAGATCAGCTTGAACGAGCTAGAGGCTACCGTGGCCCATAAAAAGAAACGTTTCGCGGCATTGACCTCTTCCTCGACATCAAAGTCCACGTATTACCTGGACGGGCTGGCCAAGGATCTCCCGGCCACGGTGCTTTTGGACGAAATCCGATATCAACCTTTGACCGCACAGGTCCGCGGTTCGAAACCTATCGCATTGACAGGGAATACGATAGTTGTTTCCGGTGTCTCGAGGAACGATGGCCATTTTTCTGATTGGCTCGAAAACCTCGAAGGGCAGGATTGGGTCGAAGGGGTAGAGACCATGGAATACGATTTTATGACCGATGAGTCCTCGAACTTTTCCATAAAGATCGCCCTCCATGAAAATTAACGGAAAGAACAAACTACTGTTTTTGGGCATTGTTCTAATGCTATTGGCCAGCTATAGGTTCGCCATCACCAATACGCTGGACGCCCGGAAAGAGTCACAACGACTGGAACAGCAAAAGGACCAGGTCGGGAACATACCGAAAACCATGGCCGCCCTCCGGCAGAAGGAAAGCTATTACGATTCAATCCTGAAAAAGCTGGACATCGGGGATACCTCGGTACAGAACAACCTGTTGCGGACCATAAACGAAGAGGCCAAGGTACGGAACGTAAAAGTTATCGATCTCAACGAACCGCACGTCGAGATCGAGGACAACAACCGGCGCATTACCTATAGTTTTAGCCTGAGTGGGAGCTATACCGGTATCCTAAAAACGATACATACGATCGAGCGGAAAGGGAACTTTGGGGAAATCGTGCACATGGATTTTGAAAAGAGGAAAAACCATCGTACCGGCCGTTCCAGTCTGGAGGCCATTGTTTTTGTACAGCAGGTCAAGTAGTGGCGGGGGCATACTCAATTTCGGGGAAGTACCGGAAAATCGCTTCTTCTGCGTTTGTTCACCTTTGATATGGTATGCCTGGAGCAGCCCAACAGGTCCTGTATATAACTGTAGCTTTTCCCGTCCTTCAGGAGCCCATCGATCTTCGCCTGGAGCACCTTGTTCTCCGGCCTGCCCCTATATCTGCCCTCATTTTTTGCGCGTGCGATCCCCTGTGACTGCCTGCGCCTCCTGTCCTCATAATCCTTACGGGCGATGGCGGCCAGCATATCGAGCATCATGCCGTTTAGGGCCGACAGCATTCTTTCGGTGAACCCGTCCCTTAGATCCAGGAAGGTGTGGCTGGTCGGTAGGTCCAGGGAAACGATACGGACACCTTTTTTGGAAATAATTGATTTCAGGGTTTCCCAATCCCCGGTATCCAACCGGCTGATCCTGTCCACCTGTTCTACCAGCAGGACATCTCCGCTATCCGCGATATCCAACAACCTGAAAAGTTCGGGCCTTTTCAAGGTGGAACCGGATTCGTTCTCCATGAACCACGAGGAGATCTTAATACCGTTCTCGTTCGCAAAGGCCATGAGCCCATCCTTGGCCCTTTCCACATCCTGTTCCCTGGTAGATGCCCTAAGATATGCGTAGACCCTCATATCGGTTCATTTTAAATGGTTTCCTTATATTGGTGCAATATACACTATGTTTTTTATTTATTGCACCGATCATCGCGTAGTTCCAAAAGGGTATACCTAAAACACACTATTTTAAATGACAAGACTTAATTGAACAAATAACCTAGCCATCATCCAATGTCTAATGAAATTTTAACCCAAGAGCAGAAAAAAAATTATGGGAAATTCCCTGAAGTTCTGAACGAAAATCAGTTTTCCAAATATTTTACACTGGATAATCTTGATTTGGAATTTATTTACAAACGAAGGGGTAATTCGAATAGGTTTGGAGTGGCGCTCCAATTGACCTGTGTCCGTTTTTTGGGAACATTTCTCAACGATTTCACCGAAGTTCCTGATACCGTTAAAGAATTTGTTGCTGGACAATTGTCTATTGGTAACATAACAATATTACGGTCATACGGGAAAAGGGAGACGACCAAGCGGGAGCACCGAGCCTTGATCAGGAAACATTATAACTATCAGGAGTATACCAAAGGCCATTTGTCCTTTAGATTGACAAGACTACTTTATCTGAGGGCATGGATCAGTGATGAAAGACCCAACCTTTTGTTCGATCTGGCAACATCTTGGTTGGTAAAAAATAAAATTTTGCTTCCTGGGTCAACGACCCTTACCAGATTGATCGGGGAGATTCGTCAAAGGGCATTCGAAACCTTATGGAAGAAACTGGCCGACCTTCCATCTTTATCCCAAAAATCAAGCCTGGACGATTTATTGGAAATTTCCGAACCAACGCAGAAATCTTGGTTCGATTATTATCGAAAAGGTCCTGTAAGGATAAGTAGCACATCCTTTATAAACGCTTTGAAACGTTATAAAGGTCTACGTTCCCTAGGAATCGGGGAATTGGATTTTCAGGGGATACCGCCCATAAAGATAAGGCAACTTGCAAAACACGCATCTATTACATCCGCTTACAGGATTGGTAGAATGCCGGAGCAAAGGCGCATAGCAGTACTTGTAGCCTTTGTTAATATATATGAAGTTACGGCATTGGACGACGCTTTGGATGTTCTGGAGCTTTTGGTTACTACTATTGTGAATGATGCAAAACGAATCGGGAAAAAGAAAAGACTACGAACTTTAAAGGATTTGGATAGGTCCGCGGTTATTTTGGCCAAAGTAAGCAAGCTTGTATTGGATGAAAGAATATCCGATCTGAAACTTAGAAAATCAATATTCAAGATTGCGTCTAAAGACCTGATCGAAAATTCGATGGACACGGTAAATGAATTGGCA
>RCMY010000951.1_pt1 | contig 27670 bp, 26 predicted proteins | sample 2041341 | NCBI WGS metagenome assembly RCMY01 (sample SAMN09708234, study PRJNA481090) | Marine sediment metagenome, whole genome shotgun sequencing project.
CATGTTGCGACGGCAGCGATCGACTGGCTTCACACCACTGCCGAATCACACGACAGGGTGATGGTGGTCGAGGTCATGGGCCGTCATGTCGGCCATATCGCGACCTGGTCGGGCATCGCGGCCGGCGCGACGGTCACGCTCATCCCTGAACACCCCTTCGACATCGCCGCCGTGTGCGACTCGCTCACGCGGCGCCACCACAACGGCCGCTACGCCTCGATCGTGGTGGTGGCCGAGGGTGCCAAACCGATTCCGGGGACGATGCCGGAACCGCCGCAGGAGATCGATCAGTACGGACACGTCCAGCTTGGTGGCGTGGCGAACCGGGTGGCAGCCGAGATCAGCGCTCGAACCGGGTTCGAGAGTCGCGTCACGATCCTGGGCCACGTACAGCGCGGCGGTACGCCGACCGCGTTCGACCGAGTTCTGGCCACCCGCTTCGGCGTCGCGGCCATCGACGCCGTCCACGAGGGTCGCTTCGGCAACATGGTTGCGCTGAAGGGCAACCTGATCGAGGAGTTGCCGTTGTCGGAGTGTGTCGCCTCGCTGCGGTACGTCGAAGATCAGCTGTGGGAAACAGCGAAGGTCTTCTTTGCGTAGGTTGGCCTCATCGCGCGACGGCGCCGACTGGCACTAGGGTCGACGGCCATGAAGCGCCGTCCCACCAACGCATTCGCCTCGGTTTCCATCGCCGTGTGCAGCGTGCTCGTCCTGTTGATCGGCCTGACCGATCCGGCCTTGGCCCAGTCCGCATTGGTGCGCACGATCGCCGATGCCGTGTCGGAGAACGGCATCGCCATCGAGGCCGGCGCAACGGCAGACGACGACCAGATTTTTGCGTTGCACGATGCCGCGCCGGGCATCGGGCTCGTCGTACTTGCCGACGAGGCCGAAGGTACGTCGACGGCGTTCGCGGCAGCCGTACTCGCCGAAGTGACCGATGGTCGTATCCACACCATCGCGGTGTCGACCCCCACCTCCTTCGGAGCCTCGAGCGATGAGTACCTCCGCGGCGCGGTAAATGACGCAGCCGAGGCGTCGGCGCGTTGGGACGATCCGGGTCAGGCCTTCGGGGTCTTCATCAAAACCCTCACCGGCACCGAGGTGGACGTTGTCGATGCCACGCCCGGAGCCGGAACCCGCGTCGAGGCGCCGACCCGCGACACGAGCGTCAACGACGACGATTCGGCCAGCGAGCCGGGAGCGCCCTCGAGCGCAGATTCGGGGGGTGGCATATCGATCTGGCCGATCCTCGCCGTCGGCGTCATCGCGTTCCTCGGATTCTCCTTTTGGTCGAAGCGCAAGGTGGCCAAGCAGCAACAGGCCAATCTCGAACAGGCCCGCAGCGAGATCAAGTCGCAGCTGTCGTCGATTGCCCAAATGGTCTACGACCTCAACGATCGGGTCACGCTCAGTGACGACGACGACATACGAGGCGACTTCGCGACGGCGAGCGGCGAGTACCAGAGCCTCGTCGAAGCCGTCGACGCCGCCGACGACGGCCCCGAGTTGGCCGCGCTCACCGATCGCGCGGATCAGCTGCGCTGGCAGATGGAGGTGATCGAGGCCCGCCTCGAAGGCCGAGAGCCACCACCGGCTCCGGTCGAACCTCGGACCAGCGACGATCACCTCGACGATCACGACCGCATTCCGGTCGAGCCCCGCCGCCGCACGCGCGCTCGAAGCGCGACCTGTTTCTTCAATCCACGCCATCGTTCCGGGGTCGTGCCGGCCACCGTGTCGATGGAAGGCGACGACCTCGACGTGATGATCTGTCGCGAGTGCTCACGGCAGCTTCGAGATGGCGAAGTGCCGGAGACCGGCTATGTCGATGTTGGCCGCCGTCGGGTCCCAGCGGCGCTCGCGCCCGTCGGATACGGCGGACTCGGATTGGCCCTGGCGAGACTGCCGAAGATCAGCGTCGAAGGCTTGGGCCAGCCGCTACAGCTCGATTGGGAGAGTGCCGCCGACCAGCTACCGGCACCGGGCCGGCGGCCCCGCAACGAGGCGCTACCCGCCCGACGCCGCCGGACGACTCGTTCACGGCGTCGGCGCTAGACCGGCAGACGTCGGAACCGTCCCTGATCGACCTCTTCCGCTCTCGATCTATTCCGTGATCGGTGCGAGGTCGGCGAAGTCGGCCGGCGTCACCAACTGTTTGAGGTCGTTTCCGAGCGAGATGTCGACGACCTGGCCGGCGATGATGAATCGGACGAAGTCGACCGTGGCCCCTTCGGTCACCGTGAAGACCAGCTGTGCATAGGCCTGTCGGAGCAAACTGCCGTCGAGGTCGATCGGCCCGTTCAGCTCGATCTCGCGAATCTTCAGACCGTTTTCGTCGACGACCCCGGTTCTCACGATCTTCAGGAGTTCGCCTTCACCGTCGGTAGAGGCCGGAAGCTCGATGCCTCCGAGGCGGTTGTTGAGTCCGGCCTCCCGTTCTTCGACCGTGACGGGGTTGGCGAGCAGGGCGAGCAACGCCTCGCGGCGGTTGGCGACGGTCGCCGGTTTCCTGACGAGTTCGAGGACCAGGTCTTCTCCTGCCCGGGCTCGCACGTAGTACACGGCAACGGTCGGATTGGACGTGTCCTGCGTGGTCGTGGTGACGGCGGGCTCGTCGCGGAGGAGTACCGGAAGGTCCTCTTGCGCGATGACGGTGGCCTCGCCAGACGTGGGCACGGTGCAGGCGCCGACGAGCATCGTCAGCGTGGCGAGCGCGGCGGCGATTCGTCGGGGTCGATTCACAGGGCCTCCTCCGGGTCGAAGGGCAATTCCACCACGAATGTCGCCCCGCTTTCGGTCGCCGACGACGGTTCGACCCAGACCCGGCCCCGGTGGAGGTTCACGTGCTCGGCCACCAGTGCCAAGCCGAGACCGACGCCGGTGTCGACGCCGCGGCTTCCGCTGGCCGAGCCCCGGGAGAACCGATCGAAGATGACCAGGCGTTCGTCGCTCGGCACGCCGGCGCCGGCATCGACCACGCTGATCTGCACACCCAACGGGACGCCGGTGACCTGGATGTGCGTGGCGCTTCCACCGTATTTGGCCGCGTTGGACACCAGGTTCGACACCACCTGTGCGAGACGCCGTTTGTCCGCACGGATGATGATCTGTTCGGCATCGTCGTCGGTGATGACGGGAATACGTTCGTTGGTGACGATGCGGACCGCTTGGCGGACGAACTCGCCCACCAGGATCTCCTCCAACTGCAGCGAGGCGGTCCCGACGTCGAATCGGGAGATCTCCAGCAGGTCTTCGACGAGTTGTTTGAAGCGCTCGAGGTCTTCGTTCAGCAAATCGAGCGCGGTGGCGGCGCGGTCGGAGAGCTCGTGTCGGTTGTTGTTCAACACCTCCATCGAGGCGGTGAGCGTCATCAGGGGCGACCGAAGCTCGTGGCTGACTTCAGAGGCGAACCGCGCATCGCGTTCGATGCGTTCCTCGAGCGCACCCGCCATGTCGTTGAACGAGTTGGCGAGAGCCTCGAGATCGCGGTCGGCCTGCGGGTCGAGGCGGGTGTCGAGGTGCCCGCCGGCGAGGGCCTCTGCCGCCACGCTGAACGTCGACAGGGGAGCGAGGGTGCGACGGCTGGTCCAGTACCCGAGGAACGCTGCGAGAAGCGAGGTGCCGGCCGCGGCACTGATCAAGGTGATGCTGAGCGTGTTCATCGTGCTGGCGGTCTCGGCCAGGCTCACCGCCTCGTAGTACTGGGCCTCTTCTTCGATGCCGGGTATGGGCAGGCCGATGATCAACGTCGGCTCACCGCCCAGGTCGATGCGCTGGCGGATGGCGATGCCGTCTCGGGCGGCGTTGACGATGTTGGCAGGAATGTCGTTGGGGCCGAACGTGGAAGGATCGCTGCCGTCGGTGTTCGGACCCACGCGCAGCAACGTGCGGGAGCCTTCGGTTCTGGCCAGGCCATCGAGAATGGTGCCGATGTCGGTGCCGGGCGTCAGGCTGCGCGCCACACGGTTGCCATTGACGAGCGCCACCTGCAGCGCCGCGTCCTCACGCTGGCTGACGAGCACCGACCGGGTCACGGCGAGGGTCACCACCGCCAACAGCGTCGTCACCAGAAGCGCACCGAGCGCAAACGTGATGGAGACGCGAGCCTGGAGGCCGAAGCGGCGAAACAGTCGACCCATGGGCGGGGGAGCAGCCGGTTACGACTGCAGCTTGTAGCCCAGGCCGCGCACGGTCACGACGTGTTGTGGGTCGGCCGCGTCGGATTCGATCTTGGTGCGGAGTCGCCGGATGTGTACGTCGACCAGCCGTCCGTCGCCGAAATAGCCATAGCCCCACACCCGCTCGAGAAGCACCTCACGGCTGAACACCCGGCCTGGGCTCGATGCGAGCTCGACGAGCAGTCGAAACTCGGTCTTGGTGAGATGGATCTGTTCGCCGCCCTTGCGGACCACGCCTTCCTCGGGGATGACCTCGAGGTCGCCGAACACCATGTTGGCGGCGGCGGTATCGCTGGTGCGAACTCGGCGTAGCAGTGCTCGGATTCGGGCGGACAGCTCTTTCGGAGCAAACGGCTTGGTGAGGTAGTCGTCGGCGCCGGCCTCGAGGCCGGCGACGACATCGTGGGTGTCGGCCCGGGCGGTGACCATGACGATCGGGACGTCGGAGACCCGTCGAATCGAACGACAGACTTCGAAACCATCCATGCCGGGCAGCATGATGTCGATGAGCACAACATCGGCCGGGGTGCGATTGAAGGCGCTGACACCCGCCTCGCCGTCGTTGGCCTCTTCTACCTGCCAACCCTCGTCTTCGAGGGCCAGCCGCACGGCGGTGCGGATGCGTTCGTCGTCTTCAACCGTCAGAATTCTGGTTCCCACGTCCACAGTGTGCCCCATTCTGCTTCGTCATGGGGGCCAGACCCCTGGAAGATCGGCCGATACCTGTCGTTCGTCAGTGGTCGATGAGGTTGCAGAGTTGTTGGTGGATGCCCGGACCGGCGCACACAACGCGGCCGTCGGTGGCCGGTTGCCCGGCAAAGTCGGTGAGCAGCGCACCCGCTTCGGTGGCGATCAGGCCCCCGGCCGCAATATCCCATGGTTGCAGTCCGGCTTCGTAGAAGCCATCGAGCCGTCCGCAGGCGACCGCGCACAGATCGAGCGCTGCGCCACCGAGCCGTCGAATGTCGCGCACGACCGGGAGCACCGACAGAAGCTGCTCGGCCTGCACCGCACGAAGATCGGCTTGATAATTGAAGCCCGTGCCGATCAACGACTGATCGAGGGCGGTCTTGGTGCTGGTGGAGATGGTCGCACCGTTGCGCTCTGCCCCTTGCCCCAACAGTGCACTGAACGTCTCGGCTCGGACGGGATCGCGAACGAGGCCGACGGACACGACGCCGTCGACTTCTGCAGCAACGGAAATCGAGAAGCCCGGAATGTCATGGACGAAGTTTGTGGTGCCGTCGATGGGATCGATGATCCACCGCACGCCGGAGCTGCCGGTGCGGTTCGCCCCTTCCTCGCCGAGGATGCCGTCGTCGGGCCGAGCAGCGAGGAGCGCGTCGACGAGTTGTGCCTCGCACCACGCATCGGAATCGGTCACGAGATCGGAGGTGGACGACTTCGTCTCTATGTCGATGCGGGTACGGCGGCGAGCCAGGAGACCGGCTGGCAACGAGTGCGTTGCCGTGAGCGCGACCTGGAGGAGTTCGTCCAGCAGGGAAGGGTGGGGGAGGGAAGGGTCCGGCACGCCGTTGGCTATTCTGCCGATTGCTGACGTGAGCTTTCGGCGCGCTCGCGCTGCTCTTCGATCGAGCGCCACTCGCCAACCGCACGCAGCGTGAGCACGGCGACCACGGCGACGCCACCGGCGGCGATGACCGCACCGACCGCGGCGCCGACCGCAGCCCAATTCGAGCAGCCGTCGATACAGCTCACGTCGGTGACCGCGTACCCGATGAGTCCTCCGGACAGGCCGGCGACGAGGATGGCGACGATGGCCAGGGCTCGGGCCAAGGTCGACGGTGCGGCGGACGGCAGCGAGTCCTGAGTCATCCCCAAATCCTACCGGCGGCAGACCTCCCGACGACACGGCGTATGCGCCGCCACGGATCGCCGAGTGCATAAGGTACTGCCATGCGGACACTGGTCGTTCTCCCGACCTATCAGGAAGCCGAGAACATTCAGAACGTGATCCGCTTGGTGCGAGAGCACCTCCCCGACGCGCACGTCCTGGTCGTCGACGATGGCTCGCCCGATGGCACGGCCGACCTCGCCGACGACACGGCGGCAGAACTCGGTCAGGTCGAGGTGCTACGTCGGTCCGGCAAACAAGGGCTCGGGTCGGCCTATCGCGCCGGCTTTCGTCATGGCCTGGCCCAAGGGTTCGAGGCGATGGTCGAGATGGATTCCGACCTCCAACACGACCCAGCGGCGCTGCCGTGGCTCTTGGCTCCGGTCGCCGACGGAGCCGCGCTCACCATCGGAAGCCGCTATATCCCCGGCGGCAGTATCCCGGACTGGTCATGGCATCGGCGCATGCTGTCCACGTGGGGAAATCGGTACGCCTCGGCCATGTTGGGCCTCGGTGTGCGCGACGCAACATCCGGGTATCGGGCGTACACGGCCGAGATCCTGTCACAGATCCCCCTCGAACAGATCCGGGCCGACGGTTACGGCTTTCAGATCGAGATGGCGTATCAGGTGGAGAAGCTCGACGGCCGCATCGTCGAGGTGCCGATCGCGTTTGGTGAGCGCCGGCTCGGCGTGTCCAAGATGTCGAGCCGGATCGTGGTCGAAGCGCTGGCGCTGGTCACGTGGTGGTCGGTGCGAGATCGGCTCCTGCGTCGGAAATAGCGTCCGACGGGCGGCCGCGACCGGCCCCGTCAGGGTAAAGAAATCGGTAGACCTGCCGAAGGGTGTCGTATGGACCTTGTGTCGACCGAGCTCGTCCCGCCCGTGCGGCTGGGCAAGATGCTGCGGGAGCAGCGCGAAGCGAACGGCTGGTCATTGGCCGGCGTGGCGCTCGAGCACGGCGTCGACATCGCCGACCTGGTGACGATCGAGAACGGACTCCAGGTCGTCGACTTCGAAACGCTGGAGTTCGTCAGCCGGGTGTACGGCGTCGACAAGACCACCCTGGTTCCGGCCCGGACCGAGCTCATCATCGACCTCGACGAAGGCACGATTCATACCGCTGAGCGGTCGCTCCAGGTGGGGGCCGGGAGGCCCGCAGAGGAGCTCCTGACCCGCTACCTCGCGCTCGTGCACACGTTGCGCGGCATACCCGTCGGCGCAGCGATGACGCTTCGCGACGTGGACGTCGACGTGCTGGCCTCCGCGCTCCAGTTGAGCGAGGATTCGGTCGCCCGACAGTTGCATTCGCTGATGCGGAACGCCGACGGACAGGTCGAGCGGACGGCCCGCACGCTGCGGAAGTCCGTCGTCGTGCCGCTCGCCGGCGTGCTGGTGGGGCTGACGACCCTGGGCGGACTCATTCTGGTTCGATCGTCGAATGATCTGGACGCGGCCATCCCGCGCGGCGGTCCCGCCCTGGAAATCGCCATCGACGCCCCCGAAACGCTCGAGCGCTCTTCCGTACCGTTCGGCGGCGTCGAGATCGGTACCGCCGTCACGCTCGAACGCGGCTAGCTCGACGGTCGAGTCCGCTAGTCTCGAAGCATGCGTGAGTGGGCAGTTTCGGGCGCGTTGATCGCCAATACCGCTGGGTTGCTGCTCGTGCAGAATCGGCGACGTGACGGCAGCTTCGACTGGAGCCCACCCGGTGGGGTCGTCGATCCCGGTGAGACCTTCGTCGGAGCGCTGACGCGCGAGGTCACCGAGGAGACCGGACTCATCGTCACCGACTGGTCGCCGGTTCGTTACCGCATCGACGTCAACTTCGTCGACGCCAACATGCACCTCGTCGTCGAGGTGTACGAGGCCCTCGCCTGGGACGGCGACATTCTCCTCGAGGATCCCGACGGGATTGTCGAAGCAGCCGAATTCTGTGACCCGGGACGACGAGACAGTCTGCTGGCCACCAGTCCGCCCTGGGTTCATGAGCCGGTGAGCGAGTGGCTGGAGAACCAGCAGCAGGGCGCGCACGAGTTCGGCTACCACGTCTCGGGCGTGCAACCCGCGAAGATGCGCGCGAAGCGACTGTGAGCGTCGCCGCCGAGTTGGGGGTACTCCATGTCGACATGGATGCGTTCTACGCCTCGGTCGAGCAGCGGCGTCGGCCAGAGCTCAAAGGGCTCCCCGTCGTCGTGGGTGGTCAGGGAGGACGCGGCGTCGTCGCCGCAGCGTCCTATGAGGCCCGTCACTACGGCGTGCGTTCGGCCATGCCCTCGACCCAAGCGCAGAGGTTGTGCCCCGACGCGGTGTTTCTGCCGGGCGATCATGCCCACTACGCCGAAGTCAGCAAAGAGGTCATGGCGATTCTGCGGGGCTACACACCCTTGGTCGAACCGCTCTCGCTCGACGAGGCATTTCTCGACGTGCGCGGTGTGCGTCGACTCCATGGCGAACCGGTCGACATCGCTCGGGCGATTCGCCGCGACGTGTACTCCGAAACCGGACTCACGTGTTCGATCGGTGTGTCGGCGATCAAGTTCCTGGCAAAGCTCGCCACCGAGCACGCGAAACCCAAGATCTCGAAAAAGGGTCCGGTGTTCGGGCCTGGGGTCTTCGTCGTCCCCGCGGGGGAGGAGCGGCGGTTTCTCCATCCACTGCCCGCCAGGGAGCTTTGGGGGGTTGGCCCCAAGACACTCGAGCGGCTGGAACGACTCGGGGTCGTAACGATCGGGGATATCGCGGCGTTGCCGCTGCAAACGGCCATCGCCACGTTGGGGAAGTCCCAAGGGCGACACCTGCACGAGCTTGCAAACGCCATCGATACCCGGTCGGTCGAGCCCGATCAGCCGATGAAATCCGTGACTCACGAGGAGACGTTCGCGCACGATCTGCACGAGCGACCGCCGTTGGAGCGCGAGATCGTCCGCATGGCAGACGCCGTTGCGAACCGCCTTCGTAAGGGGGGATGGGCCGCCCGGACCGTCACCCTCAAATTGCGATTTGGTTCCTTCGACACCATCACTCGATCGGTTACGCCGCCCGACGCGGTCGATACCAGCACCGCAATCGCGCGCGCCGCGAAGGAGTTGTTTGCGGCGATCGACCCCACTCCCGGCGTGCGGCTACTGGGCGTCGGAGCGACGGGTCTCGTCGATGGCAGCATCCGTCAGCTCACGTTCGACGACGCGCAGAGCCAGCCGGCGGCGGGGGAAGACGCGAGCGCGCCCGCAAATGGTCAACCATGGGCCGACGCGTCCGACGCGCTCGATCTGATTCGCGATCGTTTCGGCGATGATGCCATCGGTCCGGCGACGCTGGCGGTGGGTGGCAGGGTCAAAGTGTTCCGCACCGGTGAGCAGCAATGGGGCCCGGACGAGTGACGGTGCCCAGCGTCGCTGGAACGTCGTGGGGTACGGACCGGTGAATGATTTCTCAACACACGCGTTGTTGACGCCGACACCCTGTGAGAAGATACATGCCTGTAGCTTGGGTATGCCAAGGGGCCTGCGGGTGAAAGGACAACGGCATCGTGCCGCTTTCTGAGGACGAGCAACGGATTCTCTCCGAGATCGAGCAACAGCTCTACGAGGACGATCCTCGGCTCGCGCACGAGGTCGGTTCGACCACGGTGTACACGCATGCGTTGCGCGACCTCCGCTGGTCCGTCGTTGTTTTCGCCATAGGCGTCGTCTTCCTACTGGTCACGCTCAGCACACACGTGCTCTTGGCTTTCGTCGGATTCCTCATCATGTTGGGTTCCGCACTGTGGTTCGAACGCAGCGCCCGGGCACTCGGACGAGCGGGTATGCAACAGATGACCACGAGCTGGCGCGGCGGTTCCGTGCGCGACTACTTCGGTCTCACCGGCAACCGCATGCGAGACCGCTTCAAGCGCGACGAAGAAGCCGACTAGTTCACCTCCCGGGGTAGCGGCCGAGCGGGCCGAGCGGATTGCTCAGCTGCCGACGGTGACCGCTTGGCGTTCGTGATCTGGCCGGTGGGTTTCGCCGGTCGTGGGTACCAGGAGCGGCGCCGGGTTGAGTTCGTCGAGGACACGACGCACGCGACCCATCGACGCGAGCGATTGCTCGCGAAGCCCGTCGGCGATGACCGCGGCTCGGTCGGCGGCTGCCATCGAGGGTGCATTGGGTGAATACTGCGCAGCGGTGGCCAAACTGGCGATCTCTGCGAACGGCTCTGACGATGCGCCCAGGGTCGAACTGGCTCGACGGGCGACTTCGGCGGGACTTTCAGCGGCGTCGCGCTCGACGCCCAGCACTCCGGCGCTCTGGACCGACTCCTGCCACGACGCCAAGACCACCTCTCGGCTGTGCTGCGGGTCGCCTCGGAACCGCTCGCGATGCCGCTTCTTCGCGGCGATCAGCAGATACCGCAACCCTGCGAGGACTGCGCCGACCGCGAGCACCAGCAAGAATCGCCCGGCCCACGGGCCGATCGAGAACCCCGAGGCCGGTGACGGCGCGCCGGGAGCGGCCTGCAGATCGGGAGGCAAGTCTTCGGGGATCGTCTGGCGAGGGGACACGGGTACGGTCTGCGGAACGTCGTCCTCGGCGCTGCTGACCGGCGGTGCGGTCTCGGGCGGTTGGGGTGGTACGCCGGTGACGTCTTGGTTTCGCACCGAGCCGCGGCCCGGCGTCGGCTCGAAGCTCACCCAGCCGACATCGGCGAACCACACTTCGGGCCACGCGTGAGCGTTTGCTCCCCGTACTCGGTAGGCATCGGTACCGGCGATGCGTTCGCCGCTCGTGAATCCGACGGCCACCCGCGTGGGAAGCCCAAGTGAGCGGGCCATGGCCGCGTAGCTTCCGGCGAACTGTTCGCAGTACCCGGCCTTCGAGTCGAACAAGAAGTCCTCGATGCGCTCGTTCGAGTGGCCCTTCACGACGTCGAGGTCGTAGCGAAATCCGTTGCGAAAGTAGTCCTGCAGCGCGCGGGCCTGTTCGTAGGGCGTGACGGCGCCCGCACTGTTGACCACGCGCTCGGCTTCTTCGGTGACGAGCGGGCTGAAACCGTCGGGTAGCTGGAGATTGTTCGACGCGATCAGCTCAGGGATCGCGCCGGTTGCGTTCTCGACCTGCGCTCGGCTGCGATTCGGGAGCCCGGAGATGACCGTGTACCGATCGCCACGCTCGAGCGGCCGACCGTTCTCGACCAACAGTGAGCCGGTGTTGGAGTCCCACTCTGCGTCGAGGTCGCTGCTGTCGAATCGAATCGGTTGGTACATCGCCGGCAACCAGTCCGACGCCAGCGCCTCGATCTGGATGGTTTGAATGACCTCGTCGGTCTCGAGTCCGCCTGGCTCCCCGGACTCGAGCACGCCACTTGCGTCGTCGAAGTCGTCGCCGAGCGTCCACTCGGAGCCGTTGAAATCGTCGAGGGATGCCAACTTCCAATATTCGCCGGACTCGGGCGTGGTCGCAACGAACGCCACCGTGTCGGGAAGGTCGACCAACTGGGATCGGATTTCGACCAACGGGTTGATGGCGATACGAGTGCCGCCACCACCGCCGCCAGGGTCGATTTCGATGAGCGCTTCCTCGCCGGCCCCGGGCAAGCCGGGCCCAATGAGGGCTCCGGCGAGCACCGTGAGCGCCGCCAGGCCGGTACCGATTCGTAACAGCGCCGACGTGCCAGGGTTGGCGTTGTCGCCCAACCAGGTGCCATCGAGCTCGAAACGCGACGTTCGGTGCGCCAGGACGAAGAAGAGTACGGAGCCGGCGAACGTGGCGACGGCGATCGCTTGATGCTGGTTTGCCCCCATGAAGGTTTGAAACCCAAAGAGCGCCAGTGCCGGCAACACCGATTCGACGACGGAGTCGAGACGGAATGCAGCCCAGTCGATGAGGTAGGCGATCAGCCAAATGCCCAAGGCCGCAGTCACCACGAACCCCTCGATCGGCATCGCCGGTGACGTGACATCTTGGAAGGCGGTCCAGGCGGCGTCGAGGTCGGCGCGGAGCGCAATCCTGGTGGCACCGGTCGGGACGAATCCGAAGCGGGTGGTATCGGAGAAGAACACCGCCGACCCGATCACGACGAGACCGAGCGCCGAAGTGAGAGACGACAGGATCAGTCCGAGCTGCAGCCGACGCGAGACGATGGCGATCGCGTGTGCTCCGACCGCGATGGCGACCAGCTCCCGGGCGAACGACCAATCGGTGAACAGTCGTCCGAATCCGACGATGACGGACAGGGTGATGAGCAGCGTGGCCAACTCGACGACAGGAACGATGCGGCGGTTCATCGGCCCACTCCGACACCGGCGCCGGATCGGCGGACCCTTGCGTGATCCCAGGCGAGCGGAAACGGCCGTTCACCGGTGATGGAGATCATCGCCACTTTGCGTCGGCCCGTCGACGCCGACGCACCGCCGTTCCACGCCGAGTCGTCGACGCGCAGCACCGACAACGCCCGCACCTGTCGCTTGGCTCGAGCGATCGCGTCGGTATCGGCCTCGGAGAAGTTGCCGCCGATGATCACGATCGAGGTGTTGGCCGAGTCGGAGATCGCCGCTTCGAGTTGGGAGCGGAACGACGTCTTCTCGACCGGGTTGGCCAGGGCCAGGCTGCGCATGATGGCGTCGTTGTGCAGCGTTCCCTGCCCGAACTTGGTATCGATGCCCTCCGCGGTGATGAGCCTGGTGAGCTGGTGCTTCGCTTCGGCGGCGACGAGCAGACTCGCCGCCGCGGTGGCGGCGATGTCGAGCGCCGGTGTGTTCATCGTGGCCGCCCGATTGTCGAGCATGACGGCCATTCGGCCATGGCGAGGCTGCTCGTCCTGACGCACCATCAGGGTGTCGTGGCGGGCCGAGGATGCCCAGTGCACCCGCCGGATGTCGTCGCCTTCGACGTAGTGGCGGAGCGCGTGGAACTCATCGCCGGACTGATGCACGGGTGAGGTCGCGTCGTCGCCCGTGTTCGGGTCGGTGCCGTCGGGTTCAGGGACGCGCTGGACGGGGAGTACGGGCGGATGGACGAGGAGTTCGGCCTTGGGGGCGGATCGAATTCTGCTGCGGGCAATACCGAAGGGATCGGTGATTTCGACCTCGAGCGGGCCGACCTGGACGATGCCGCGCTTCTCGGTTGGCAGACGGTAGGCCGCGGTGCTGGAAATGCCGAGCGCCATCGGTGCGACCGAGAGACGAGCTCCTCGGGTGCCCGAGACGCCGTCCTGGATACGCAGTACCGGCGTTGGGCGATTGGCCCGGTTGGTAAGCGTGAGTTCCACCCGGGCTGCCGAGCCGGCGGCGACCCGGTTCGGGGTGATCGTTCGCGAGATCTCGAGCTTGAGGCGTCTGAGCCGGACGTACGCCCAGGAAATGATCACCAGGGCGATGGCGATGAGTCCCAGGAGGAAGAGCTCGAGGAACCCGAAGACGCGGCCCAGAGCGACTCCGGTACCGCCGAGCACCAGGGTGGCCCAACCGGCGCGGGTGGGCATCAGTGAACGCCGGGCGCTGGCACCGGCACGCGGGCCAAGATTTCGTTGAGAACGTTGGCGGCATCGACGCCTTGCAGCTGGGCGTCGGCGCCCACAACCAACCGGTGGGTGATGACGTAGGGCGCCAGGGCTTTCACGTCGTCGATGGTGACATAGTCGCGGCCGCTAGCGGCCGCGAGGGCCTGGGACACGCGTTGGAGCGCCAGAACCGCTCGGGGTGACATACCCAGGGCCAACATGGGGTGGCGGCGCGTCGCGGTGGCCAGGTCGACCAGGTACCCCTGTAGGCCGCCATCGATGTGCACGCTGGAAAGTGCGTGCTGCATAGCGGTGACCTCGCCGATGGTGAGTACCGGCTGCAGCTGAGCCATCAGGGTCTCGTCATCGGTGGCGCCGTGTTGGGTCAAGATGTCGAGTTCGGCGACGCGGTCGGGGTAGCCCATCGACAAGCGCATGAGGAATCGATCGAGCTGACTCTCCGGCAGCGGATAGGTGCCTGCGTGTTCGATGGGGTTTTGGGTCGCGATCACCAGGAACGGTCGGGCCAATCGGTGCGTGGTGCCATCGATGGTGACCTGCCGCTCGGCCATGGCTTCGAGCAGGGCCGACTGCGTTTTGGGTGATGCACGATTGATCTCATCGGCCAAGATGATGTTGTTGAAGATCGGCCCGGAGCGGAACTCGAATTCACCGTTGGAGCGGTTCCATACGCTCGCGCCGACCACATCGGCCGGAAGCAGGTCGGGGGTGAACTGCACTCGCCCGACCGAACCCTGCACCGAGGCGGCCAGCGCCTTTGCGAGGCTCGTCTTGCCCAGGCCCGGAGCGTCCTCGATCAGGATGTGCCCGTCGGCCACCAGGCACAAGCCGACCAGGCGAATGACGTCGTCTTTCCCCCGAATGAAGCGGCCGACGTTTTCGCACACTGCGCCAAACATCTCGCCAAAGGTTCTGGTCTGGGTGTCGTGAACGCTCATGTAGGCCTATTCGATGGAGATTCGATGGAGAGGGGTGATGATATGTGGGGGTCAGCGTAGATCGGTTCGCTTGGCGAGCGGTGGCGGACAGTACGCTGTGGCGCTGTGACCACGCTCGAACAGGCCTCGTCAGGCCCCGATTGTCTCGCGATCGATATCGGCGGCACGAAGTTGGCCGCGGCCCGAATCGACCGTTCGGGTACTGTTGTCGCTACCGATCGCACACCCACACCGATTACCGACGACGCAGAGGTGCTGTTCGGTTCGCTGTGCGCGATGATCGATCCGATCCTGGCGAGCGGAAACCTCGGTGTCGTCGGTACTGGGTGTGGCGGCCCGATGCGTGCCGGTGGCGTCACGGTTTCGCCGCTGAATATTCCGGGCTGGCGTGACTTCCCACTTCTGGGTCGACTGGAAGCGCATACCGGTCTTCCCGTCGTGGTCGACAACGACGCCAAGGCGTACGCGCTCGGTGAAGGATGGCTGGGTGCCGCGGCCGGACACGACAATTACTTGGCGATGGTGGTCTCGACCGGTGTCGGCGCCGGACTGATCGTCGATGGCCACTTGCTCAACGGGGCCGATGGCAACGCCGGCCACCTCGGGCACATCGTCGTCGAACAAGATGGCCGCACCTGTGTGTGCGGTGCAATGGGATGCCTCGAGGCCGAGGCATCCGGTACCAGTATCGCGTTGATAACGGGAAAGCCAGCGCGCGAAGCCAGCGTGGCGGTGCGCGAACGGACCGGCGTCATGGTTGGACGGGGGGTGGCGCACGCCGCGATTCTGCTCGACCTCGATCTCGCGGTCGTCGCCGGTTCGGTGGCGCTCGGGTTCGGCGACGCCTTCATCGACGCGGCCCAAGCCGAGATCGATCGACTGGTCCAGATCTCCTATGCCCGCGACGTGAAGATCGTTCGATCCACGTTGGAACACGGCCCGCTGCTCGGGGCTGCGGCGTTGGGTTGGCGCCATCTCGACGCGCTCGGTAGTTCGTGATGGTTTCCTTGCTGTGGTCTCGTTGATGTGGTCTCGTTGATGGGGGCTTGCGAATGTGGATAGCGCAGGCGTTCGTCGGGGTGCTCATTCGGCCGCAGCTGTGGAGCACGGCGGTGCGACAGATCTTTGTGCTCGCTCCATCGCGTTGGTGGACGAAGCCTCCGTTCCTTCCGTTGCCAGATGCGAGCTATCTCGCGTTTCGGTTCCAGACCATGTACGGCGACCCCAAGGCGTCGCCCGACGTGAAAGACGTCGTGACGTACCTGGCGTGGTGCAAACGCTTTTGACAGCGGCAAACGACACGACAGGACCAACGCCCAAGCACTACCTTCGTATCGCATGAGGGTCTTGGTGTTGAACGCGACATTCGAGCCGTTGTGTGTGGTGTCAGCTCGACGGGCGGTATGTCTACTGCTCGCGGAGAAGGCGGAAACGGTCGTGGCCAGCGGTCAGCAGGTGCACAGCGAGCGGTTGGTGTTCGACGTCCCGTCGGTGGTGCGCCTCTCTCGATTCGTGAAGGTTCCCTATCCGCGGCGCCGGTCGATCAATCGGCGGGCCGTCTTCGCGCGTGACGAGAACACGTGCCAGTACTGCGGCGGCACGGCGGAAAGTATCGATCACATCGTGCCGTCCAGTCGGGGCGGCACCAATACCTGGGACAATGTTGTCGCAGCGTGCCGGCCGTGTAACACGCACAAGCGTGACCGTCTCCTCTCCGAAACAACGATGCGGCTCCGAACGCAGCCGACCCCACCTCGCCAGGCGACGTGGTTCCGGGTTGCGGCAGGAAACCTTCCGGATACCTGGGAGCCGTACCTCGAATATGGCGACCGCCAGAGCGCGTAGGGTCCTTGATCGAATTTTCCCCGCTCGCAGGGGCTCCACTCGGCTGGGTTGGTCAATCGTTGCGTGGAGCGCCGGGCGACATGCACGGGCTCGATCCGTTCGAGACCGCGTCCTCCCGTGGGTCGGGCGCTCCGCGGCGCGTCTGGTGGTGCCGGCCCACACACCGTGCGCTGGTGTTGGGCAGCCGACAGACCCCGGAAATCGTCTTCGGCGACACGGTCGAGGTCGTACGTCGACGCTCCGGCGGGGGAGCGGTTGTCGTCGGCGGCGCCGACACGGTCTGGATCGATGTGATGATCTCGCCCGAGGACACGCTCTGGGTCGACGACGTCGGCGCGTCGTTCGAATGGCTGGGCGACGTGTGGGCTGATGTCGTGCGGGGCTTCGGCGTGTCGGCCGAGGTGCATCGGGGAGCGTTGGAGTGCGGTCGGTTTGGCGCCTTGGTGTGCTTCGCCGGTCGGGGGCCGGGCGAGGTCATGGACCCCGACGGAGCCAAAGTGGTCGGTTTGTCGCAGCGTCGAACTCGGTTTGGGGCTCGGTTCCAGTGCCTGGCGCTGCTCGAGTGGGACCCGGCGCCGTACGCCGACCTGTTGTTCGCCGCGCCGGACCGGGGGACTGCCCTCGAGGATCTTCGGCCGGTAGCCGGCGGTTTGAACCGCCCGGGCGCCCCTCGCCTCCGGGCCGAGGACGTCGTCCAAGCCTTCTTGGCCGCCCTTCCCTAAAAAAACGCCCCACCGGCCCCCACCCGGCCCCACGGGCACGACTGAGCTGCAATTGCAACGATCGTTGGGTCTGTCGCGCCGCAAATTGGCACACCAGATCGGCGAAAACCCATAAAGTGGGGCGAAAAGCTTGCATTGTGGGGGGAATGCCCATAATGTGCCACACATGAACGAGCAACCCCCATCGCAGAAGGCTTCGGTGGTAGCTCTCGACACGTGGGAGAGGAGGCACCATGACGGCATTCGTCGGAACGTTCGAGCACACGCTCGACAAGAAGGGGCGCCTCGTGCTCCCGTCGAAGTTCCGCGGCCATCTGTCGCAGAACGCGATCCTCAGCCCGAACGGCTCCCAGTGCTTGGCGCTGTGGACTCCCGAGAACTTCGACTCGTTGCTCGCCCGGCTGACCGAACGAGCTCGCCTCGGCGAGATTCAGAGTCGGGTGGTGCGGGGGCTTACCGCAGCGTCGGACGAGGTGAGTCTCGACCAGCAGGGCCGGGTGTTGATATCGGAACGATTGCGATCCTTCGCTTCGCTCGAGCGCGAGGTGGTGCTGCTCGGCGCCAACGACCACGTCGAAATTTGGGACCAGGCCACCTGGTCGACGGAACAGAGCGAACTCGACGCCGTAATGGGCGACGTACTTTCCCAGGGCCTGGGGATCTGACGATCGCATGAGCCCGCACCAAGCCATATCAGCCAAGAAAGGACCAGCTCGGACCCAGTAATACACAGCTCGATCATCGGCAGTCTCCCGGTTGACAGATGGAAGCCCCTACTCCGCCCGCTTGCCATCAGCTCGATCGGGGAGAAATCCCGACGTGCGCCCGTTGACCGGGGGACTGCCGATGATCGAGCCAACGTATTCCAGAGGCCCCCACACCCGTTCGACGATGTGTCGACGGGCGGTCTCGAGTCCGACGTTCGCCATGTCCACTTCCCCGCACTTCAACGCGTCCGGCCAGGGTCACCCCGAGGCAGATCTTGCGAACGAGGGTGTCGTGGCCGACGAGGATCTCGACCTCACCGATGCGGCCCCGATCGACCTACGAGATGTCGCCGAGCCCGCGGTCCAGGCGCGCCATCGATGGGGTAGTCGAAAGGCCGCTGATTCGAAGCTGTCGCCGGTCCCGGAACGGTGGGGGCAACGCCGCCGTGCTGCGTGGAACCGTGACTGACGGCTTCCAGCACGATCCGATCATGGTTGCCGAAATTCTCGATGTCTTTGCGCCCGTACCGGCAGGAGTCGTCGTCGATGCGACGCTCGGAGGAGCCGGCCACAGCCAGGCCATCCTCGACGCCCGGTCCGATTTGTCCATCGTCGGCCTCGACCAAGACCGCGACGCGTTGCGCGCCGCCGGACAACGTCTTGGGGCCTACGGCGAGCGCGCGACGTTGGTGCATTGTCGGTTCGATGACATCGGGGCCCAGCTGCAAAGCCTCGGCCACGACGACATCTCCGGCTTTCTCTTCGATCTCGGCGTCAGCTCGCCGCAAATCGACCGCCCCGAACGAGGGTTCAGCTATCGGTTCGATGGTCCACTCGACATGCGCATGGACGCATCGGCCGGGGTCACGGCTGCACAGGTGGTGAACACCTATCCCGAGCACGAGTTGGCGCGGGTCCTGCGCGACCTCGGGGATGAAAAGAACGCCCGTCGAATCGCCAAGGCGATCGTTGCCGCCCGCCCGCTCGATCGAACCGACGCATTGGCCGAGGTCGTCCGCGAGGCCACCCCGGCACGCGACCGACGACGCGGTGATCCGGCAAAACGAACCTTTCAGGCGCTGCGGATCGAGGTCAATCGGGAACTGGACATCCTGCCCACAGCCATCGAGCAGGCCATCGATCATTTGGCCGTTGGTGGGCGCGGAGCGGTGCTCGCCTATCACTCGGGAGAAGACCGCATCGTGAAGGATTGTTTCTGGCATGCCGCCGGTCTCGATCGAGATCCTCGGTTGCCCGAACTCGAGCCCCCGGCGTGCTCGCTGCTCTGGCGCAAGGGTCGAGCCGCAAGCGATGAGGAACAAGAGCGAAATCCCCGCTCGACAAGCGCTCGACTTCGGGCCATCGAACGTCAGACCGCAGTGCCGAGCCGGAGTGATTCATGAGCGCCGCAACACACCGCAACGCTGCGCCGGCAGCGCGCGGGCCCGCCCCACGGCGTCCGCATCTCCGAGAGGTCGCTCCGGCGCCCAAGCGTGGTCGGGCCGGTTGGGTCGGGATCGGCGTGATCGTGTCGGTGATGTTCGTGGTCTTCGCGGCTGCGGCCGTGCAGACCCTGCTGATCCAAACAGAAGTCGGCATCGACGATACCCAACGAAGCCTCGATGTCGCCCGGGCGGTCGAGGCCGACCTGTTGCTCGAGGTGGCATCGCTCGAGGCGCCGGCCCGCATCCTGGCCGAAGCGTCGGTCAAGGTCGCGATGGGTCCACCCGACAACCGGGTGTTCCTCGCGCCGATCGTTCCCGGTCAACTGGACGCACCACTCGATCCGCCCGGCGCCGATCCGTTCCCCGGATCGGATCGCCCCGATGGCCCGCCGTCGGACGGCGCCGCGGGAGTCGGCTCAGATGCCGCCACCGGCACGGATAGCGACACCGGAACGGAAGAGTCGTGACGGCCGCTCGGCTCGGCGGACCTTCCGACTACTCCATGCCACCGATCAGGCTGCGGGTCACCGCGGCGATGCTGATCGTGATGGCGATAGCGCTCGGCGCTCGCCTGGCCCAGGTGCAGCTGGTCGAGTCCGATGCATTCTTGGAATGGGGCGACCGGCAACACCTCCGCGAAATTCCGCTGCCCGCAAATCGTGGCACCGTGGTCGACCGCAACGGACTCGTGCTGTCGGTATCGGTGGCACAGAACACCATTTGGGCCGACCCGCGACTCATCACCGACCCGACGGAGACCGCGATGACCCTGTCGCCGATCGTCGGGGTCGAGGCCCATACGTTGATCGACCGCCTCTCCGATCCGGAGCGCGCCTTTGCCTACATCGCCCGGCAGGTGACCGACGAGGTGGCCGCCGAGGTTGACGCTCTGGCCCTCGATGGCATCGGCGCATACGAAGAGCCGCGCCGGTTCAACCCCGCCGGGGCGGACTTTGCGCGGTCGATTCTCGGACGAACCGACGTGGACAACCTCGGTATCAGCGGCATCGAAGCGCAGTACGACGACCTGCTCACGGGCACCCCGGGAACCAAACTCTTCGAGCGGACCAAGAGTGGCGCCGTGATCCCGACCGGCGAGTTTCATCTCGACCCGGCGGTCACCGGCGATTCGCTCGTCCTGACCATCGACCAAACCCTCCAGTTCGAGACCGAGCGCCGATTGGTCGAACAGGTCGAGGCCACCGGGTCGCAGGGCGGCACCGTGATCATGATGGACAACCGCACCGGCGAAGTTCTGGCCATGGCGAACGCGGATCGAAGCGAGGATGGCTTCGTCGGTGTCGGTTCGGAGAACAAGGCACTGACGTGGACCTACGAGCCCGGCTCGATCGCAAAGCCGCTGACGTTTGCGGGTGTCTTCGAGCACAATCTGGGTGGACTGGGCGACGCTCGGGCCGTTGCAGATCGTCGTACGTACAACGCCGATTCGGAGGAATACCGGAAGACGTTCAGCGACCACACCGATCACGACACCATGTTGTGGACGCCGGCGGACATTCTGCGAGAGTCGTCGAACGTCGGCACCATCATGTGGGCCGAAGACCTGGGCGAGGAAGCGCTGTACGAGACCTTGGTGGCATTCGGCATCGGCCGCGACACGGCGATTGACTTCCCGAGTGAAAGCAGCGGGATCTTTCACCCGCTCAGCGATTGGCAGTCGACGTCGCTGCCGACGATTGCCATTGGCCAGGGTGTAGCAACGACGCCCATGCAGATGGCACTTGCGTACGCAACGATCGCAAACGGCGGCGTCGAGATTGCACCGACGCTCGTGCAGGGTTCAACCGACGCTGCCGGGGTGTTCACCCCCCACGCGCAAGCCGAGCCGCGGCGCGTGATCAGTGAACGCACCGCAGCCATGCTGACCACGGCGCTCACCGATGTGGTCGCATCGGGCACCGGTGCCAACGCCGCGATTCCGGGCTACGACACGGCCGGGAAAACCGGAACGTCCTGGAAGCCGCAGGCAAACGGGACCTACGAAGACGAACTCGGTCGCAAACACTACGTCGCCAGCTTCGCCGGCTATCTGCCCGCTGCCGACCCGCGCGTGACCATTCTGGTCGTGATGGATGACCCCTCCGGCGACCGTGATTCAGGCAGTCGCGCGGCGGCCCCCCTCTTCGCCGAGCTGAGCCGGTTTGCGGTCCAATACCTGCGAATTCCTCCGACGACCACGACGGCGGCAGAGGCGCAGCACGGCGAGAAGGCGATCACCACCGCCGACGTCGCTGACATCCAAGCAACGAGCGATGGCGAGGCCGCTTCCGACGAGTCCGCCGGCTCCGACGACACGACGGACGACTGAGTTCATGCGTCTGGGCGAGCTGCTCGATGCGATCGATCCGACGATCGAGTTCGATCTGTCGAACGTCACCGCCGTCGACCGTAAACGAACAGTGGGAGCGGTACGCCACGACTCCCGCGCCGTTGAGGCCGGCGACATCTTCTGTTGCATACGAGGCCTTCTCGCGGATGGACATCGCTTTGCGCCGGTCGCAGTCGCAGCCGGGGCTTCGGCATTGGCCGTCGACGAGGCGGCCGACCGTGATGCCCTTCTGGCATTGGGCGTGCCGCTCTTGGTTGCACACGACTCGCGGCATGCAATGGCGCACCTCGCCGCGGCCCGGGTCGGCTACCCGAGTCGACGCCTGCGCATGGTCGGGATCACCGGAACGAATGGCAAGACCACGACGGCGGCGTTGCTGGCCGGCGTGCTGGAGACCGCAGGCGTGAGAGTCGACGTCATCGGCACCCTCACCGGTGAACGCACAACCCCCGAGTCGACCGATCTGGCGCTTCGTCTCGCTGCAATCGCAGAGGACGGAGGGGACGTTGTTGTCATGGAGGTCTCGTCGCATGCGCTCGACCAACACCGCGTCGATGGCGTGGTGTTCGAACTCGGCCTCTTCACGAACCTCACCCAAGATCACCTCGACTATCACGCCACCATGGAGAACTACTTTCGAGCAAAGGCGAAGCTCTTCCAGCCGGTCCAGTCCAAGGCCGGAATCGTCATCGCCGACGGAGCGTACGGCTCGTTGCTGAGCGACAGTGCGGTCATCCCGACCACCACGCTGCGCGTCGGCCGCGACATCGAAATGCACGACGCCGGCGCAGACCGACTCGACTTTTCCTGGCGGGGTCATCGGGTGCAGCTGCCGCTCGGAGGCCACTTCAACGCGGCCAACGCCCTCTTGGCAGCCGAGTCTGCTGTCGCGTTGGGGATCGATGCCGAGACGGTGGTTCGAGGACTCGAAGCCGCGCCGCTGGTGCGAGGACGATTCGAGTCGGTTCCGAACGATCTCGGGTTCTCCGTCATCGTCGACTACGCCCACACGCCCGACGGGATACGCAATGTGCTCGAGTCGGCGCGGCTGGTTGCATCCGGCGGACGCGTCATCGTGGTCTTCGGTTGCGGGGGCGATCGCGACCGAAAGAAACGGCCACGCATGGGTTCCCTCGCTCAGGAGCTCGCAGATGTCATCATCTTGACGTCGGACAACCCGCGATCAGAATCCCCTGATGCGATCATCGCCGACATTCTGGCCGGAATGCGCACGAAACCACTTGTCGAACCTGACCGCCGCGCGGCCATATCGGCCGCGCTCGCTTCCGCCGAACGCGGTGATGTGGTGGTGCTTGCCGGGAAAGGGCACGAAACCACACAGACGATCGGCGACGTCGTTTTGCCCTTCGACGATGCTGCAGTCGCCGCCGAACTCGTCGTCGAGATCGCGGAGGCCCGACGATGATCCGGCTCCTGCTCGCAGCCGCGATGGCCACCTTGTTGTCGCTCATCGGCACGAAGTTCGTGATCGAGTTGCTTCGCCGAGGGGGCATCGGGCAACCGATCCGCGACGATGGCCCGCAGGGGCACGCAGTGAAGGCCGGCACGCCGACCATGGGCGGGGTCGCAATCGTCGGTGGCGCTGTGTTCGGCTACGTCGTGAGCGACCTGTACAACGGCATCTACACCCGCACCGGAATCTTCGTGATGCTCGCGATCATCGGCGGCGGGGCAGTCGGGTTGGTCGACGACTACATCAAGGTCGTCCGCGAACGAAACCTCGGTCTCACGAGTCGGGCCAAGATGATCGGCATGCTCGCGGTCGCGGTCGGCTTCGGCGTGTTGATGACCCAGTTCACCAACGTCGCCACGACCATCAGCTTCACCCGATTCGACTCGCCGGGGATCGAACTCGGTCGTTGGCTTTGGGTCGTCTGGGCGGTCCTGCTCATCGCGGGAAGCTCGAACGCGGTGAACCTCACCGACGGACTCGACGGACTTGCCGCCGGCTCGGCGATCATCTCGTTTGCGGCGTTTGTCCTCATCGGGTTCTGGAAGTTCAGCAACGCCGAGACGCTCGATTCGACGACCCAGATCTACTCGGTTTCGCACGCGCTCGACCTCGCTGTCGTCGCGGCCGCAATGCTCGGTGGCTGCATCGGCTTTCTCTATTGGAACGCTGCGCCGGCCCAGATCTTCATGGGCGACACCGGATCGTTGGCGATCGGTACCGGCCTTGCTGCACTGGCGCTCGCGACCAATACCGCGCTGCTTCTCCCAATTCTGGGGGCCTTGTTCGTCGTGGAGACCGTCTCGGTCATCCTGCAGGTCGGTCGCTTCCGCCTGAGCGGAAAGCGCTTCTTCCGAATGGCTCCCATCCACCACCACTTCGAGCTGCTCGGCTGGCACGAGACCTGGGTCATCATCAGGTTCTGGATGTTCCACGCGTTGTGCGTCGCTGTCGGCCTCGGGCTGTTCTACGCCGACTGGGTCCGGGCGGGTGGCACATGACCCCGCCACCGAACAGCATCGATACGACCAACACGCTTGTCATCGGTCTGGGCTTCGCCGGACGTTCCGTCGTCCGTGCCGTGCTCGCTCATGGCGGGGCGGTTGTCGTCGTGGAAGACCGTCCGACCGAGGAGCATCGCGACCTGATAGCCGAACTGGGTGGGTCCGAGGCGGGTATTGCGCTTCTCGCACAGCCATCCCCGGATGAACTCGCCACCGCCGTCGCGTCCTCCACCCTGGTCGTCCCGTCGCCGGGCGTTCCCGATCATCACCCGGTGTTCGCCGCTGCGGCTACCGCAGGGGTCACGATCGGCAGCGAGTTCGATCTCGCGCAACTCTGGGACCACCGCCCGATGGTCGCGATCACCGGTACCGACGGCAAGACCACCGTTACCACGATGGTCTTGCAGATGTTGTTGAACTCGGGTGTTTCTGCGGTCGATGCCGGCAACAACGATCTCCCGCTCGTCGCTGCGATCGAAGACGCCACCACCGAGGTGTTCGTCGTCGAGGCCTCATCCTTTCGCCTCGGGCGCAGCGTCGCCTTCGCTCCGGCCGTCGCGACGTGGCTCAACTGGGGTCCTGACCATCTCGATGTCCACGAGAGTCTCGATGCATACGAGGCGGCGAAGGCCAAGATCTTTGCCGACCTCCCCCCGGATGGCGTCGCGATCCTCAATGCCGACGATCCCGTCGTCATGCGGAACCGTCCGGCTGGGTCGCGTTGCGTCACCTTCTCGATGGAGGGCGCCGCCGACTACTGGTTCGACGGTCGCAAACTCGTCGGCCCCGCGTCCGAGCTCTTGTGCGCCGACGAATTGCAACGGCAGCTTCCCCACGACATCGCGAACGGGCTCGCTGCCGCCGCAACGGCGCTCGAGGCCGGTGCCACGATCGAGGCTGTCCGCGGCGTGCTCCGCACGTGGGTCGGGCTGGACCATCGGGTGCAGTTCGTCGCGAACGTCGGCGGCGTCGACTACTTCAACGACTCGAAGGCCACCACGCCCCACGCGGTTGCGGCCGCGGTGCGGGGGTTCAACGATGTGGTACTGATTGCCGGCGGCAGGAACAAAGGCCTTGGCCTCGACGTGCTGGCCGGGCTCGCACCGCATATCGGGCACGTCGTGGCGACGGGCGACGCCAGCGATGAACTGGCGGCGGTCTTCGAGCCGATCTGCACCGTCGATCGAGCAGCGTCCATGGCCGAGGCCGTCGCGCTCGCGACCGACGCGGCCCAAACCCAGATTCGCCACGGGGCGAGCGGCGCCACGGTGCTGCTGTCGCCTGGTTGCACGTCGTTCGACTGGTACAAGAACTACGGCGAACGAGGGCGTGACTTCATGCAACTCGTGTTAACGCTGCAAGAGGGAGAACTATCGTGACCGCAGTTGCCGGAGGTAAACCCGGAGCCGGCGACGCTCGGCGACGCCATCCAACGGCTCGTCCGGTCCGCCAGGCCGCCCGTGGAAAGCGGGTCGCTTGGCTGCAAACGGAAACCACGGCGCTCTTCTGGAGTCTTGCGCTCACCGCGCTCAGCCTCAGCCTTCTGGGTTTGGTGATGGTGTTGTCGGCCACCTCGTCGGACGCGGTCGGAGGCGGTAGCCCTTGGAGCACCTTCATCGATCAAGGGATCTGGCTGCTGGTCGGGCTCGTCGCCGCGCTCGCGGTGTCGCTGGTCGATCACCGCGTGTGGCTTCCGGTGCTCTCCCGCTCGATCATCATCGGATCGCTGATCCTGCTGGCTTTGGTGAAGGTCCCAGGTGTGGGGCTCTCCCTGAATGGTTCCAGCCGGTGGATCGCGGTTGGCGGGTTTACGTTCCAGCCTTCGGAATTCGCCAAGCTCGCGCTGATCGTGTGGGCCGCCGACATGCTCACCCGCAAACACCGTCAGGTCACCGACCTCCACGCGACGGTCATTCCGATCCTCATCGCCACTGCTTCGGTGAGCGGACTCTTGCTCATCGAACCGGATCTCGGCACCGCGATCCTCGGCGCCGGCATCGTGCTGGTGATGATGTTCGTCGCCGGTGCGGCACCGCGCCACATGGCTGCGATTCTCGGCGTCGTGATGAGTATCGGCCTGGGGCTCGCCTTCGCCGCTCCCTACCGGCGACGCCGGTTGCTCGCGTTCCGGAACCCGTGGGAAGACCCGCTCAACGAAGGCTGGCAGGCCGTGCAGTCAGGCGTTTCGATGGCCAACGGAGGCATTCGTGGCGTCGGTCTCGGGGCCAGTCGTGGCAAATGGGGCTTCTTGCCGGAGGCGGAATCCGATTTCATCTATGCCGTCATCGGCGAGGAACTCGGCTTCATAGGGGCGCTGACGGTGCTCTTGGCGTTCGTCCTGGTCGGCGTCTTGGGATTCGGGCTTGCCCACCGGGTTCGGGAATCGAATCCGTTGGGTGCGCTGCTCGCCATCGGCATCACGGTATGGATCGTGGGCCAGGCGTTTCTCAACATCGGGGTGGTCGTCCGAGCCTTGCCGATCACCGGTGTGACCCTGCCGTTCCTGTCCGCCGGTGGGTCGTCGTTGGTGGTGATGGCCGTGGCCTTCGGGGTCTTGCTCAATATTGCGCGGACGGCAAAGTGAACGCGACCTCTGCCCGTGCTGACGGGGGCCGGTGGGCCTTCATCTCCGGTGGTGGAACCGCAGGCCATGTCCTGCCCGGTCTCGATATTGCATCGGCGTTGGTCGATGCCGGAGTCGACCGTGATCGCGTGTTGTACGTCGGGTCCGAACGCGGAATCGAAACCACGCTGGTACCGGATGCCGGATTCGATCTCGAGGTGCTGCCCGGACGCGGCATTGCTCGCAAGCTGACGGTTGCCAATATCGGCGCCGTGCTCGGCTTGCTTCGAGCCTTTGGCAAGGCGTTGACCCTGATGCGGCGGGATCGTCCAGCGGTCGTCGTTTCGCTCGGCGGCTACGCGAGCGTGCCCTGTGCGCTGTGGGCGGCGTTGCTGCGAGTGCCCATCGTCGTGGCCGAACAGAACGCGGTGCCTGGTCTTGCGAATCGACTCATCGGCCGCTTTGCGAAGGTCTGCGCAACATCGTTTCCGAACGTCGACTTGCCCAACGCGATCTGGACCGGCAACCCGGTACGGCCGGCTGTGCGCGCCGTCGACCGTGTCGACGGCCGACTGGAGGCACGGGCCGCGCTCGACCTGGACGCCAACCGCTTCGTCGTGGCGGTGTTCGGCGGGTCTCTCGGGGCCCGACGCATCAACGAGGCAATACTCGAGGCAGCCGAACAATGGCGGGGCCGGGACGATTTGAGTATTCGTCACATCGTCGGCAAACGCGACTTTGCGTCGGTCGTCGACCGGTCGCCGGTGCAGCCGGGCGACCCGCTGAACTACCAGATCGTGGAATACGAGGACAACATGCCAGCCGTCTATGCGGCCGCCGACTTGGTGGTGTGTCGCTCCGGCGCGACCACCGTCGCCGAACTCGCCGTGACGGGTTCGCCGTCGCTCCTGGTGCCGCTACCCGGTGCGCCCGGTGACCACCAGACCATGAACGCCAAGGGCCTCGTCGACGAAGGCGCGGCGGTTCTCGTCCCCGACGAACAGATGACCGGGCCGCGTGTCGTCGCGCTGGTCGACGCGCTTGCCAGCGACCCCGACCGGCTTGCCGCCATGGCTGCCGGCGCCCG
>RCMY010000952.1_pt1 | contig 27663 bp, 31 predicted proteins | sample 2041341 | NCBI WGS metagenome assembly RCMY01 (sample SAMN09708234, study PRJNA481090) | Marine sediment metagenome, whole genome shotgun sequencing project.
TGGATCCATGTTGCTGGTCAGGGTGCAATCCCGATCCCGGTTGCGACACGTCCGGAGCAGGTTGCGCCGACACCTCTGAACAGCGTGATGGATCAGGTGATTGGCTACAAGAGAGGCAACCATCACTGGACAGACGCGCTCTATTCAGCGATGGGCGGTACGCCTGATGCGGTATCCAACTACGTCAACACTGACGGCGTTGGTGAGCACCATCTTGAAATTGAATTCTCCTACGAGCCTTCCCGTCGTCTGCGGATGTATCAGTTCGATGCTCTGCACCACGACACGGCCGTGTGGTCAATTCACTAAGAGACTATAAAAAAGGGTATCGGCGGCTTAGGTCGCCGGTGCCCGTCATTTTGAGACATTACTTTCTCGACGGAGACTTAAAATGAAACATATCAAAGCTGCTCTGAGTGCTGTTCCGGCCTGTGCCCTTAGTGTTGCACTTGTCGGATTTGCCGCGCCTGCCACTGCCGGGAGCGAGCATTCAGGCCACACCTCGGGACACGGACAGGATCATGTCCAGACCCATGACAACACCGCCGCCGCCATGCAAGGCCACGGGACCGATCACGGCACAGACACCGACGCCGCAGATCACCGTATGCCGCTTCATCTTGGTATGGATGCCGAGAATAGCAGCCAAGCCGCGAATGACAGCCAGACTGGTATGCGCGACGGGTTTCAGTACAAACGTACCCTGAATGATTATCACATGTCCGACATAACCCTGCGCGACTCGCATGCTCGCAAAGTGAACTTTGCTGAGCTGATGACGTTTGACGGGCCTGTGCTGCTGAATTTTGTGTTCACCAGCTGCGCCACGATCTGCCCGGTGATGACTGCCACCTTTGGCCAGACCCAGGAAGATCTTGTGGCCATCGACGAGAATTACCTGATGGTGTCGATTTCGATCGACCCGGAATATGACACGCCCCGCCGCTTGCGCGAATATGCCAAATTGCATGACGCGCGCGACAATTGGGTGCTTTTGACCGGACAGTTTGACGATATCTTTACCGTCGTGCGCGATTTTGATGCCGTGTATAAAGGCGAGAACAAGATGTATCACCGTCCGCTGACCTTCCTGCGCAAGGACAAAGATGCGCCTTGGCTCCGGCTTGAGGGGCTTTTGTCCTCCGAGGAACTGGCGGATGAATATGCCAATCTGCTTCGCCCCGAGGTGAACTGATGCTGGTACATTCGATGCGCAATACGTTGCGCCGTGTCGGTCTGGCGCTTGTTCTGGCTGCGACACCGGTTTTGGCCGGGGCGGGGCAAGCGGGCGACGCCGAGCTTGGTCGCCGCCTCTATTGGGATGGGATCGGCGCTGACGGCAAGCCGGTCACCGGCGTAACCCAGGGCGATGTTCAAATTTCCGGCGCACAGTTTTCCTGTGTGAACTGCCACCGCCCCAGCGGCTTTGGCACCTCTGAGGGGGGCAACTATGTGCCGCCGATCATGGGAAATATTCTGTTCGACAAGAAGCGTCTGGACCGCAACCGGATTTTCAAGGACCTCTATCAAGAGGTGCAACCGCCGAGCTTTTGGGCCCGCGTGCGTCAACCGCGTATGCGCCCCGCCTATGACGAGACGCTTCTGGCCCGCGCGCTGCGCGATGGTGTGGATGCGGCCGGCCACGAGTTTGACCCGATCATGCCGCGCTATAAGATGTCGACGGCTGATGTCGCCAATCTGGCTGCGTTCCTCAAGGACCTGTCGGGCAAAATCGATCCCGGCGTAGATGAGCGTAACATTCACTTTGCCACGATCATCGGCCCAGATGCCGATCCGGGCGAAGCAGAGGCGATGCTCGACACGATGGAAGTGTTCTTTAAGTATATGAACATAGACACCGAGGGCGACACGACGAACCCGACTTTTTCGCCGAACTATCGCTCGAACTTTGTCAGTGCCTATCGCTATTGGAACCTGCATGTCTGGCGTCTTGAAGGTCCGCCCGAAACATGGCGCGCCCAGCTTGAGGCCAAATATGCAGAACAACCGGTCTTTGCGTCGGTCAGCGGCCTGGTCAAAGGGCCCTGGGATGAGATTGGCAAATTCTGCGATGACAAGCGTTTGCCCTGCATCTTCCCCAATGCCGAATTGCCCACGCCGGGCGAGGGGCGCTATGGCTATTCGGTGTTTTTCAATCGCGGTATCGCGCTCGAGGCCGAGGCCCTGGCGATCCATCTTGGCGATCAGGCCAATCCGCCAGCCCGTGTCGTTCAACTGCACGGCGCCGGTCCGCAAGGCACACGCCCTGCGGCGGCCTTTAGCCGGACCATGGAAATGGTGCTTGAGGGAACCGAGGTTGAGACCGTTGAATATGACGGGGTCGAGGGGCTTCGTGCCGCTCTGGCAAGTCATGCGGATGCCGAGGCGCTTGTGATCTGGCCCCAGGATGTTGAAGAGGCGGTCAAGGTTCTGGCCGAAGTTGATCCCAAGGCGGCGATGATTGCGCTGCCATCGGCCAGCAAGGACAGTGCCAACGCGGCCTTTCCATCCGATATGATAGCGCGCACGAAACTGATCTGGCCCTATGACAAGCCGGGCTCGTATCATCCGCGTAAATACCGCATTCGCGGCTGGATGCACACGCGTCGGTTGGAGGTCACCCACCCGCGTATTCAACTTCAAACCTACTATGCACTGACGATGATCGAATTCGGTCTCATGCATGCAATTAATGATTTCTATCGCGATTATGTGCTTGAAATCATTGAACATGAGGCGGAAAATGAACTAAATCCCGGCACCCATCCCGAACTGGGTCTTGGACCGGGGCAGCGATTCGCCTCTAAAGGCGCGTTCATCGCAGAACTGGCGCCGGAAGAGCGGGTTGGCTACCGCGTCGTCAGTGAGTGGATCGTACCCTAGGGTTTTGAGTAATGGGCTCTTACGGTACGTAGTGGGCGGTGGGGAAACCCGCCGCCCATGCTTTTTTCAGGTCCGGTTTCAGTGACCTATCCGACCAGGAACCACAGGCCTGCGGCCGCTGCCAGATAGGCGCCAAATGGAATTTCTTCGGTCGATCCCGGGCGCTCTCCTTTGCGCCACCCGGCAATAATCGCAACACCCATCGCCGCCATCGCCGCGATCAATGCCACCATCGGCAGGGCGGTTGCACCCAATCCGGCGCCAATGCCAGCCATCAGTTTGACATCCCCTAATCCCAGGCCCTCGCGTCCGCGAAGCCATTGATAAACAATGCGAATAGAAAGAAACGCACCGGCCCCGACTGCGGCGCCAATCAGCGCATCAAGCGGGCCACGAAACGGGTCTTCCCAAGCCAGTCCAAGCCCGACGACACCCAAAAGCCCGGTCAGCGCATTGGGCAGGCGAAAGGCGGCCAAATCGCACATCACCAACCCCAACAATATCCAGAGATAGAGCGCCCCAAGCCCCATATGCAGCGGTGAATGCGCTACCCAGATTGCCAGAATCGCCATCACGGCGCCTGCGATTTCGGCGTAAAACAGGCGCTTCGGGATCGCGACACCGCAGGCCCGGCATTTGCCACCCAGTAGAAGCCAGGACAGAATCGGCACCTTGTCGCGCCAGGCAATAGCCGCCCCACATCCCCGGCATCGCGAGGGCTCGGACACTACGCTTTCCCCGCGTGGCAGGCGGTCCGCCCAGGCGGCCATGAAGGATCCCACAGCCGCGCCGCACAGGATCAGGAAAAAGGCAAGCGGGGCTGTGGCGGGCATGGGCAATCCGATGCTTGAAAAGGGGCCGGGGGCGCAAGGCTGTGATTGTATAAGGCGCCCCCTTGGTCTATGATTCATTCTGTAATCTATATTTTTTACGGACCTATTTTACCATGAAAATCAATACGTCATACCCGGCCCGCAATCCTGCCAAAGCGAATGGCGAGGCCGGCTTTTCTTTGCTGGAGCTGATGGTCGTGGTGGTCATCATGTCGATTCTCGCGCTCGTGGTGATGCCACGTATCATTGATCGCCCCGATCAGGCGCGTGTGGCGCGGGTGCAATCGGATCTGGCGGTGCTGAGCGGGGCGATCAAGCTCTATAAGCTCGATAATTTCCGCTATCCCAGCACTGAACAGGGCCTGCTTGCCCTGTCCGAGGCCCCCACGATCGCTCCGGTGCCGCAAAATTACGCGTCAAACGGCTATATCGACCGCCTGCCGCAGGATCCCTGGGGCAATTCCTATCAATATCTGCAGCCGGGTATTCACGGCGAATTTGATATTTTCACCTTAGGCGCGGATGGCGTTTCAGGTGGGGATGGCGTTGATGCGGATCTCGGCTCATGGAGCGAATAGGATCAGCATCCGAGCACGGATTTACCCTTCTGGAGATGGTGATCGTTGTCGCGGTGATCGCCGTTTTGTCGGTCACGGCAACCTTTTCCGTAACACAGCGCAATAGCGGCGACAGCGATGTTTTGCGCTTTGGCGCGGCCTATGACCGGCTGCGCGATGCGGCCATTCTTGGCCATGCCGCGCGTGGAGTCGCGCTTTTGCCCGAAGGCTGGCAAGTGCTTTTGCCGGCCCTTCCGGGCGCAGAGGCCGAGGGATGGCAACCCAATGGCCGGGCTCAGAAATTTCGCGGCGAAGTGCGGTTTGAAGGGCGAAACGGCCCCATACTTCCAAAGGATCTGGCCCGCGAACCCCTACCCGATCTGGTGTTTTTGCCCGATGGCCAGGTCACCCGCTTCGAGGTCAGCTTTATCGGCAATGGCACTCTCACCCGCTGTGCTTCGGCCGGGTTTGCCGGGCTGAAATGCGAGGGGATATGACGCGCCCTGACACCACTATCACGGGCGGCGATGGCACCCGCGGCGTGACCCTTCTGGAATTGGTGATTGCGGTGTTCGTTTTGTCCATCGGCACCATCGCCGCCCTGCGCAGCGCCGATCAGGCGGGCCGCGTTCTTGGTGGCGAGGCGGCCCGTGTCATGGCCATGCAAGTGGCCTTGAACAGGGCTGAAGAGTTGCGACTTTTGGGGGCGACTGGTGCGCGCGGCCTGACCAACCGTGTTACCTATGGCCCCTATACCTGGCAGATTGCGGTGACCGAAAAAACCACCCGCGCCGGGTTTACCGAGGCGACGATAACCGCCCGCACCCCCGATCAGCCGGGCGGGCGCGTCGTGGTCATCGCACGCACCGAGGTCTTGCCATGACGGCGGCCAGCCCAACCCGCGCGGCGCAGGACCGGGGTCTGACCCTGCTGGAGCTGGTTGCGGTGCTGTCGATCTTTGCCATGGTGGCGGTGATGGGCCTGCAGGCGCTTGGCGGAATGATGCGCGCTCGCGACCGGATCACCGATGCCGATGAAAAAGCGGCGGCGCTGTCGCGCGGCCTTGCCTTGCTGCGCAATGATCTGAAATCTGCCGCGCCGCGCCCGTTCTGGCCCCCCGAAAGCATCGAGCCGGAACCGGCCTTTCTGGATCAAAGCGCCGAGGATGGCATCCTTGCCTTTTCCGTCTCGGCTCAGCCGGTTCTGCCGGATGTTCAGGCGGCGGGCCTGTCGCGGGTGATCTGGCGCTATGATCGCAAAGACGAGCGATTGATCCGGCAGGTCTGGCCGGTTTTGCGCCCCGGCTCGGACACCGCACTTGCGCCGAAAATGGTGGTTTTTGACAATATTGCAAGCTTTCGCGTCAGCGCCTATGCCGGCGCCGAAGAAGGCTGGATCGCGGATTGGGGCCTGCCCGGTCCATTGCCGCGCCCGGAGTTGCCGGATGCGGTCGAGATCCAGTTTGACTCGGATGTTTATGGCCCCCTGCGGGTGATGGTGAGCTATTGATGACACAGGATCGCGGCATTGCCCTGTTGAACGCGCTGATCATGGTGGCGGCGATTTCTGCTGTGGCGGCAGGGCTTATGCTGCGGGCGGAAACCAGCCGCAGCCGGGTCGAGCATGTGCAGATCAGCGAACAGGCAATGCTGCATCTTGATGCGGCTGAATGGCTGATTGATCCGGTGCTGCGCGCCGATTGGGAGCGTGACCAGAACCTTGATCACCTGCTTGAAGGCTGGGCGCTTGAGAGGTTCGAGGCCGATATCGACCGCGCGCAACTGGTTGGGAAAATCACCGATCTTCAGGGGCTTTTCAACGTGAATGCCCTGAGTGATCCCGGTGATCTTGGCGCGGTGCAGGCGTTTGAGAGGTTGTTGCGCGGCCTTGGCCTGCCGGTGGCTCTGGCCCGTGAGGTGGCCGGGTTCGTACAGGTGCGCGGCCCGGTTCTGGTTGAGGAATATGGTGCGCGCGACGTGCCGCTGCGTCCGCCCGGCGGCCCGATTGACGCAATTGAGGAATTGCGCCTTGTGCGGGGCATGACGTCCGAGCATTACACCCGGCTTTTGCCGTTTGTTGCGGCTCTGCCTGCCGGCACGTCGCTCAATGTGAATACCACCTCGGCCGAGGTTCTGGGCGCGGTTTTACCCACCGCCAACCCCGCCGGAATTGAGCGGCTGATCGCGGACCGCAACCGGCTGCCATTCAGCAATCGCGGGGATTTCACGGAACGCGCCGAACGCTTGCTACATCCGCGCGTGATAGACCAAGCGCAGGCCCCCAATGGCGGGCTGGGCGTGTCGAGCCGCTGGTTTCAGACACGGTTTGACCTCGCGCTCGATGGGCGTATTCTTAGCCGCATTGTGACTGTAGAACGATCCACGCTGACGGGTGCAGTAGAAATCAAGAATCGCCGGGCGGATCCGCTATGACCCTTGTTTTAAAACGTAAAAAAAGCGGCAGCGCGACGCCGGTTAAAACCCATGACCTGGCATCGGGGGGGGCTTTGCCGACCGCTCCGTTCGTGGCGCTTGTGCCGGGGGCGGCGGCGCCTTTGGTGCGGCTGGATTTGCCGGATGCGCTAAAGGGGCAGGCGCGGGACCGGGTCGCGAACCGGCAATTGCGCGATGCCTATGGCGGTTCGGATGCGGGGCTTGATCTGCGCCCGGCGCGCCTTGCGGGCACGCGTGATGGTTGGCAGCGGGTGCTGGTCACCGACATAGAAGAGCGTCAGGGCTGGGCTCGCGCGGTGGCCCCGGCGGGGGCGCTTTGTCGGTCGATTCTGCCTGATTACCTTGCCTTGCCGGCGGCGCCCGGCCTTTGGGTGATTGAGGCCCGCGACGATCAAATCCGCGCGCGCCTTGGGCCAGAGGATGGCTTTGCCGGCGAGCCCGATCTGGCGTTTGCCCTGCTCAAAGAGGCGGCCGCGACATCGCCGCCGCGCGCGGTGCTGCGTCTTGGGGATGCCTCGCCCGAGATTGATGCCTATCTCAGCGCGCAGAATATGACCGTTTGTGGGGCGAGTTCAGAGCTGGCGGCCCATGACGTATCGCCGCCGCTGGTCTTTGGATATGGCGAACTTGCGCTTGATCTGGCGCGCGATCCGGGCGCCGAGCGCGCCGAGATGCGCCGGACGCTGCGCGGCTTGCGCCTGCCGGTCGGGCTGGCGGTTCTGGGGCTGGTGGGCTGGGTTGCGGCCACGGTGATGGAAACCCGCGACTTGCGCGACCAATCCCTGGCGTATCGCCAGAATGCCGAACGCATCCTGCGCGATGTGATGATCCCGACGGGGCCGATTTTGGACATTCGAACCCAGGTGACACAGCGCCTTGAGCGTGCCCGCACAGCGCGCAGCGACGGTGATGCCGAGGCACGCCCGCTTGATGTGCTGCGCCGCGCAGGGGCTGTTCTGGCCGATAATGACGGCACCATCACGCGGGTCAGCTATCAGCCCGGTGCGGGTCTGGTGATTGATCTGCAACTTGTGGATTTCGCGGCCCTTGACGCGCTTGTGACCGCCTTGCGCACGACAGGCGTCGAGCCGCGCGTCGCGCAATCGGTAACCCGCGAGGGGGCCGGCATCGAGGCGGTGCTGGCGATGGCGGTCACGCAGAACGGAGGGCGGCGATGACGGGGGTCATGGATTGGGCGATCGGGGCCTTGCTTGGCCTGAGTGGGCGCGAGCGGTTGCTGGTGGCGATGCTGGCGCTTGTGGCGCTGCCGCTGGGGCTTGTTTACGGGGTGGCTTTGCCGCTGGCCGATGCGCGCCAAGAGGCGCAGCGCGCGGTGGCAGAGACCCGCGCAACAGAGCTTTGGGTGGCGGAACAGTCGCTGCTTTATGCCTCGGAAACCACGGCGCTGCGCAATGCGGGCGAGGGGGCAAATGCCGGCCCGCCGATCGGCATTAGCGGGATCGAGGCCAGCCTGGTCGAGGCCGGATTGCGCGAGCAGGCCAGCGAATTGGCCAATGCCGCCGATGGTGGCATCACCATGCGGTTTGACGCGGTGCGCTTTACCAAGCTGGCCGAATGGCTGACCGAGCAAGAGACAAGCTGGGGCTACACGCTTACCGGCTTTACCTTTGAGAGGGGCGAGCGCGAAGATGTGGTCGCCACCGATTTGCGTCTGGTGATTGCCCAATGAAGCGGTTTCTTCTGATTTTCAGCGGGGTTCTGTGCGGTCTGGTTCTTGTGGTGCTCAGCGAGGGACGTGTCGGGCATTTACGTGCGCTTGCGCCGCAGATGGTGCCGGGTTGGGCCGCTCCGGTCGATAACGCCGCGACCCTTTGGCATGGACAGGCGCGCGGCATCCGTCCGTTGGGCCTTCCGGTCGAGACCGATTTCAACTGGCGGTTTGCGCGCCTCGCAGCCCCTGGCGCGATCTGGGATCTGACGGCGGTGGCGCCGGGACTTGCGGGACAGGCCGAGCTTGGCCTGCCTGCGGCGCGGGACCGGGCCGAGCTGCGCGGTGGCCGGGTTGAGGTGCTGCTTGGGGATTTGCCCGACCTGATCCGGGGTGTGGCGTTGGACGGTCTGCTTGCCGTCGAGGGCCTGCGCGCCGATCTGGCCTTGCCCGAGCGCAGCCTGCGCTCGCTTGGCGCCCAGATCCGTCTGAGCGCGGCGCGGATCAATGGGCAAGAGGTTGGCACTGGTGAAATGACTGTGGTGTCAGATCAGGGCGGCGGCTGGCGCGCGCCCTTTAGCCTTGAAGGTGACCTGATTTTTGCCACCGGTACGCTCGAGGGCCGCTTTGGCACCCCGGTTGCGGTGCTCGAAATGCGGATTGAGGATGCGGGGAAGATGCCGACCGACTGGCAGGAGGCGCTTGACCGGATGGCACGCAAGGACGGCACATCCTGGGTTGTGCGCCGCGATCTCGATCTGTCACTGGATTGGCCGCTGTTGTGAGGGCTCAGGCGCGCGTCAACCAGGCGCGCCAAGCTGTTTGAGTTCCAGTTTGATATCCTTGCGTCGCGAGTCCATGGCCCCCAGTGGATCAAGATCAGGATCAAGCGTCATCATTTCCTTCAACGCGGCATCTGCGGCGCGCAGATTGGCCACGGTTTTGGGGCCGGTCGTGCCTGCGCTGATATCGGCGAGAGCGCTTTCATGCCTCGCGGCGCCACTGACCGCGAGGGCCGCGGCACGGTCGCTGCCTTTAAGGCTGCTGGCGAGGGCGTCGGCGACCTGGGCGGCCTCGTCATAGCGACCTGCGCGCAACAACGCGTGAGAATATTCAAGCCGCATACGCGGTTCAAGTGGGCCCGATTGAGGGATCAGCAAAGCATAGCTGTTGATCGCGGTGTCATAATTGCCCGCCTCAAGCGCTTTGCGCGCCGTGCTGTATTTGCGCTGAAAATTGTTGCCCTCGCTGATCGTGCTCGGTTCGCAGGCTGCAATAGCCATCAAAACGGGAAGCAAAATCAACGGCCTGATGTGAAAACGAAAGCGCATGCGCCCTCCTGAAAATCTTAATATGCCTCTCCTATCACGTCCCACAGAAGCCGGGCCAAGGAAAATCCGGATTTTGAGCGAAAAATCTCATGGGTGAGTCATAAGTACGCCAGAGGCTGTTTAACAATAGAAACGTGATAGGAAATCAGGTAGAGTTCACAGCAATAGCAAAAAACTGCCGACAAACGGTGGTTGATTTCCTGAGGCAATAATAATGGGCGGGCGGTATCTATTGATGATGTTCGTAATTTATAATCATGCGATTTATTAAGATTCTGGCCCTAGGGGCGGTGATGTGGTCGGCGCAGGTGTTTCCTGCGATGGCCCAGGTTTCATTGGATTTGCGCGATGCAAGTCTGCGCGATTTCGTGCAGATCGTGGCACAATCCACAGGCCGGAATTTCATCCTTGATGACCAAGTGCAAGGCAGTGTGACCGTGGTCGCGCCTAATGAGGTTTCACCCTCGGCCATCTATGAAATTTTCTTGAATGTTCTAGAGCTTAACCGCCTGACCATTGTTGAAGGCGATCAGGCGGACCGGATCGTTCCGATTGCCGTGGCGCGTGAATTGGCGCCCGGGCAGGAACGCGCCAGGCTTGGGGGTGATTATGAAACCCGCGTGATCGTGGTGCGCAACAGCCCGGTCGCCGATATTGCCGAGGTGGTGCGCCCGCTTTTGCCCGCCGAGGCGGTGCTGTCGACGGTGCCGGATGCCGGGCTTATGATCCTGTCGGACCGGCGCGAAAACTTTCAACGCATCGTGCTGCTGGTGGACCGGCTGGACACCCCAAGCCGCAATTCGATCGAAACCATCCCGTTGCGCAATGGCAATGCGGCAGACATGCTGGGGGTGATCACGGCGCTGGCGATTACGCCTGCCGGCTCAAGCCTGTCGGCCGATAGCCGCTCAAATGCACTTATCGTGTCGGGCACGCCGGAATTTCGCGATCGGGTGCGCAATATCGTCAATCAGCTTGATAAACCACAGCGCAGCATCGCCACAGAGGTGGTGCGCCTGAATTATGCCGATGCAAGCGATCTTGCCGATGTGGTCCGCCAAAGCTTTGGCGCACAGGCGACCTCTGCGGATGGGGCTGTCTCTGGCAATGGCGCGATCACGATCGTCGCCGAGCCACAGCAAAACGCCCTGATCATCACCGCGCCGTCGGACCGCGTAAATGCCATCGTGGCCGCGGTGCGTGGCCTTGATCAGCGCCCTGATCAGGTGTTGATCGAAGCGGTGATTTTCGAGCTTTCGGTCGATAGCTTTTCTGACCTGTCGTTCCAATTCGGCGGTGTGATCGAGGATGCCACGGTTGGCGGGGTGGAATTTGCGCTGGAGGGCCGCCCGACGCTGACCAACCTTGTGGGCACCGTGCTTGCGGGCAACAACCCCACGGGCGGCGGCACCGGCGGCACCATCGCCGCCTTTGACAAGGGCGGCTTTGGCGGGTTTCTGTCGGCCCTGGCGAGCAAAAGTTCGACCAAACTTTTGTCGACGCCCTCAATCCTGACACTGAACAACCGCGAGGCTGAAATCGTTGTGGCGCAGAACGTGCCCTTCGTGACCGGTAGCTTTTCCACCGTCGGCGACAGCGCCGTGCCAACCCAGCCGTTCCAGACCATCGAGCGCCAGGATGTCGGCCTGACTCTCAAGGTGACCCCACAGATAACCCGCGACAAAACCGTGCGTTTGGCCATCAGTCAAGAAGTGTCAAACCTGACCAACTCTGCCTCGGCAGCGGGGGGTGAGATCACATCCAAGCGAGAGTTGACGACCAATGTCCTGGTGCGCGACGGGCATGTGATCATGCTTGGCGGGCTGATGGAGGATGGCAACGGATCGGTCAATCAGCGCGTGCCGGGACTAAGCGAACTGCCGCTTCTGGGGCGTCTGTTCAAAGGCCGCAGTACCTCGCAAAATCAGCGCATCCTGCTGATAATGATGCGCCCCCGTATCCTGAGCAGCGACAGTGAGGCGCGCGAGCTTACCCGTCGTCTTGCCCGCGAGGCCAAGCGCGCAAGCGCCGCGATTGCCCCGCCCGATGATGGCACCTATCCCCAAGTGCCCGATTCAAGCTTTCCGTTTGACGGCGCCAATCTGAACCAACCGTTTGATGCCGGCTTTATCGACAAGGGTGCGCAGAACAGGCGCTTTCCGCCGCTGCCGTCGCGGTTGCAATTCGTGGACAGATAATCATGGCCCCGCCGCTTTTGCCCTTCACGCTTGCGCGCGATCAGCAGGTTCTGGTCGAAGGCGGCAAATTGCTGGCCGGACCTGAGGCAAGCGCGCTTGGTCTGCGCGAGGCGCGTCGTCGTGCGGGTGCCCCCCTTATTGTCGAGCATCTGGGAATTGACGCCTTCGAGGCTCAATTGGCGGCGCTGTATCAGGGTGGCAATACCGGTGATGACGCCGATGGCGAGTTCAGCTTTGATCTTGAAGAAAACGCCAATGGCCGGGGCCCGCGCGACCTTTTGGAAGACGGAGAAGAGGCGCCGGTGATCCAGCTGGTGAACCAGCTTTTGCGCCGCGCCGTTCGTGCCGGGGCGTCGGATCTTCATGTGGAGCCAAACGAGGGCGGCTTGCGTGCGCGCATGCGGGTTGATGGCATGCTGCAATCGGTGCTGGACCGTCAGGATGTGCCGGTGCGCCGCGTGGTGTCACGCCTTAAGGTGATGTCAGGCCTTGATATTTCCGAGACCCGCCTGCCGCAGGATGGCCATATCTCCCTGCGCCTTGGCGGGCGGGCGATTGACGTTCGGGTCTCGACCCTGCCGGGCAATTACGGCGAACGGGTGGTGATGCGGGTGCTGGATCGCTCGGCGGGGCTTATGCCGCTGGAACAGCTTGGCCTGCGCGCCGATCAGGTAAGCGTACTCGAGCGCATGGCCGGGCGCCCCAATGGCATTATTCTGGCCACCGGACCGACCGGCTCTGGCAAAACCACTACGCTTTATTCGCTGCTGCAACTCGCCAATGACGAGATCCGCAACATCCTGACCGCCGAAGACCCGATCGAATACGACCTTCCGGGGATTTCGCAAAGTCAGGTCAATGCCGAGATCGGCATGACCTTTGCCGCCGGTCTGCGCGCCGCTCTGCGTCAGGACCCCGATATTATCCTTGTCGGCGAGATCCGCGACAAGGAAACCGCAAGTGTCGCGGCGCAGGCGTCGCTGACCGGGCATCTGGTGTTTTCCTCGCTGCACGCCAATGGCTCGGTCGGGGCGGTTGTGCGGCTGCGCGATCTGGGGCTCGATGACTTTCTGATCGCCTCCACCCTACGCGGCGTGATCGCGCAACGCCTGTTGCGTCAGCTCTGCAAAACCTGCCGCCGCGCCGCCACGCCCACGCCCGATGAGGCCCAGCATTTTCGCGTGGCGAAGCTATCGGTGCCGGATGAAATCTATCATCCGGTTGGCTGCGAGACTTGTAACACTACCGGTTACGCGGGTCGGGTCGGGGTGTTTGAAATCCTTGAGGTCAGCGAAACCCTGCGCGCCGCCATCGACAAGGGCGGCTCTGAACTTGAGATGAAACAGGTCGCGCTTGCGCCCGATCAGACCCTCTTTGGTCAATCCCTACATCAGGTCGCCGCCGGTAAAACCAGCCTTGCCGAGGCGCTGCGCGTGGTGGGCGACGCGTTGTGAGGGCGTTCAGCTATACCGCTTTCAACGCGGAGGGGCAGCGCAAAAAAGGCACACTTGTCGCCGAAAGTGAGGCCCAGGCCGCCGATATTCTGCGCGGTCAGGGTCTTTTTGCCGAAAACATCAATGCCAAGCGACAGGGCGGGGGCCTGACCCGTTCGCGGGGGCGGCGCACCAGGCTGAACGCCGATATGCGCTCGGTGTTCACCCGCCAGATGGCGGTGCTTTTATCCTCTGACCTTTCCGCCGAGGTGGCGCTTGAAACGGTGCGCAGCTCGGGCACGTCGTCGGCGATTGAGGGCGCCGCAGCCGAGGCCAAGGCGGCCCTTCTTGATGGTCAACCTTTGTCGGTGGCGCTTGAGATGACCAATGCCGGGTTCCCGCGCTTTTACGTGGCTGCCGTGCGCGCGGGCGAGGTGTCCGGCGATGTGGCGGCGGTGTTCGAGGGGCTGGCGGATTACCTTGAAAGCGTCGGCACGGACCGCGCACAGCTTGCTACAGCCTTGATTTATCCGGCTTTTGTTGCCGCCGTATCGCTTTTGGTTTGCGGCATTCTGATGGTCAATGTCGCGCCCGAGATTGCCGCGATGTTCGCGGTCTCGGGGCGCGAATTGCCGCCGCTGACACAGGTGGTGATGGGCATCAGCGATTGGATTCAGGCCTATTGGATTGGTCTGGTGATTGGCCTTGTCGCCTTGGTGTTTGGCATCATTGCCGCCCTGCGGGTGCCGCGTATCCGCGACGCCTGGCATGAATTTGCGCTGAAACTACCGGTGATCGGGCGGTTGATGCGCCTGTCGGCGGCGGCGCAATATCTGCGCACGCTGGCCTTGGTGATTTCCAGCCGTCAGACAGTGGTTGACGCGGTCACATCGGCCAGTGACGTGCTTGTCATCACCCGCTTTCGCAATGAGGCACTTAATCTGGCCGAGGCTGTGCGCTCTGGCGAAAGCCTTAGCCAAGGTCTTGCCCGGATGACGCTTATCCCCCCGGTCTGCCGCCAGTTGATTGACGCGGGCGAGAAATCGGCGCGGCTTGGGCGGATGACCGAACGCTCGGCGGTGTTGGTGGAAACCTGGTTGACCAATGAACGCAAACGCGTCTCGGCCCTGATGGACCCGCTATTGATGATGGTCGTTGGCGGCATGGTGCTTGTGATCGTGCTGGCGATCCTGTTGCCGATTTTCGATCTGCAAGCCACGGTCGGTTAACCCACGCTATAGGGCAGAACGCCGCGCTCATCGGGCGTGACCTGCAAGCGCCGCTCAAGCGGCGGAACCGAACGTTGATGACACTCTGCGCGCTCGCAAATCCGACAGGAAATGCCAATTGGCTCGAACGCGCGCGCGTTGCTCACGTCCAGATCATCGCCATAAACCAGATCGCCCGCATGTTTCACCTCGCACCCCAAGGCAATCGCAAAGCGGCGCACCGGCGCGCCAAAACTGCCGCCCGGCTTGCTGACATCGCGGGCAAGGCTGATATAGCGTACCCCGTCGGGGGTCTCGGCCAGCTGACGCAGGAACCGCCCCGGTGTTTCAAAGGCGCGGTGCACATTCCAGAGCGGACAAGCCCCGCCAAAGCGTGCAAACTGAAGCCGCGTTGCCGAATGGCGCTTGGTGATCGTGCCGGCCTGATCGACCCGCACAAAGAAGAACGGAATGCCCTTGGCGCCGGGCCGCTGAAGTGTGGAAAGCCGGTGACACACCTGTTCGATCGAGGCGCCAAAGCGATTGGCCAGCAATTCCAGATCATGCCGGGTCTCTTGTGCGGCCGCAAGGAACTCTCCATAGGGCATCATCGCGGCGCCGGCAAAGTAATTGGCAAGGCCGATCTTGGCGATGGCGCGGGCGGCATCGGATTGAAAGCGTGCGAAATCAAGCGTTGCCTCCAAAAGCGCGTCCTGCGTCAACAGCGCCAGTTGCAACAAAAGCTGAAACCGCCGGGTTTCGGGGGCGGCACGTGAGGATAGGTATAAAACCCCTGCCGCGCGATCATAATGGCGCAGCTTGCCAACATCATCCTGCGCCAGCGTGATTCCCATCGCCGCCATCCGCTCGGTCGCCAGATCATAGGCCGGCAGCTTGGCACCGCTGGTGGCAAAACGCTCGGCGGCGTGATCGACCGTGTCGATATAGTTGTCGCAGTAATGAAAGAAATCGCGCACCTCATCCCAGGGGCTTGATTGGCTGCGCGCATCCTCGCGCCCCAGGGCCTCATCAAGAGAGGCAAGGCGTTCATGGGTCTGACGATATGCGCTGTGCAATTCCAGAAAGGCGCGCGCAAGGGCCGGCGCGTTCGACGCCGTCAGACGCAGATCCGCCAGCGGCGGCGGGTCATCACCAAAGATCGGGTCGGCAAGGGCCTCGCGCATATCGCTGACCATGCGTTCGGCGTCGCCGGTCGATAACTCTGTGACATCAAAACCAAATTCCTGCGCCAGCGCCAGAACCACGGTGGTGCTGACGGGGCGGTTGTTGTTCTCCATCTGGTTCAGATAGGGCAGGGACACGCCCAGCTTGGCCGCAAAATCCTTTTGCGTCAGCCCCAGTCTCTGGCGGGTCTCACGAAGCTTGGCCCCAGCATAGAGTTTCTGTGTCGCCATGATGATCCCGCCCCGGATTTACAAATTAGCTTTGCATCAGATTAGATTTGCAAACCACCCTCGGCAAGCCCGTAAAGCCAATTTCATCGTTCCATAAATACTCACTCCCGACCTCACCCCGTAACGCGATCTTGCCGGTTTTCGCCCGAACAACTTCGGTTTTGCACATGGCGGCGGGGCGGATTGGCTGCTAGCCTTGTCCCTACCTTGGTGCCGCCATCGGCGGAGAATTGGGAAGCCGGTGCAAGTCCGGCGCTGCCCCCGCAACGGTAAGGGAGGGCGTTTTGACAATAGACCACTGGGCCCGTTTCGGGTCCGGGAAGGTGTCAAGACGCAGGGTCTGATCATCGGACCCATCCCCCAAGCCCGGAAACCAGCCTTGGTGCAACGTCAAACCGCGGGGGGCGGTGTGGGCGGGTGCCCGCAAGCCCTGTCCCGGCCCAATCCCCGCCCCATCCGGCCCGGGGTGTGGTCGGGGAGTAGTCTTAAGATGTCCCTTAACCGGATTCTCGATGGGTTAGAGCAGAACAGGGCAACCGGCGCGCAGGCGCTTGATCATGCACGACGTGGCTTTTTGGAATGGGCGCTTTCTGTGACGGGCCCGGTGACGCCCGGCATGGCGCGCGCGGCGCTGTGTGAACCGGCGGTGGTGGCCGCCGAAAGCGCGGCGGCGCGGGCCTTTGTCAGCTATCTGGAACAAGCCTGCAAGACGTCGCATCTGCACAAGCCTCGGCGTGGCCGGGTGCACCTGCTGCATTAAAAGGTCTTCAAAAACGAAAAAACGACGACGCCAGGGAGGAGGAGAGGCGCCGCCGTTCTATCTGCGTCCGGCCCAGGGAGGAGGAGAGGGCCTTTGGCAATCGTTAGGGGGCATTTCGCCCCAATTGTCCGGTCTCAGGCCTCAGGGAGGAGGAAAGAAGCCGTCGACCGTTTCAGATGCCCCAGGGAGGAGGAGAGGAACATCCGATCTCTGTGTTACGGACGGGTGCCGTAAACTGATTCATGTGCGACCCGGCAGAGTTCGCTGCGGTGCAGACCCAGATCAGCCAGTTCATGGCTGCTGAGGTTCGACAATTCGCGGACTGTGCGGCGATAGGCGCGATAGTTCGTGATGCGCTGCAGTGCGGCATAAATGGCGGCACTCAGGTCTTCGCTCAGGTATTGCGCTGTTGCGCGGCGTGTGGTGGTTGCAAATGCCATTTTCGGCTCCTTGCGAATTACGTTATGTCTGGTTTCGACGATGTTCTTTTCGTCTTTGCTGATCCTAAGATAGGCCTTTGCTGCGGTTGCACAATACCCCACGTGAACAATGCTGCCATGCAGCAAATGCATAAGGGAAGCTGACCTAACGTCAGGCAAATCTTACGTTTTTTAGGCAGTTTGTTAACGTCACTTGCCCTCACGGGGAAAACTGCCCTCTATTGAGGCGCTGTTGCAAAAGGAATGATCATGTCGATAACACGCGCGGATATCGAAGCCCGGCTTGTGCTGCTTGAACTGCCGGATGGCGGCAATCTTGTCTCGCGCGATATGGTGCGTGCGCTGAGCATCACCGGCTCTGAGGTGCGATTCGTGATTGAGGCCCCAAGCCCCGAGATGGCCCGTATGATGGAGCCGCTGCGCGCCGCCGCCGAGCGTGCGGCGCTGACCCTTCCGGGGGTGAATCATGCCAGCGTCGCCCTGACCGCGCATGCCGCGCCGACCACACCTGTCGCGCCAAGCCTTAAGCTTGGGGGGCATCCCAAGGGCGGCAATAGCTCGATCAGACCGGAGGGTGTTGCTTCTATTCTGGCCGTGGCCTCGGGCAAGGGTGGGGTGGGCAAATCCACCGTTGCCTCTAACCTCGCCGTGGCCCTTGCCCGGAAGGGACGGCGCGTCGGGCTATTAGATGCCGATATCCACGGTCCCAGCCAGCCGCGCATGATGGGCGTTGACGCGCGTCCGGTAAGTGTGGATGGGCAGAGCATGGCGCCGCTTGTCGCGCATGGGGTGAGCGTCATGTCGATCGGCCTGATGCTTGACCCCGCAAAAGCGGTCGTGTGGCGCGGTCCCATGCTCATGGGGGCGTTGCAACAGATGATGTCACAGGTGACATGGGGCACGCTTGATGCTCTGATCGTTGATCTGCCACCGGGCACGGGCGATGTGCAACTAACCCTGTGCCAGAGGGCGCGCCCGGACGGGGCCATCATCGTGTCCACGCCGCAGGACGTGGCGCTTTTGGATGCGCGCAAGGCGATCGATATGTTTCAGACGCTCGAGACGCCGATCCTTGGGTTAATCGAGAATATGTCGGTGTTTCATTGCCCGGATTGTGGCCACGCCGCGCATATTTTTGGTCATGGCGGGGTGAGCGATGAAGCGACCCGCCTCGGCCTGCCGCTTTTGGCGGCGCTGCCGATTGACCTTGAGACGCGGCTTGCGGGCGATGCCGGTGTGCCGATGGCCTGTGGTGATGGGGGGATGGCAGAGGCTTATGGCGCCTTGGCGCAGCGGCTTATTGATGACGGTGTCGCGTGATGTTGGGGTATTTGGGGCGCTGCCCCCGCCGCCCTTTGGGCGTCTCCCCCGGGATATTTAGGGCCAGAAGAAACCGGGGGCTGGTGTGACTTAGGCGTCGGGTTTGACCGAGACCAGCCCCAGCTTGCGCGCGGCAGCCAGCGACAAGATACCTGAATCCAGCCCCTCAGGGGCCTGAAAGCGGCGAATGGCGGCGCGGGTACGGGCATCCATTTCGCCATTTGCGGGGCCCCGGTAGAGGCCGCGTGCAGCGAGGGCACGCTGGATGGAGGCCACGAAATTTGGGGTCTGATCGGCGGCGCAGGGGGTTTCAAACCATGTCACGCGGCGCTCTTGGACAATCGCCTGACGGGTTTCCGTTTTATAAAGCGTGGGCTGAACCATCTGGCCATCGGTGGTGATCTCGGCGGGTTGCAGGATGATCTGTTCGGTCACGGTTTCGATCACCGCCGGCGTCACATGTTTGCCCCAGCAGGTGCCGGGCGCGGCGCCGGGCGGCGCCGTTTCGATGCGGGTTACCAGATCAGGCTCGCCCGCGCCTGCGGTGGGCAAGGTGGCTTCACAGGCCGAAAGGCCAAACACCATAAGGGTCAGCAGGGCGAAGGGCGGGCGTTTCATGGGCTCGGGCCTCTTGGGGTAGCAGTCTGGTGCTGTTTTGCCCACAGGTTAGCCGGTTTTTACCGCCTGCGAAAGTGTACTGTCAGGCAGCATCAAGCGGTCCAGCAGGGCCGAGATATCCTCAACCTCCTCGGCCACCAGATGCACCACGCCGGATTGCCGCTCAATCCGACCGGTAACCCGCAAAAGTCGCCCGGCAATCACAGCGCGGCGGAACCGTTCGTAGATTTTGCGCCAGATGACCACATTCACCACCCCGGTTTCATCCTCAAGCGTGATGGAAATCACCCCCTTGGCCGTGCCCGGCCTTTGGCGCACAAGCACCAGCCCGGCCACAGTAACCCGCGCCCCGGTTGGTGGCTCCGTCAGGCGCGCGGCAACAAGCGCCGAGGGCGCGCGGCGCCATGTGGGGCGTGTGACAGGGGCAGGTAAGTGAACCGACATGGAACAAAAATAGAACATGGATGATTTGTCGCAACTCTTTTCATCTTTGGTCGCAAATGGGGCTGGCTTGCCTTAGATGGCTTGGCTAGGAAAACAGTCGAACCAAAGTCAAGGGAGACGCCGAGCCATGGCCAAAATCACCTATATCGAGCATAACGGTACCGAACATGTGGTCGAGGTCGCCAACGGCCTGACCGTGATGGAAGGTGCGCGCGACAATAACATCCCCGGCATCGAGGCCGATTGCGGTGGGGCCTGTGCGTGTTCGACCTGTCATGTCTATGTTGATCCGGCCTGGGTTGATAAACTGCCCGCCAAGGAAGACATGGAAGACGACATGCTCGACTTTGCCTATGAGGCCAACCCCGATCGCTCGCGTCTGACCTGCCAGATCAAGGTGACCGATGCGCTTGATGGTCTGGTCGTGAATATGCCCGAAAAACAAATCTGATATGATGCGGGCCGGGGTGTTCATCACATCGCTCGCGACGTTTCTTGCCGGGGCGGTCGGGGCGGTCGGGGCGCAAGAGCCCTGGATCACCGCGCCCGGCATCGGCATTGCCGCCGCCCGTTTCGAGGCCCCTGACGACAGCTATGCGCACCGCATCATGGGGACGATCCGGGAGCGCCGCGTGCTCGCGGTGCGCGATGCGCAGGGTCGCGAACAGCGCCTCGATCTGCGACAGAGGCTGGAGCCCGATCACGTCTTCGAGGATATTGCGCCGCGCGTGGTGGATGCCGATGGCGATGGGCAGAACGACGTGGTTCTTGTCGAATCGAGCCCGCGCGCGGGGGCGCAACTGGCGATTTACAGCTTGCGTCAGGGTGAACTTGTGAAATCCGCCGCCACGCCGCATATCGGCACCCGGTTTCGATGGCTGGCACCTGCTGCGGTCGCCGATCTGAACGGCGACGGAATCACCGACATCGCCTATGTCGAGACGCCGCATCTGGCCAAGACGCTACGCGTTTTGAGCTGGGCCGCCGGTGGTCTCACCGAGATCGCGCGGCTTTCCGGCGTGACCAATCACCGGATCGGTGACGAGGTGATCTGGGGCGGCTTGCGCGAGTGTGGCGGCGGCGCCGAAATCGTGCTGGCTGATGCCGGGTTACGCAGCCTCGTCGCGGTCCGCCTCAAAGGCGATACCCTCACGTCGTGGGTCGTGGGTCGTGGGTCTTGGGGCTGGAGGCGAGCGGGGCCGGGTTCGAGCGGGCGATGACCTGCGGCTGATCCGATGTGCCGGCAGCGAGAGTGACGTATCCTTTTGGGTATAGTTACATGCGGTGCTGAATGGGTAAGAGGTGATTTCAGCATGCTCGCCTTGATGTTGACGGTGATGGGTCTTTTGAGTGCGTCCTTCATCTTCGGCGATGACAACGACCCCGTTCCCGTGTCCGATGAAGAGGGCCCGACAGGCGAACACGCCAGCGACGTCGGCGTCGTGGCCATATGGGACGAGCTCGACGCTCTTACGGGCACGCCCGGCGACGATGCGATCAGGGTGGAGTTCGACCGGGAGTTCGACCGCGAATTCGATCGCGAAACAGGGCGCTTCGTGCCTTTGGACCGTTTCTCGGATGGCGGCGCGGGCGATAACCGCATGTACCTCAACGGTCGCACCTCCGTCGGCGGCGAGAGGAACGACACGATTTCCATGTTTTTCTCGCTTGGCTCCGACACACTGGGGGAAGATGCCTTTCCCGTGGCGTTGGGCGGCACGGGCGACGATCTCATCGAGAACGTGAACACCCTGGCTGTCATTGATGCCGGAGAGGGTGATGACACGGTCAGCTTCGACAGGCCGTTCGGCCTGGACGGTGAGATTGGGTAGTGCCCCATGGTGTGGTGTAATTCCGCGCGGGTTTCTGGGTGGCCACGGATGTTCTCGGGTCGGGATTGGGTTGCAAACCTGACCTGCCGATCAAGGAGATCCCCCATGACCAAGAATACGATACCAGAAACTGCTGCGCTGAAGGCGCTTCTTTCAGAGACATCGGATCACCTGATTCTGGCCGAGATGCCGGGCTTTGTCACCGACCGTTTGATGGCATTGGATGTGGACCAACTGTGCGGTGCCGCCGAGCGCATGAACGCTCTGCCGGGCGGGGGAACCACCGAAATGGATATCGCCCGCGCCGATGGGAGACGCGTGCCGGGGCCGTCGATGTCCAGATTCCCAAACTGCGGAAGGAGTCGTATTTCCCGGAGTTTCTGGAACCCCGCCGCGCCTCGGAAAAGGCGATGACGGCAGTGATTCAGGAAGCCTATATTCAGGGCGTTTCAATGCGCTCTGTCGATGATCTGGTCAAGGCCATGGGCATGACAGGCGTCTCCAAGAGCCAGGTCTCGCGCCTCTGTGTCGAGATCAACGAACGCGTGGACGCCTTTCTTGAGCGGCCACTGGAGGGTGAATGGCCTTACGTCTGGCTCGACGCCACATACATCAAGGTCCGGCGCTCCGGGCGGATCGTCAGCGGTGCAGCCATAGTGGCTGTGGCGGTCAATCTGGACGGGCGCCGTGAGGGTCTCTGGGCATCGCCATCCAGCCCAGCGAGGCCTAGGTGTTCTGGGACGAAGTCCTGCGGTCACTGGCCGATCGCGGCCTGCGCGGCGTGGTCTTCGCGGCGCCAAGCTGATCCTCGCCGACGAACATAAAGGCCCGAAGGGCGCCGTCGCCAAAGTGCTGGGTGCCACCATCCAGCGCTGCCGCGTGCACGTCATGCGCAATGCCCTGACCTGCGTCGGCAAAAGCGACCGCCCCATCGTTACGGCTGCGCCCAGGACGGCCTTCGATCAGGACAGGTTGGCAGACTCGAAAGAGCACTGGGCCAAGCGGATCGAGGCATTCCAGCCACGCCATCCCAAGCTCGCCGAAGACGACGTGCTGGCCTACAAGACTTTCCCGCAGGCTCACTGGCGGCAAATCCACTCCACCAACCCGCTTGAACGCCTCAACAAAGAGATCAAGCGCCGCATGAATGTCATCGGTATTTTCCCCGATGAGGCCTCCGTTAGACGCCTCGCCGGTGCGCTGATGCTGGAGCAGAACGAATGAGTGGGCACTCACACGCCGTTACATGACGCTGGAAACCGTCGCCGCCATCTGCGAGGATGCGGCCATGGATCCGGCAAAAATCGCCGCCCCGTAAACCGGCTCAGAACCCAGCCGGAGAATAATCTACACCACGCAATGGGGCACTGCCCGAGATTGACGTGACCTTGGGCGAGGGCGCCTCCTGATCCGGGTCGTGGATCAGGAGGCGCCCAGCAGGATCATCGCGGAGCTTCATGATTTCGATCCGGCACAGGACAGCATCGAAATCGTTCGCGCGCCAAGCGGGCAGCGGGAGCCCGAACCGGTCAGCGGTTTCGACGTCACGATTGAGCCGGTGGAGGGCGAGGAGGCCTCGCTCTTGTCCATCGCGCTGCGACTGGAGGATGCCGAGGCCGATCCGGAGACGTTTCAGTTCCTCGTGCATGGGGTGGACCCGTCGCAGGCAGAAGATATTCAGATCGACATCGTGGACGAGGAGCCCGCCAGCGACGAGCCGCTCGAGCCGCTCGAGCGCCTGTGCGACGGCACGGATCTCGTGTTCAATATCGGTGTCGACGATCTGGCTGACTTTTCGGCGTCAAACCTCAACCTTGCGATGGGAGAGACAAACCCGCTGGCCGACATCACCCGCGTGGTGCTGAATGTCGACGCGACGCTCGAAGGTGCGTTCGGCATCATTGACAGCACGCCGTTTGACGGATCGTCCTCGGGCGCGGAGGGAAGCTTTGCCGAATTCGTGCAGATCCTGTACACCCCGCCCGAATTCGAGGGCGGACCGATGACGTCCTACATTCTCTTCGGCGATGACTCGACCTATCTGGCGGCAGACGGCCCGCCGGATAATTTATTGAGCGAGCCGCCCGAGTTTCTGGCACCAAGCGCCGAGGTCGCCCGCATTTTCCTGGGCAGCGTGACTGCGGCGTTCAATCAGCCCGAAGACGGGTCAGCACGGTCAATGACGTCGAGATCGTGATCAACCGTCTTCCGGTCGTTGAGCCCGGGACAGGCGTGTGATCCCCAACCATGCCCGCGCGTCGCCGCCGATAACGTGATGCCTGCCCGGCGGAGGTCAGACGGTCGATGGCCTGCGGCTGATCTTCTTCTTGGCCAAAATACTCCGGGGAGCGCGAGGGGCAGCGCCCCTCGCTTCGGTCGGATGGCGCAAGCCATCCGAACCCATGATGCTCAGAGCGCCCGCCAGCCGATATCGCGACGGCAAAACCCCTGCGGCCAGTCGACCTGATTCACCATCGCATAGGCGCGGTCTCGGGCTTCCTGCAGGGTGCTGCCGCGCGCCGTTGCCGCCAGAACCCGCCCACCCGTGGCCACAAACTGCCCCTCGGCGCGCCCTGTTCCGGCATGAAAGACCATGTGAATGCTGTCTTCAGGACACTCATTCAACCCTTTGATGATGCTACCCTTTTCATAGGGTCCGGGATAGCCTTGGGTGGCCATCACAACCGTCAGGGCATGATCCTCGGCCCAGTTGACCGACATCTCTGCCAGCCGTCCCTCGGCGGCGGCCTGAAGCAGATCAAGCACCTGCGCGCCAAGACGCATCATCAACACCTGACATTCAGGATCGCCAAAACGCACGTTATATTCCACAAGCCGCGGCTGACCGTCCTTGATCATCAGGCCCACAAACAAGACCCCCTGAAACGGGCTGCCGCGCCGGACCATCTCGGCCAGGGACGGGCGCACGATCTCATCCAGCGCCTTTTGCGTGACCGCCTCGCTCATCACCGGGGCGGGGGAATAGGCGCCCATGCCGCCGGTATTGGGGCCGGTATCGCCTTCGCCGACGCGCTTGTGGTCTTGCGCCGTGCCCACGGGCAGGGCGGTTTCGCCGTCACACAGCACAAAGAATGACGCCTCTTCACCCTCCATGAACTCTTCAATCACCACCTCGGCGCCGGCTGTTCCGAATTCGCCGCCAAACATGTCGTCCACGGCCTCTAGGGCCTGATCCACAGTTTCGGCCACGATCACGCCCTTGCCTGCGGCCAACCCATCGGCCTTGACCACGATCGGCGCGCCCTGGGTTCGGATATAGGTCTTGGCGGCCTCGGCATCGGTGAAATGGCCATACCCGGCGGTTGGCGCACCCGCCGCATCACAGATCGCCTTGGTGAAACTCTTGCTCGCCTCAAGTCGGGCCGCTTCTGCGCCGGGGCCGAAGACCAGAAACCCGGCCTCGCGCAGCCGATCCGCCACGCCGGCGGCCAATGGCGCCTCGGGGCCGATGATCACAAAATCAATCGCTTCGGCCTCGCAAAACCCGATCACTGCCGCACCATCCAGAATATCCAGACTTGCGCATTCGGCGATAACGGCAATGCCGGCATTGCCCGGTGCCACGATAAGCTTGTCACATTTCGGGTTCTGCATCACCGCCCAGGCGATACTATGTTCACGCCCACCGGACCCGAGGATCAGAATATTCATGGCGCATAACTCCTGCTTGGCCTCACTTGCCCCGCGTTCTAAGGTGGCGCAAAGCCAGACACAAGGCACCAGACATGTCCGATCTTATCGACGATCCAACACCCGGCGAAAACGCCCCCGAATTTTCGGTCTCTGACCTTTCAGGCGCGATCAAACGGATGATTGAGGGCGAATTCAGCCACGTTCGCGTGCGCGGCGAATTGGGCCGCATTTCGCGCCCGCGCTCTGGCCATATCTATCTTGACCTCAAGGATGACCGCTCGGTTCTTGCGGGTATCATCTGGAAGGGCGCGGCCAGCCGTCTTGCCGTGCAGCCCGAAGAGGGGATGGAGGTGGTGGCCACGGGTCGGTTGACCACATTCCCCGGGCAATCGCGCTATCAGATCGTGATCGAAGACCTTAAGCCGGCCGGCATGGGCGCGCTTATGGCGATGCTGGAAAAACGCAAGGTACAGCTTGCGGGCGAGGGGCTATTTGCGCCAGAGCTTAAAAAGACCATCCCCTATCTGCCTGAAATTATTGGTGTTATCACCTCGCCCTCAGGGGCGGTGATCCGCGATATCCTGCATCGTTTGCGCGACCGCTTCCCGCGCAGGGTGCTGATCTGGCCGGTTGCCGTCCAAGGTGAGAAATGCGCAGCCGAGGTGACCCGCGCCATTGAGGGCTTTAACGCGTTCACCCCCGGTGGGCCACTGCCGCGCCCAGATCTCTTGATCGTTGCGCGCGGGGGCGGATCGGTCGAGGATCTTTGGGGTTTCAACGAGGAAATTGTAGTGCGCGCCGCGTCGTCGTCGGATATTCCGCTTATTTCTGCGGTGGGCCATGAAACCGACACCACGCTGATCGACTATGCCTCGGACAAGCGCGCGCCCACGCCTACGGCGGCGGCGGAACTGGCGGTGCCGGTGCGCCTTGATCTGATGGCCTGGCTTGATGCGCAGGATGCGCGTTTGACCCATGCATTGACCTCGGGACTGTCGATGCGCGGCCAACGTCTGCGCGACCTGTCGCGGGCCCTGCCGCGCGCCGACACGCTTCTCGATACGGCCCGCCAGCGGCTCGATACCTGGTCCGACCGCCTGCCCGCCGCTCTTGTCCGCGCGGTGCAAACCCGCCGGGTGAAACTCTCGGAAATCTCCGGCGCGTTGCGCCCCGGCCTGTTACGCCGCGCGGTCGATGGCGATCGCCGCCGCCTTGCGAACACCGCTGCGCGGCTCAACATCCGTGCCCTGTCGCGTGATATCGACCTCAAGAAACGCGACCTGACCCGCCTCACCACCCGGTTTGGCGAGGCCGCAACCCGCCAGACCACCAACTGGCGCGGCAAAATCGACGCCATGGACCGGCTGCGCGAAACGCTTGGCTACACAGCCACCCTACAGCGTGGCTATGCAGTCGTGCGTGACGGGGATGGTATGGTCCTGACCACCAAGGCGACCGCCGCCAAGGCCGCTGCGCTTGAAATCCAGTTCTCTGATGGCCGCCTGTCGCTATCTGCCGACGCCGCGCCCGAAAAACCCACACGCGTGCCCTCCAGGCCGAAAAAGCCAGCCTCGGATCAAGGCAGCCTTTTCTAAGCCTACCCTTTCATCGTTCCCAAAATACTCCCGCCGGAGGCATCCCGACCTACAGGCGTGCCAAACGACGAAATGTTCTTTAAAGCCTATTCTTTTGCCATTTTCGTGGAAAAAATAGGCATTTAGATTGAAAAATGAAAACTCATACGCCGACCTCTGGCCCCAGGCACATCAGCGGCGCATCCGATTTTTCGACCTCATAAAGCTCGGCCATCGCGCGTGGACCGCCGAACCGCGCCACAAGCCCGCCTGCCGAACGCTCAAAGCTCCAGCATTGCGGTTCGGGGCGGTTGTCATAGATGAAACAGATCATTCCATCCTCTTCGTACCACCGCCCGTTCTGGCATTGGCCATCAAGAAACGACCACCGCACGCGTCGGTTCTCCAGATATTCCTCGCCGCCATAGGGCTCGCCTCCCGCACCATAATAAAACGTGTGTCCACGGGTATAGGCATCGAATTCGGCGGCGTTCATCTGGGCCTGCGCCGAGGCGCCAAGGCCGATAAGGGTGAGGGTTAAAAACAGGGTACGCATTGGCTCAGAGTGCCAGATCGCGAACCGTCTCGCCAGATGTATCTTGTCCCTGCCACTGCGCCGCGCGCGGGTCCATGATCCGTCGCCACAGTGGCGGGACCAGCGCCAGTACCGCCATCACCGGAAGGGAATGGGGAAGCATCGGCATTGTCCCGGCCTTTAACTGGAGTGCCGGATAGGCGCGCGCCGGGCTGACATGGTGATCCGAGTGGCGCGGCGCGTTCAGGGTCATCGCCGAAGAGCACCAATGTGGCGCGTTCCAGGAATGTTGCGGGCCGACCGGCTCGGCCCGCCCATCGGCGCGCATGGCCCGGCGCAGCCCGTAATGCTGCACGTAATCCGACAACAGGATCTGCACCTGTGCATAGCCTGCGATAAAGGTAAACGCCGCCACCCCGCGCGCCCCGAACATCAAGGCGCTGCCCGCCAGCATGATCGTGGCCCCGCCGAGATAAAGCGCATAAGGGTGGCGCCAGTCTCCCCTG
>RCMY010000954.1_pt1 | contig 27663 bp, 17 predicted proteins | sample 2041341 | NCBI WGS metagenome assembly RCMY01 (sample SAMN09708234, study PRJNA481090) | Marine sediment metagenome, whole genome shotgun sequencing project.
TGGTGGTAGTCGAGCACGACCCGGCGGTGATGTGGGCCGCCGACCATATTTTCGACATTGGTCCCGGCCCCGGCGAACGCGGCGGGCAGATTGTCTTTTCCGGTACGCCGGCTGCGCTGTGCGCCAGCGACGCGTCACTCACTGCCGACTATCTGGCCGGTCGCAAGCGGGTCGATGCGGGCACGGCGAAACGCCACGTCGATCCCGACACGCCGCGCCTCGTGCTGCGCGAGGCGCGCGCCCACAATCTGCAAGGCATTGACGTTGCGCTGCCGCTGAACCGGCTGTTGTGCGTCACCGGCGTCTCCGGATCGGGCAAGTCCACGCTGGTGCAGAACGTGCTCTATCCAGCGCTGCTTAAGCATTTCGGCCGACCGACCGATGCGCCGGGCGCGCACGGCGGCCTCGACGGGGTCGAACAGATCGCCGACGTGGTGATGGTCGATCAGTCGCCGATCGGCAAGAGTTCGCGCTCGAATCCGGTGAGCTACGTCGGCGCGTGGGACGCGATCCGCGCGCGCTTCGCCGCCCTGCCCGCCGCTAAACAGCGCGGCTACACCGCCGGCACCTTCAGCTTCAACGCCGGTCAGGGGCGTTGCCCGACCTGCAAGGGCTCGGGCTTCGAGCATGTCGAGATGCAGTTTCTCTCCGATGTCTATCTGCGCTGCCCGGACTGTGACGGCAAACGCTACCGGCCCGAAGTGCTGGAATTGACGCTGGACGGGCGCAATGTCGCCGAGGTGCTGGAACTCACCGTGCACGAGGCACTGGCGGCCTTTGCTGGCGACACCGCGATTGCCACCGCGCTGCAACCGCTGGTCGATGTCGGGCTCGATTATCTGCGACTCGGCCAACCGGTGCCGACGCTTTCGGGTGGCGAGGCGCAGCGCCTCAAGCTCGCCGGCCATCTGGCGCAGTTTGCCGTTAAGGCAGGCAAGCGCAAGAAGAGCCATGCGCCGACGACGCCCGGCGGCACGCTGTTTCTGTTCGACGAACCGACCACCGGCCTACACTTCGACGACACCGCGCGCCTGCTCGGCGCTTTCCGGAAACTGGTCGATGCGGGCCATTCGCTGCTCGTCATCGAACACAATCTCGACGTGATTCGCGCCGCCGACTGGCTGATCGATCTCGGCCCGGAAGGCGGCGAGGGTGGCGGCCAGCTGGTCGCCGAGGGCACGCTCGAGACGCTCATGCAAAAGGCCGAATCGCACACTGGGCGTGCGCTGGTCGACTACGCCGCCACCCTCGAAACGCCGGTGCTACCGATGGCGGCCGAAGCGACGCCGGCCTATCGCGTGCGGGCACCGGGCGCGGTGCAAATTCGCCATGCGCGCGAGCACAATCTCAAGAACATCGACGTCGACATCCCGCGCCATGGATTCAACGTGATCACCGGCGTGTCCGGCTCGGGCAAGTCCACGCTGGCCTTCGACATCCTCTTCGGCGAGGGCCAGCGACGCTATCTGGAATCGCTCAATGCCTACGCGCGTCAGTTCGTGCAGCCCGCGACGCGGCCTGATGTGGACGCGATTTTCGGCATTCCGCCGACCGTCGCGATCGAGCAGCGCACCAGCCGCGGTGGGCGCAAGAGCACGGTGGCGACACTCACCGAGCTGTATCACTTCCTGCGCCTGCTCTATGTGAAGCTGGGTACCCAGTATTGCCCGGACTGCGCGGTTCCGGTGGTGCCGCAAAGCTTTGAAGCGATCGTCGCGCGTATCGGCACGCAACATCGCGGCCAGTCAGTGGAGTTGCTGGCGCCGCTGGTGAACAATCGCAAGGGTCTGTACACCGAACTGGCGAAATGGGCGCGCGGTAAGGGCCACGAACAGTTGCGTGTCGACGGCGGGTACCTGCCGACGCGCAAGTGGCCGCGCCTCGATCGCTACAAGGAGCACACCATCGAGCTGCCGGTCGGCATGGTCAAGGTGGCGCCCGAGCATGAAGCGCTGTTGCGCACGCAAGTGAGCGAGGCGCTGGAAATCGGCAAAGGTGTGTTGCGCGTGTTGCCGCTGGGCACGCTGGGTGCGACGCCCGAAACCTTCTCCATCCACCGCGCCTGCCCGGGATGCGGCACCAGTTTTCCCGAGCTTGATCCGCGTCTGTTCTCGTTCAACAGCAAGCACGGCTGGTGTACGTCGTGTTTCGGCACCGGGTTGGTGGTGGGTAAGGTCAAGGTAGAAGACGTGCATGAACTCGATTTCGCCAGCTTCGACGAAGAGCCGACGATGCCGTGCCCGGCTTGCGCGGGCGCACGGCTGAATCCGGTGGCACGCCATGTGCGTTTCGACGGCGAGGCCATTCATGAGCTCACCGCCGGCTCGGTCGATGCCGTCGCGGCGCGCTTCGCCGGAATTTCGCTCGACGCGCGCGGCGCCGAGATCGCGCGCGACATCGTCACCGAACTGAACAGCCGGCTGGCGTTCCTGCAGCAGGTTGGGCTTGGCTATCTGGCGCTCGACCGCGCCGCGCCGACGCTCTCCGGTGGCGAGGCGCAGCGCATCCGGCTGGCGGCGCAACTCGGCTCCAGCCTCACCGGCGTGTGCTACATCCTCGACGAGCCGACCATCGGGCTGCATCCGCGCGACAATCGCGTGCTGCTCGACACATTGGCGAAGCTCGAGGCCAAGGGGAACACGCTGGTGGTGGTCGAACACGACGAGGAAACCATCCGCCGTGCCGATCATGTGATTGACCTCGGTCCGGGCGCCGGGACGCGGGGCGGCCATGTGGTGGCGACCGGCAATGCCGCGGCGCTCATGGCGGTGCCCGAATCGGTGACCGGGCGGCTGCTGCGCGACGGGCTGCCGCATCCGATCTATCCGCCGCGTGCGGTGGTCAAGGGCACCGAGAGCCTGTGGGTGCGCGGCGCGACGCTGCACAACCTGCAAGGCGTCGACGTGCGTGTGCCCTTCGGCCGCCTGAGCGTGGTCACCGGCGTATCGGGCTCGGGCAAGTCGACGCTGGCGCGCGATGTGCTGCTCGACAGCCTGCGCGCTTTGCTTCGCGGCGGCGGGTCGATCGGCTGCACCGAGATCGACGGTTGGGATACGGTGGGCCGCGTGCTCGAAGTCGACCAGACGCCAATCGGCAAGACGCCGCGCTCCTGCCCGGCGACCTATGTCGGCTTCTGGGATCTGATCCGCAAATGTTTCGCCGACACCAACGCGGCACGCATGCGCGGCTGGACGCCCGCGCGTTTCTCCTTCAACACCGGCGCGGGCCGCTGCCCGAGCTGCGAGGGGCAGGGCCAACAGCGCATCGAGATGAGTTTTTTGCCCGACGTGAAAGTGAGGTGCGAGACCTGCGGCGGCGCACGCTTCAACCGCGAAACGCTTTCGGTGCAGTGGCGTGGCAAGTCGATCGGTGAAGTGCTGGCAATGAACGTCGATGAAGCAGTCGATTTCTTCGCCGTCCATCCGCGCATCCATCACGCGCTGGCGCTATTGCAGGACGTCGGGCTCGGCTATCTCACGCTCGGTCAGGCGAGTCCGACCCTTTCCGGCGGCGAAGCGCAGCGCATCAAGCTGGTCACCGAGCTGGCCAAGGCGCGCACCCCCGCGGGACGCGGACGCGGGCCGCGTCGCGGCAAGTCCGGCGGCCACACGCTGTATGTGCTCGACGAACCGACCGTGGGCCTGCACATGGCCGACGTGGAGAAACTCATCCATGTACTGCACCGGCTGGTTGAAGCCGGTAATACGGTGGTGGTGATCGAGCATGATCTGGACGTGATGGCCGAGGCCGATTGGCTGATCGATCTCGGACCGGAAGGTGGCGATGGCGGTGGGCAGGTGGTGGCCTGCGGCCCCGTCACAAAGGTGCTTTCCCGCGGGCGGGGTCACACGGCGCGCATACTCGGCGAATTCCTCGCGGCGCGGACGGCGCCGGCGGTCGACGCCGTGACGGCGAAATAAGGCGCGGGCGCGCGATGCGACGACCGATGTACGTGACGGCCGGCGTGGTGTCGCTCGGGCTCGGCCTCGCGGGCGTGTTTTTGCCGCTGCTGCCGACCACGCCTTTCGTGCTCCTCGCCGCGTTTTGCTTTGCGCGCGGCAATCCGGCGTGGGAAGCGCGGCTGCTCGCCGATCCGCGTTTCGGCCCGCCGATCCGTGCCTGGCGCGAGCGCGGTGCGATTCCCGCCTACGGCAAACGGCTGGCGCTGATGATGATGCTGTTCAGCGCGGTGGGTGGTTGGTTCTTGCTGCCGCCCGGCTGGCGGTTCGTGCCGGCGGTGTTTTGCGCGGCGACGGGGTTGTGGATCGTGACTCGCCCGTCGGCCTGAGCGCGCTCAAAAGCGCACTTCGAGGCCGGCATAGACCTGCCGCGAGACGCGGTTGGCGGGCGCCGCGCCACGCACGCGTTGAATCGCCGGATCGGCAATCTCCTGATGGCGCGGTCCGACGTTGAGCGCAGACAGGGTGAAACGGGCGTCATGTCCACCGAAGCTGAAGCGGCGTGATAGCGACAGATCGATGGCCGTGAACGCATCGACCACGTAGCGTCCGCTGTCGATGAAGCTGTCACCACTGGCCACCGCCGCGACCCGCGTCACGCCGACGAAGCTCGTCCATTGACCCGGCCAGTGCTGTTGCCAGCTCAAATGCGCGGTGTAGGGGGCGATGCCCGATTCAATCTCCGCGTTTGGGGCGTCGCGCTCGATCAGGCTCCACGCCAGGCGCACTTCGCCGCGCCGCCAGGGGCGGGTGATGAGTTGCAGTTCGGCGCCATGCAGCACCAGTGTCTGATCGAGATTCTCCGCCTGCGTGCTTGGAATGAGGGCCTGCAGCGCGGGCGCGGGCGACAGCGTGATCGGTCGGCGCACGAGCAAATTGCGCAGGCGTTCCTCGAAGATGCGCAGATCGAGCAGGTGACGTCCGCCACCAAACTGCTTCAGATAGCCCAACTCGATGGTATCGGCGCGTGCGGGGCGCAGATCCGGATTTCGCACATAGGGGCGCGCCACCAAGACGCCGGTGTCCGGGTCGAAGACGCGAATGTCGCCGAAACGCTCGAAGGTGATGGGCGCGCGCCACGCGCGCGAGACCCCGAAACGCAGCGTGTCGGTGTCGGCGAGGCGGTAGTTCGCATACAAGCGCGGACTCAGCCGCCAGCCGTCGTCGACATGCTTTTCGGCGGCGAGGCCGAGATTGACGGTGAGTGGCGCGCGCGCCTGCCATTCGATATTGCTGAAGACGCGGTAGTTGCGCTCGCGGATCACCTCGCGGCCGAAATACGACATCGGCGCGCGGGTTTCATGGTGCGTTGCTTCAATCCCCCACACGCCACGCAAGCTGTCGCTCCAGCGGTCGCGGCGCTGCACTTCGATGGCGGTGCGTTGCACCTCGCGATCGCGCGACAAGGGGATGGGCGCAAAGGCGGGTCCGGCGTCGGCGAACCACGCATCGTTGTTGTCCAGCGCGTGGTACTGGAAATTCACCACCCATTCGCGATCCGGCGACGTGGTGCGGCGCCATTGGGCCTGGAGCTGATGCGAACGGTCGCGCGCGGTGCGTAGCGCATTGCTGTCGAAGGGCGAGTCGGGGTAGCCACGTTGTGCGGTTTGGCGGGTGCTGCCGATGCGGATCATCACATGGTCGTCCGCTGTCGGCTGTGCGTCGGCGCGCAGGCTGAATTGCTGCACCCGATGGTCGTCCATGAGGCCGCGGAATCCATCGTCGTTGCGGTCGCCGGCGGTGACGCGCAGCGACCAATCCTCTGCGCCGCCGGCCCAGCCGGCCGTGACGTCGCGAATACCCGGTTCGCCCGCGATGAGTTTGACATGCGCGCCCGGCGATTCCGCGCCGGAACGCGTGATCAGGTTGATGGTGCCGAGCAACGCACTTGAGCCGAAGTTGTTGCCGCTGGCGCCACGCACCACTTCGATGCGCTCGATCTCGTCAAGAAAAATGGGCAGTTGCGACCATGCGATGGTGCCGAAATTGCTCGGCACGTAGGACGCCACGCCGTCGATGAGAATCTGCATTTCGCCCGGAAATCTGAGTCCGAGACCGTGATAGCTAATCCAGCTGGCGTGACTGCGCTCGTAACCGACATGCATGCCGGGTACGAAACGCAGCAGGCGGGGCAGGTCGCGGTAGCCGGTGGCTTCGATCAGGCTGCGGTCGAGCACGGTCATCGCGCCGGGGGCATCTTGCAAGGCCTGGGGCAGACGCGCGGCGGTGAGGACAACTGGAAGCGGTTCGAAGAAGGCGTCTTCCTGAACGCTGTGGCCGGCCAGCAGCGCGCCGCTGACCACCATCAGGGGTGCGGGCAACAGTCTCAGGAAAATCGCGCGCGCGCGCGAGGCGGCGGCGAACAACGTTGGATGCATGTCCGATCGCTGAGAAAACAGTTCTCAGTCGCATCTTACGGGAACGGGCTGACCGGAATGGGTTTACGTGCTCTTTGGCACGCGCCGGGGGCCGAAGCCCCCGGACTTCCGGGTTTATCCGTTGCGCACGGCCAGATAGATGCGCGAATTGCCGCGCTGGACGAGTAGTGCGAAGCGATCGCCAGCCTGTTTGAGCAGTTTGCGGAAGGTCGCGACGTCGGTCACCGGCGTATTGTTGAGCGCGAGGATCACATCGCCACGCTGCAGGCCGGCTTTGGCGGCGGCGCCGTCGACACGCTCGACCACCAGACCGCCCGGGACTTCAAGCTGGCTCGCTTCCTGTTCGGAGAGCGGACGGGCCGTCAGGCCGAGTTTGCCACCGGCGTCGCTACCGCCGCTTTCGATGTTGGCAGCGCGTTGTTCGCCGCCCATCGAACCCAGCGTGACATTCACTTCACGGCGCTTCTTGTCGCGCCAGATCTCGAGTTCAATCTTCGTGCCGGGGCGCATTTCGCCAATCACCCGCGGCAGATCGACCGAATCGCCGATGGTATCGCCATTGACCGCGAGGATCACATCACCCGGTTTCAGTTTGGCTTTGTCCGCCGCCGAATCGGGTTCGACGCTGGAAATGAGCGCGCCTTTGGGCGACTTCAGACCGAACGAGTCGGCCAGCTCGTCATTGAGTCCCTGAATAGTGACGCCGAGGCGCCCGCGCTGCACCACGCCGAACTCCTGCAACTGCCCCTTGACCTTCATCGCGACATCGATCGGGATGGCGAAAGAAATGCCCATGAAACCGCCCGAGCGCGAATAAATCTGCGAGTTGATGCCGATCACCTCACCGTCGAGATTGAAGAGCGGCCCCCCCGAGTTGCCGGGGTTGACGGCGACGTCGGTCTGGATGAACGGCACGTACGTCTCGTCCGGCAGGCGGCGCGCCTTGGCCGAAATAATGCCCGCGGTGACAGTGTTGTCGAAACCGAAGGGCGAGCCGACGGCGACCACCCATTCGCCCACCCGGCTCTTTTCCGGATCGCCGATCTTGACGGTCGGCAGACCGGTGGCGTCGATCTTGAGCAGCGCCACGTCGGTGCGCTTGTCCACGCCCTCGACCTTGGCTTTGAATTCGCGATTGTCGGTCAGCCGTACCGTCACTTCGGTGGCGTCAGCAACCACGTGCGCGTTGGTCAGTACATAGCCGTCGGCGCTGACGATAAAGCCCGAGCCGACACCGCGTGCAATCTGCGGCGCACCACCCTGCCCGTCCTGCCCGTCTGGCGCACCCGGAAGGGGGACACCAAAGCGACGCAGGAACTCCTCGAACGGATCGCCGCTACCACCAAGTCGGCTGGCGACTTCCTGCACCACGCTGATATTGACCACCGCCGGACCAACCCGGGCGACCAGACCCGTGAAATCGGGCAAGTCGCGCAATGGAATTTCGTTTGCAGGGTTGCTCGCCTGCACGGCGTGGGCTGTGCCGATGCCTGCGACCGGTGACCACACGCCCGCCGCGGTCAGGCCGAGCGTGCCGCACAGTGCGGCAATGAATAGGGTTCGTCGCTTCATGAATTCTCCTGTTTCGTCTCTTCTGTCCTGGGCGCCGGCTCAGCGGTGCTTGCAACGGTATAGGTTTGCGGGCTGGCGGCGGCCGTTTCAACGCCAAATGGGTAAAAAGCGCAGTAAATGTCTTGCAACTCCTTGCTATCCCCGTGTGTCACAGGCGGGATAATCACACATTTGCAGACCATCGATTCTGCAAACTGTTCCGGGCCGGAGGTATTTAATGACCCTGACTGATATGAAGTACATCGTGGCGCTGGCGCGCGAGCGCCATTTCGGCCGCGCCGCGGTGCAATGTCATGTCAGCCAGCCGACCTTGTCGGTCGCCATCAAGAAGGTTGAAGAGCAGCTTGGCATCATGCTCTTCGAGCGTGGCACCAGCGACGTGAAAGTGACCGAGCTGGGTCAGCGCATCGTCGAGCAGGCGCAGCGCGTGCTGGTCGAGGCCGGCCAGATCAAGGAGATTGCGCAGGCCGGAAAAGACCCGCTCGGCGGCGCGCTGCGGGTGGGCGCAATCTACACCATCGGCCCCTATCTGCTGCCGCGCCTGATTCCGCGCGTTAAGGAGCTGGCGCCGCGCATGCCACTGATCATCGAAGAGGACACCACCGCGCGCCTGGCTGATGCGCTCAAGCGCGGCGACATCGATGTGGCCATTCTCGCGCTGCCCTTCGCACAGGCGGGTATCGTCGTGCAGCCGATCTACAACGAACCGTTTCGCGTGCTGCTGCCGGCCGACCATGCCTGGCTGGCGCAAGCGGCCATCGCGCCGGCGCAACTTGCCGACGATCAGTTATTGCTGCTCGGCGCGGGAAATTGTTTTCGCGATCAGGTGCTTGAAGTCTGCCCGGAGTGCAGTGGCGTCGCGGGGCTGCAGCGCACTTTGCAGAGCAGTTCGCTTGAAACCATCCGCTTGATGGTCGCAAGCGGTGTCGGCGTGACGGTGTTGCCCAGCACCGCGGCGGACGACATGCCCGGCCACAATCTCTTGCTCGCCGTGCGTCCGTTCGAAGCGCCTGAACCATTTCGTACAGTGGCACTCGCCTGGCGGGTCACCTATCCGCGCAGTGGCGCGATCGACGTGTTGCGCAAGGCGATTCTCGAATGCGAGCTGCCGGGGACGCAGACGCTGGACGCGGCGCGTCCCGGGATCGCGGCCTGACGAACATGGTGGTTGAGGGTAGGTTGGGCAGAGCGTAGCGAAGCCCAACATTTGGCGACCTCCGGGATGTTGGGCTTCCTTCGCCTGGCCAACCTACAAAGCTAGAATCGACTGCCCGGTTGAGCAAGAAAGTCCAATTCTTCTGCCGTGCTGTCGCGTCCGAGAATGGCGTTGCGATGCGGAAAACGGCCGAAGCGATCGATGACTGCCTGATGTCGCAGCGCATAATCAAGCGAGCTCCCGAAGCCGCTGTACGCGGCAGCGAGTGCGCGGAACAGTGCCACCGCCGTGGCCTGCGCGGCCGCATCTTCGGCGTGCTCGAAGGGTAGGTAGAAAAAAATGCGTTCCACCGGAAGTAGCGTCAGATGGCTGCCGTCATCAACATAACGCTGCGCCGTGGCCAGCGCCGGGGCGTCGCCGGCAAAGGCGCGCGGCGTGTCGCGAAAGATGTTGCGCGTGAATTGATCGAGAAGCAGGATGCGCGCCAACGTACCGCGCGGATGAGCATTCCAGTCAGTCAGAGCGTCGGCCAGCGCCGCTTCAACGTCGAGCTGGAATTGCGTGCGGATGGCCGCGTCGGTGCCCTTGCGTTTCTGAAACCACATCGCGCGCTGGGTACCGAATTCGGCGCTGCCGGGCGCTCCGAACCAGAAATCGAGCACCCGTTGCGCCTCCGGCGGCACATCGCTCATTCTTCCGTTTTGGCGCTCGGCGCAGCCTTTTTGGCGGCGGGTTTCTTGGGCGCTCGTGGCTCGAACTCGAAACCCACCGTGCCGTCGGGCTTGCGCACCAGAAATGCCGAGAACTTGCGCTTGGTGCGATTGGAAACGAAGCCCCGCAGCAATTCCGTTTTACCTTCGGCAAGCAGTTTGCTCATCTGCTCGGGCTCGATGGGTTGTTGCAGAATGATCTTGCCGGAGCGGAAATCGCAGGATTTTTCGGGCCCGACCGATTTCTCGCAGACGTAGGACATGCCGTGATCGAACACCCGCGCCTGGCACTTGGGGCAGGGGCCGAGCGGCTGCCGGTCGGAGAAGTCGACCGGCTCGGCATTCTCGTCGTCACGCGGCTGGCCGAAATCGAAGGTTGGCTGCTGCTCTTCGTTAAGTTTGATTTCGGCATTGAACAGCCGGCCCACCTTGCTGCGAAAGCCCAGCAGCGGGCCGACATGGCCTTCGCGCAGCAGGGTTTCCATCTCATCGATCTCGAACTGCCGGCTGGCGACGATCTTCCAGGTGGCCCACTCGCAGGACTGGCAGGCAAACTTCTTGTAGTTTTCCTTGACCACGCCGCCGCACTTCGGGCAGGGCGTTTGCAAGGTGACGAAATCGCCGGGCACGGTGTCGGATTCATACTGTTTGGCGCGCTCGACGATCTCGCGCGCCATCTGCGCGATCTCTTCCATGAAATCCGTGCGCGACAACTTGCCATGCTCCATCTGAGACAGCTTGTACTCCCACTCGCCGGTAAGCTCGGGCGAGGTGAGTCCGGCAACGCCCAGCCCGGTGAGCAGCGTAATCAGCGAAAATGCCTTGGCAGTGGGCACCAGCTCCTTGCCCTCGCGCAGCATGTATTGCTCGCCGATGAGGTTTTCGATGATTTGCGCGCGCGTCGCCGGCGTGCCGAGTCCGCGGCCCGCCATGGCGGCGCGCAGTTCCTCGTCGTCCACCATCTTGCCGGCGCCTTCCATTGCCGAGAGCAGCGTTGCTTCGTTGTAGCGCGCCGGCGGCCGGGTTTGCAGGGCCTTGAGTTCGATCGCCTCGGTGCTCACTGTTTCGCCCTGGTCGACCGGCGTCAGCGTGTCGGCATCGGGTTTGTCGCGTCCGACGACCACCAGCCAGCCGGCCTTGACCAGCACCTTGCCTTCGGTCTTGAAGGCTTCCTCGGCAACGCGCGTGATGCGCGTGGTGACGCGGAATTCGGCCGCGGGGTAGAACACGGAAAGGAAACGCCGTGTGACCAGGTCGTAGATTTTCTGCTCCGGCTCGGAGAGCTTCTTCGGCTCCGTGCCGGTCGGAATGATCGCGAAGTGGTCGGAAATCTTGGTGTTGTCGAAGATGCGTTTGTTCGGCTTGACCCAGCCCTGGCGCGTGATCTCATTAGCAAACTTGGCGTATTCCGCCGGCAGGTGGGTCATGGTCTCCTTGACCGTATCTACATAGTCTTCCGGCAGTGCGCGCGCGTCGGTTCTGGGATAGGTCAGCACCTTGTGGCGCTCGTACAAGGCTTGCGCGATCTGCAAGGTGGCGCGCGCCGAAAAACCGAAACGGCCATTGGCTTCGCGTTGCAAGCTGGTGAGGTCGAAGAGCAACGGAGATTGCTGCGTGGAGGGGCGTGATTCCTCTTCCACCACGCCAGGCTGGCCGTCGCATTTGGCGCGGATCGCCTCGGCGCTCGCGGCATCCCACAAGCGCTCGGCACGGGCATGTTCGTCGTCGTTCTTCTTGAACTTCTGGTCGAACCAGCGTCCCGTGTATTCACCCTGCGCGGCCGCAAAGGTCGCTTCCAGTTCCCAGTAGTCGCGCGGCTTGAAGCGGCGGATGCGATATTCGCGTTCGACCACCAGGGTCAGCGTCGGGGTTTGCACGCGCCCCACCGTGGTGAGGTGAAAACCACCCGTTTTCGAGTTGAAGGCAGTCATCGCGCGGGTGCCGTTGATGCCAATCAGCCAGTCGCTCTCGGCGCGGCATACCGCCGCTTCGCGCAGCCCGGCAACCTCATCGGCGCTGCGCAGTTGCTCGAAACCGGTGCGGATCGCAGCCGGCGTCATCGATTGCAGCCACAGGCGCTGCACCGGTTTCTTGCTCTTGGCGTGCTGCACGATGAAATTGAAGATCAGTTCGCCCTCGCGCCCCGCGTCGCAGGCGTTGATGATGCCTTCGACGTCCTTGCGCTTGATCAGGCGGGTGAGCAGCTTGAGCCGGTCTTCACTTTTCTTGATCGGCTGCAGCGCGAATTCAGGCGGAATCACGGGCAGGTTGGCGAATGACCACTTGCCGCGTTTGACTTCGATGTCGGGCGGCACCGTCAGCTCCAGCAAATGGCCGACGGCGGACGACAACACATAGTCGTCCGACTCGAAGTAGTCTTTCTCGCGGGTGAATCCCCCCAATACGCGGGCGATGTCCTGCGCCACGGAGGGTTTCTCCGCAATGATCAGTTGTTTGCTCATGGCATGCGGGCAGACCGGCAAAGGTCAGCCGGAGTTCCCGTCTTTTCCGGTGGGTGTGCGCGGCATAATAAGGAAGCCGCGATGCGGGGTGCAAGTCGAACACCGCGTTTTTTTGCGGCAGATCGGTCGAACAGCGCGCGTCGAGGCGAGCTGACGCTACTGGAGAACAGGCGTTTCGTCGTCGAAATCTTCGTTGAGCAACTCGTCAAGAACGAGCGTGTCCATCGGCTGCGCCTCACTCCACAACACCATCAGCACGATCACCTTGAGACGCGACAGCGGCATCGGGTGATCGGACGACGCGGTGAGGCGGTCGACGATGAGCTCGCGCGCACGTGAATCGAGCACGCCGGCGCTTTCGAGGAACACCAGAAAACTGTGGCCCTTGCGTCCCAAAACGGCGAGTTCTTGGTCCACATAGACGCGAATCGAATCCGCCGCCGCGGCCTTGACCGGCGTTTGCGCGCTGGCGGCCTGGTTGAGGCCGGACAGCCAGTCGAGCGCTTCGCTGATCTCTTCTTCCTCGAAACCAGCGTCGGTCAATCTGCGCGCGAGTTGTTCCGGCGCCGGACAGGCGTCACGGTGGATGTAGTTTTCGAAAAGGTAGACAAAAATATCGAACATGGTCTCGGGGGCGGGTCACAGTCGCTGGAAACGGCCGCCGGGCAGTCGAGCCAGCCGGCCGCTGAGTTCCATTTCGAGCAGCATGGCGTACAGCGTTTCGGCCGTCAAGCCGGTGCGGCCCGCGAGGGTGTCGAGGTTGACGGGGTCGTGGCCCATGGCGTCGAGCACTTGCGCTTCATCGTCCGCGGGCGCTGTCGGCGCCGGATCGTCCGCGGTTTCAGGGGTCATCGCAATCGGCGCGAGGCCCGAAAACGCGCGCTCTTCGAGAATATCCCGGGCCGTTTCGACGAGCTTGGCGCCTTCGCGGATCAGATGATGGCAGCCCTTGGTGAGCGGCGAATGGATCGAGCCCGGTATCGCGAACACGTCGCGTCCTTGCTCATTGGCCAAGCGCGCGGTGATCAGCGAGCCGCTGCCCAGCGCGGCTTCGACCACCAGCACGCCACGTGACAAGCCGGCGATGATGCGATTGCGCCGCGGAAAATTGTGCGCTACGGCTGGTGTGCCAAGCGGGAATTCACTGACCAGGGCGCCGCCGGCTTCGAGTATCTGCTGCGCGAGCGCCTTATTGCGCGCGGGATAGACGCGATCGGCGCCGGTGCCGATGACCGCCACGGTGTGACCGTTCGCTTGCAACGCGCCGCGGTGCGCGGCGGCATCGATGCCCAGCGCCAGTCCGCTCACCACTACCAGACCGCCACGGGCGAGATTTTCGGCAAATGCAGCCGCATTCTCCATGCCCTGTGGCGACGCGCTGCGCGCGCCGACGATCGCCAGTGCCGGCGCGTTGAGCACCGCCAGCGACCCTTTGACATACAGCACGGTCGGTGGATCGGGCAGATCGAGCAGCGCCTGCGGGTAGGCCGCATCTGCGAGCGTGAGGATGTGGTTGTCGGGCTGCTCGGCCCAGGCGCATGCGGCATCGGTCGCCTCGCGCGCATCATGGTCCCGCAGACGGTGGACGAGGGTGTCGCCGATGACACCAGCGAGCGCTGCATGGCCGGCGGCAAAGATGTGCGCAGGGAGGCCGAAGGCCTTGAGTAAACGACGCTGACGCTCGCCCCCGATGCCGGGAACGAGCGTCAGACGAATCCAGTCGACCAGCGCGTCCTTGTCGTTATCGCTCAAATTCGAACCGGATATTCCTTCAGGGCGTGCGCACGGTGTCCGAAACTTTCACCGACGAGGTGGCATCCACCACCAGACCGTAGGCAACGCGATCGAACACGCGGAACACGAACACCAGACCATAGCGGTGTTCGGGTAACTCGAAGTGCTCCTTGCGGCCGCTGTCTTCATCCTTGTAGGTGACGTCGCCGCGATAACGATGGAGTGCGAGCACATGGCCGACTTCGATACCGTCGGCTTTGCCGACGCCGAGCGTGATCACACCCTGACGGCCGGTTTCGCTCATCCCGCCGTAGATACCGATGACACGCCCTTCGACCTCCTGCTGCGGCGCGTGCGGCACGTAGGAGAGCAATTCGGGCCGATCGGCCGGCAGCATCAATTCGCCGGTGCCGATTTCCTGCCGCGCCATGGTGATTTCCAGCACCGCGGGCAGGCCGTGCTGGGTAACATCGGCGCTGCCGAGATGCTCTGCTTCGTAGCCAAGCAATTCCTTGGTCAGCGGGTCGGTCAGCGGTTTCGCGGGGCGGTAGATGTGCCAGATGTCGACGTCGTCGCGCACATCCTTGGCAAAGACGGTGTCACCCTGGCCGGTGAACAGACGGTTTTCCTGCGTGGCGACAATGGTGGCCGATTCGGCGAGGCGCTTTTCGTCCACCACCAGCGGTTGGGTGAGGAAGGGCGCGATCTCGTTCTGCGGAATGCTCGGAATCGCCTCATCGGCTGCTTCGGTATAGACCTGCGGGGTGAGCTTGTCGTCACCGATGCGGCGCCCCAGCGAAAGATACGGGCCACTGCGGTCGAGCACGATGATCTGACCCGGATAGATCAGATGCGGGTTGCGGATCTGGCTGCGGTTCATGCGCCACACTTCCGGCCAGCGCCACGGCTGGCGCAAGAACTTGGCCGAGATGTCCCACAGCGTGTCGCCCTTGCGGATAACGTAGCTGTCGGGCGCATCGCTGGCCAGTTCGGCGGGGGCTGCAAGGGCGGGCTGCATGAGCGCGGCGACGCCGATGAACAGAGAGAATATAATGCGGATCATTAATCGTTTCCGTTCTGATGCGGGCGGCATGGTTTCGCCCTGCCGGGAATCTGTCAGGACAACTACGGTCATAATTCCCGGAAGTTGAGCGCTTCGATGAAAAACGTGCAGTCATCGGGCGTTGCAAACGACGTGAAATTCTGCACGTAATCTCTTGGTACGGCAAGCAAACATGGCTCTTCTCCCGATTCTTCATTTTCCCGATTCGCGTCTGTACACCAAGGCCAAACCGGTGGCCCGGGTGGATGACCGCATTCGCCAGTTGATCAAGGACATGGCCGAGACAATGTACGAGGCGCCCGGAATCGGACTGGCGGCGACACAAGTCAATGTGCATGAGCGCGTGATCGTCATGGACGTCTCCGAAGATCGCAACGAGTTGCTCGCGCTCATCAACCCGGAAATTCTCGAGCGCGATGGCGAGCAGATCGGCGAGGAAGGTTGCCTGTCGGTGCCCGGCGTGTTCGACAAGGTCAAGCGCGCCGAGCACGTCAGGGTGCGCGCGCTCAACGAGCAGGGCGAGCCGTTGGAGATGGAAGCCGAGGGCTTGCTCGCGGTGTGCGTGCAGCACGAGATCGACCATCTCGAAGGCAAGGTCTTCATCGAGTATCTGTCTCTGCTCAAACAGGGCCGCATCAAGAACAAGCTCGCCAAACTCGCGCGCATTACGGTCTGAATGAGAGTCGCGTTCGCGGGGACGCCCGATTTCGCGACAACGGCGTTGCGTGCGCTCATCGACGCCGCCGGCATCGACGTCGTGCTGGTGTTGACGCCGCCCGACCGGCGCGCCGGTCGCGGCATGAAGCTGCGGCCCGGCCTGGTCAAGCAACTGGCGCTGGCGCACGGCATTCCCGTCGATCAGCCGGAAAAACTGCGCACCGTCGAGCAGCAGGCCATGCTGCGCGCTGCCGCGCCGGATGTGCTGGTGGTCGCTGCCTACGGCATCATCTTGCCGCAAGCGGTGCTCGATATCCCCCGCGATGGCTGTCTTAACATTCATGCCTCGCTGTTGCCGCGCTGGCGCGGTGCGGCGCCGATTCACCGCGCGATCGAAGCAGGTGACCACGAAACCGGCATTACCATCATGCAGATGGACGCCGGTCTCGATACCGGCGACATGCTACTGCGCGAGGCGGTGCCGATTGCACCCGACGCGACCACTGGCGCCCTGCATGACACCCTCGCCGCACTGGGCGGCCGGCTCATTGTCGACGCACTCGAGCAGCTCGCTCATGGCGAACTCACGCCAACAATCCAGCCCACCGCGGGCGTCACCTACGCGCACAAGATCGGCAAGACGGAGGCGCAACTCGACTGGCGCCGCCCGGCGCGCGAACTTGAACGCACGGTGCGCGCCTTCGATCCGTATCCCGGCGCGTTTGCCAGCCTCGACGGCGCGCCGTTCAAGCTGTGGCGCACCGAGGTGGTCGATCGTACGGGTGTGCCGGGCGAAATACTCTGTGCCGATGCCGACGGCCTCGTCATCGCCTGTGGTGCCGGTGCCCTGCGGATCACCGAAATGCAACAGCCCGGCGGTCGACGGCAAGCGACGGCGACCGCGTTGTCGACCATGTCATTCGCTGCGGGGCAGTGTCTCGATCCGTCGGATGCCGCCTGACTTTTTTCATTGCGTATCTTCTGGTGCTGGCTTGGCATGGCGTCGTCCGCGGCGTCGCGCACGCATCGTGGATGGTCGGGGTGATGCTTCGACCACCGCCGTCATCGCATCCCTCATGCCGCACAGCGCGCAGGTGATCCACCTGAGCCAAATCGGTCAGTCGGAACAAGATCAGCGAAGGGCGCGCATAGTCCGCGCATAGTCATTTAGCAGGAGAGACCCCACCCGTTCGACCGATCCCTTTCTGGTCGATTGTGGTTGCCCGCGCATCAACGTAATGTGAGCTGTGGACGGTCGCGTCCACGCTTGGGTTGCGCCCGCTCATGGAGGAATTGCGACCATGATGAACATCATGCTCGGCGACACAGGGGGCCGCGACATCGTTGCACCGCGCCAAACGCACACCAAGGAAATCGCGGCGCTCAAGGCGATGCCATTGTTCGCCGGCCTGTCGATGCACACCATTTCGCGGCTCGCCACACAGGCGACGTTCTGCAGTTTCAAGCGCGACGCATTCATCTTTCGCCGCGGCACCGCGCCGACCGGGCTGTACTTCGTGCTCTCCGGTAGCGTCAAACTGGTGGCGTGCGAACCCGACGACCGCGAGCGCGTGATCGAATTGTTTGGCGAACGCCGTTTTTTTGGCGAGATCGGTGTTTTTCGGCTGGCCTTTTACCGCGCGTGGACACAGGCCGTGGTCGCCACGCGGCTGCTCCATGTGCCGTCGGCCGCGGTACTGCGCGCCGTGCAGGACGACCACGCGCTTTCGCTGCGCATGCTCTCCGAGATGTCGGGGCGCATTCACTCGCTGATCGAATCGATCAGCCAGGCCGCGCCGCTGCATGCCCACAAGCGTATTGCCGCCTACCTGCTTGAACACAGCGAGACGAGTGGTCCGGCGGCCAATCAGGTGCGGCTTGCCGCGCCCAAATACGCCATCGCTTCGATGCTCAACATGAGCAGCGAAGCCTTGTCGCGTGCGCTGCGCAAGTTGCGCGACGCCGGCCTGATCGAAGGCGATGGCGGACGCAGCATCCGCATTCTCGACCGCGACGCGCTCGACGCCTTGCTCCACGGCTGATCGATCCGACACCGCGCGGTTGCCGGGCAGTGCGTCTAGCCCGTTATGACTAGTCCCTATGAATAGCCCCTCTTGTGCCGATGGGGAATGTTTTCCTTGCCGGCAGACCGCTACGCTGGAAAGGCTCGACAAAGCGTTCGATGTCTCGGGGATAACCAATGTTGGGGTCTTTTAGCAAAGAACAGATTTCGGTGCTCAGTGTCAGCACCTTCGCCTTCACGATATGTTTCGCGGTGTGGATGATCTTTGCGGTCATCGGCGTGCCGATCAAGGAACAGCTCGGTCTCAACGAAACCCAGTTTGGTCTGCTCGCCGCGATGCCGGTGCTCACCGGTGCGCTGACGCGGCTGCCGCTCGGTTTGTGGGGCGATAAATACGGCGGGCGCATCGTCTTTTTCATCGTGATGGTCGCCACCGTCATCCCGATCTATCTCATCCAGTACGCTACCGAATACTGGCACTTCCTCGTCGTCGGTCTGTTCGTGGGCCTCGCCGGCGGTTCGTTCTCGGTGGGTATCGCTTACTGCGCACGCTGGTTCGAGCGCAGCCGGCAAGGCTTCGCGATGGGCATTTTCGGCGCCGGCAACTCGGGCGCGGCGCTCACTAATTTCGTCGCGCCGGCGATCGTTGTCGGATGGGGTTGGCAGATGGTGCCCACGGTCTATGCCGTGGCCATGCTGGTGACGGCGATCGCCTTCTGGATGTTCAGCTATCACGATCCGGCACACAAGGCCGCCGCGAATGTGACTTTCGCTGACCAGTTGCGCACGCTGCGCGATCCGCGCGTGTGGAAGTACTGCCAGTACTACTCCATCGTCTTCGGCGGCTATGTCGGACTGGCCCTGTGGATGACCAAGTACTACGTCAGCGAATACGGCTTTTCGCTGCAAATGGCCGCCTTGCTGGCCGCCTGTTTCTCACTCCCGGGCGGTGTGCTGCGCGCGGTCGGGGGCTGGTTCTCCGATCGCTACGGCGCCCACAAGGTGACCTGGTGGGTGATGTGGGTGTCGTGGATCTGCCTGTTCATCCTCTCCTACCCTGATACCTCGTTCACCGTGCAGACGATAGAGGGCCCGCGCACCTTCAACCTGCACCTCAACCCGTGGGTATTCACCGCGCTGATGTTTACGGTCGGTGTCGCCTGGGCCTTCGGCAAGGCCTCGGTGTTCAAGTACATCTCGGACGAATTCCCGCACGACATTGGCGCGGTGTCCGGCATCGTCGGCCTGGTCGGCGGGCTGGCCGGCTTTGTGTTGCCGATCCTGTTCGGCGCGCTGGTCGACCTGACCGGCGTGCGCTCGAGCTGCTTTATGTTGCTCTACGGCGTGACTTGGGTGTCGCTGATCTGGATGTACTGGACCGAAGTGCGCGTCACCGACGTGATGACAGGCCACGCCGTGGCCGACGCCGACGCCGCCTGACCGGAATGCATGCGAGAAAAGGAGCAACTCATGACCACTCAGGCTGAGAGCCCACACATCCCGCCTGGCGGCGCCGGCATCGGCAAGGGTGCCGATCTGCATCACTGGAATCCGGAAGACGAAGCCTTCTGGGAAGCGAGCGGAAAACGCATCGCCAACCGCAATCTGTGGATCTCGATCCCCAGTCTGCTGTGCGGTTTCGCGGTGTGGATCATGTGGAGCGTGATCACGGTGCAGATGCTCTCCGCCGGATTCCCGTTCAAGCCTGCCGAGTTGTTCAGTCTGTCGGCCATCGCCGGCCTGGCAGGCGCCACCATGCGCATTCCTTCGTCCTTCTTCATCCGCATTGCCGGAGGACGCAACACCAAGTTCTTCACCACCGCATTGCTGATGATTCCGGCGGTGGGTACCGGCTTTGCGCTGCAATCCATGGACACCCCCTTGTGGGTGTTTCAGGTGCTGGCCTTCCTGTGCGGCTTTGGCGGCGGTAACTTCGCCTCGAGCATGTCGAACATCAGCTTCTTTTTCCCCAAGCGCATGCAGGGACTGGCGCTGGGCCTGAATGCCGGGCTGGGTAACGCCGGTGTCACCACCATGCAGATCGTCGTGCCGCTGGTCATGACCGTGCCGCTGTTCGGCGCCTTGAGCGGCGATGCGATTCAACTGATCAGCACCTCGGGCTCGCTGATCGGCAAGATTCCCGCCGGCAGCGACACCTGGCTGGCCAACGCCGGTTTCGTGTGGATGCTGTTGCTGGTGCCGCTGGCCTTTGCCGGCTGGTTCGGCATGCACAACATCCGCACCGAGGAAGTCTCGCCCAACATCGGCTCGCCCTTGTCGAGCATGGCCAAAATCACCGGCATGTTGCTGACGGCCTTCGTCACCGGCGGACTCGGTCTGTGGCTGATCCTGCCGGCACCCGCCGGACTGGGCCTGCCTTCATGGACGATGTGGTTTGTGCTGGTCGGCGTGATTGCGCTCACGGTGTTTCTGCTCAAGCTGATTCCGGGCGAAATCAAACCCAACCTGCAAAAGCAGTTCAGCATTTTCGGCAACAAGCACACCTGGATCATGAGTGTGATCTACACCATGACTTTCGGTAGTTTCATCGGCTACGCCGCGGCCTTCGCACTCGCCATCAAGGTCATTTTCGGCTACCAGCACATCATCGTCGATGGCGTGATGACGCACGACGTGGCGAATCCCAACGGCCCGTCGGCGCTGATGTTCGCGTGGATGGGGCCCTTCATCGGCGCGCTGATCCGTCCGGTCGGCGGCTGGATCGCCGATCGCCTCGGCGGCGCACGCGTCACGCAGTACTGCACTTACGCCATGGTTGCCGCCGCATTCGGGGTGGCGTACTTCATGAAGGCGGCCTACCAGTCGGCCACTCCGGAAGAAGTCTTCCTGCCATTTTTCGCGCTGTTCCTGGTGTTGTTTGCGGCCTCGGGCATCGGCAACGGATCGACCTTCCGCACCATTGCGATGGTGTTTCCCAAGGCGCAGGCCGGCCCGGTGCTGGGCTGGACGTCGGCGATCGCTGCCTATGGCGCCTTCATCATCCCGCAGGTGTTCGGCGAGCAGATCAAGGCCGCTACACCGGAAAACGCGCTCTACGGCTTTGCCATCTTTTACGTGATCTGCCTGCTGCTCAACTGGTGGTACTACCTCGGGCCGAAGGCAGAATTCGACAACCCCTGAACCTCGCGCACGCTTGGCGAACCTGACAACCCCGCTTCAACCGCCGGCAGCGAGACATCCGGCCACAAGGAGTCACCGATGAGTCACTTTCTCGACAGACTGAAATACTTCTCGAATCCGAAAGAGAATTTCTCCGGCGAACACGGCGTCACCACCGGTGAAGACCGCACCTGGGAAAATGCCTACCGCGACCGCTGGGCGCACGACAAGATCGCGCGCTCGACCCACGGCGTCAATTGCACCGGTTCGTGCTCATGGAAGATTTATGTCAAGGGCGGCATCGTCACCTGGGAGACGCAGCAGACCGACTACCCGCGCACTCGCGCCGACCTGCCCAACCACGAACCGCGCGGCTGTTCGCGCGGCGCCAGCTACAGCTGGTATCTGTACAGCGCCAACCGGCTCAAATATCCGCTGGTGCGTGGGCGCCTATTGCGCAGTTGGCGTGACGCGCGCCGCCAGCACGGCCCGGTCGAGGCCTGGGCCGAGATCGTCGAATCCGAATCCAAGCGGCGCGACTACCAGCAGATACGCGGAATGGGCGGTTTCGTACGTGCCGACTGGCGTGAAGTCAATGAACTGATCGCCGCTTCCAACGTGTACACCATCAAAAAATACGGCCCCGACCGGGTCGCGGGATTCTCGCCGATTCCCGCCATGTCGATGGTCTCCTACGCCGCCGGCAGCCGCTATCTGAGCCTGATCGGCGGCACGCCCTTGAGCTTCTACGACTGGTATTGCGATCTGCCGCCGTCCAGCCCGCAGGTGTGGGGCGAGCAGACCGACGTGCCCGAATCGGCCGACTGGTACAACTCCAACTTCATCATCGCGTGGGGTTCCAACGTGCCCCAGACGCGCACGCCGGATGCGCACTTCTTTACCGAGGTGCGCTACAAGGGCACCAAGATCGTCGCCGTCACGCCCGACTATTCCGAAGTGGCGAAGCTCTCCGACATATGGTTGCACCCCAAGGCCGGCACCGATGCCGCGGTGTCGATGGCGATGGGCCATGTGATCCTCAAGGAGTTCTATTTCGACAAACGCAGCGCCTATTTCGACGACTACGTGCGGCGCTACACCGACCTGCCGATGCTGGTCATGCTGCGTGAGCACACCCTGCCCGGCGGCGACACCGTGATGGTGCCGGACCGCTATGTCCGTGCCGCAGATTTTGCCGACCAGCTCGGCGCCGACAACAATCCGGAATGGAAAACCGTCGCGCTCGGTGAAGACGGCAATGTGGTGCTGCCCAACGGCGCGATCGGTTTTCGCTGGGGCGCGGACGGCCGCGCCGATCAGGGACAGTGGAACCTCGAAGCGAAGGACGCACGCGACGGCACGGAAGTGAAGCTGATGCTGTCGATACTCGAAGACAAGGCGCATGGCGGGGAAACCAGCCGCGTCGGCTTCCCTTACTTCGGCGGGGTGAAGAATCCGCACTTCAGCGACAATCCGCAGGATGAAGTCCTGCTGCGCACCGTGCCGGTACGCAGCTTGCCGTTGACCGTCGATGGTGAACAGCGCGAGGTGATGGTCGCCACGGTGTTCGATCTGCAGGTCGCCCAATATGGTGTGGCGCGCGGCCTGGAGGGCGAGAACGCGGCCGCCGATTTCGACGACAACGTGCCCTACACGCCCGCCTGGCAGGAGCAAATCACCGGTGTGCCGCGCGAAAAGGTGATCGCCGTAGCGCGCCAGTTCGCCGACAACGCCGACAAGACCAAAGGCCGCTCGATGGCGATCATCGGCGCCGGCATCAACCACTGGTATCACTGCGACATGAATTACCGCGGCATCATCAACATGCTGATGATGTGCGGCTGTATCGGCAAGAGCGGTGGCGGCTGGTCCCACTACGTCGGTCAGGAGAAACTGCGCCCGCAAACCGGCTGGACGGCGCTGGCCTTCGCGCTCGACTGGATCCGCCCGCCGCGTCAGATGAACGCCACCAGCTACTTCTACGCGCACAGCGATCAGTGGCGTTACGAGACGGTCGGGGTCGACGAGGTGCTCTCGCCGCTGGCCGACAAGGACGCCTATGGCGGCAGCATGATCGATTACAACGTGCGCGCCGAGCGCATGGGCTGGCTGCCTTCGTCACCGCAACTGCAGCGCAACCCGATCGAGGTCGTCAAGGACGCCGAGAAGGCCGGCATGGACCCGGTCGACTACACCGTGAAATCGCTCACCGAAGGCAGCATCAAGATGAGCTGCACCGATCCGGACCACCCGGACAACTGGCCGCGCATCCTGCTGGTGTGGCGCTCCAACCTGCTTGGCTCGAGCGGCAAGGGGCATGAATACTTCATGAAACACCTGCTGGGCACCAGCCATGGCGTGAATGCCACGGACCTCGGCCCGGATGATGCCAAACCCGCCGAAGTGGCGTGGCACGACAAGGCGCCCGAAGGCAAGCTCGACCTGCTGGTGACGCTCGATTTCCGCATGAGCACCACCTGCCTGTACTCGGACGTCGTACTGCCCACCGCGACCTGGTACGAAAAGAATGATCTGAACACCAGCGACATGCACCCCTTCATCCATCCGCTGTCGACGGCGGTTGATCCGGCGTGGGAATCGCGCAGCGACTGGGATATCTACAAGGGGCTGGCCAAGGCGTTCAGCGAAGTGTGCGTCGGCCACCTGGGTGTCGAGAAAGAGATCGTGCTTACGCCGCTGATGCACGACACCCCGGACGAGCTCGCGCAGGCGATCGGCGTCAAGGACTGGGCACGGGGCGAATGCGACTTCATCCCTGGCAAGACCGGCCCGTCGATCAAGGTGATCGAGCGCGATTACCCCAACGTATACAAACGCTTTACCTCGCTCGGACCGCTGATGACGAGCATTGGCAACGGCGGCAAGGGCATTGCCTGGAACACTGAAACGGAAGTGGGCAATCTGGCGGATCTCAACGGCAAGGTGCGCGAAGAAGGCGTCAGCCAGGGCCTTCCGAACATCGACACCGACATCGACGCTGCCGAAGTCATCCTCACGCTGGCACCCGAGACCAACGGCCATGTCGCCGTCAAGGCATGGGCGGCGTTGTCGAAAATCACCGGCCGCGACCACACCCACCTGGCAAAGCCTCGCGAACACGAAAAGATCCACTTCCGCGACATTCAGGCTCAACCGCGCAAGATCATCAGCTCACCGACCTGGAGCGGTCTGGAAAGCGAGCATGTGTCGTACAACGCCGGCTATACCAACGTTCATGAGCTGATTCCATGGCGCACGCTCACCGGCCGCCAGCAGTTCTATCTCGATCACCCGTGGATGCTGGCTTTCGGCGAAGGCTTCACCACTTATCGGACGCCGATCAACCTGAAGGCCACCGCGGATCTGCACAACATCCGCCCCAACGGCAATGCCGAGATACTGCTTAGTTTCATCACGCCGCACCAGAAGTGGGGCATCCACTCGACCTACAACGACAACCTGATCATGCTCACGCTCAACCGCGGCGGGCCGGTGATCTGGATCAGCGAAGACGACGCCAAGACCGTCGGCATCGTCGATAACGACTGGGTCGAACTGTTCAACGTCAATGGCGCGATTGCCGCGCGTGCGGTGGTCAGCCAACGCATCAAACCCGGCATGACATTCATGTATCACGCGCAGGAGAAGACGATCAACACGCCGGGCTCGGAGATCACCGGCATACGCGGCGGCATTCACAACTCGGTCACCCGCGTGGTGGTCAAACCGACCCACATGATCGGCGGCTACGCACAGTTCAGTTACGGCTTCAACTACTACGGCACCGTCGGCACCAACCGCGATGAAATCGTCGTGCTGCGCAAGATGGCGAAGGTTGACTGGCTCGACAACGAACCGGTCGAAACGACTGAAGCGGCTGAACAGGCATAAGGAACAGTGAGATGAAAATACGCGCTCAAATCGCCATGGTGCTCAATCTCGACAAATGCATCGGCTGTCATACCTGCTCGGTCACCTGCAAGAATGTGTGGACCAGTCGCGAAGGCATGGAGTACGCCTGGTTCAACAACGTCGAGACCAAGCCCGGCATCGGCTACCCGAAAGAATGGGAAAACCAGGACAAATGGAACGGCGGCTGGATTCGCAAGGCCGACGGCAGCATCGAACCGCGTCAGGGCGGCAAGTGGAAATTGCTGATGCGCATTTTCGCCAACCCGAACCTGCCGCAGATCGATGACTACTACGAACCCTTCACCTTCGACTACGATCACTTGCACTCGGCCCCTGAAATGAAGGCCGCTCCGGTCGCGCGTCCGCGCAGCCTGATCACCGGCAAGCGTATGGAGAAGATTGTGTGGGGTCCGAACTGGGAAGAACTTCTCGGTGGAGAGTTCTCCAAGCGCAGCAAGGACGCCAACTTCAACGGCTTCGAGCAGGCGCAGAAAGAGATGGTGAGCCAGTTCGAAAACAGCTTCATGATGTATCTGCCGCGGCTGTGCGAGCACTGCCTCAACCCGGCCTGTGTGGCCAGTTGTCCGTCCGGCTCGATCTACAAGCGCGAGGAAGACGGCATCGTGTTGATCGACCAGGACAAGTGCCGCGGCTGGCGCATGTGCGTGAGCGCCTGCCCGTACAAGAAGATCTACTACAACTGGAAGAGCGGCAAGGCGGAGAAGTGCATCTTCTGCTATCCGCGTATCGAGGTCGGTCAGCCCACCGTGTGTTCGGAAACCTGTGTCGGCCGAATCCGTTATCTGGGCGTGTTGCTGTATGACGCCGACGGTATCGAAGCCGCTGCAAGCGTCGAGCATGACCGCGATCTGTATCAGGCGCAGATCGATCTCTTCCTCGATCCCAACGATCCAAAAGTGATCGAACAGGCGCGCGCCGACGGCATCCCCGAAGCCTGGATGGAAGGCGCCCGCAAGAGTCCGGTGTACAAGATGGCGGTGGACTGGAAGGTGGCGCTGCCGCTACACCCGGAATACCGCACGCTGCCGATGGTGTGGTACGTGCCGCCGCTGTCGCCGATCAGCGCCGCGGTGAACGCCGGACACATCGGCGTCAACGGCTCGATCCCCGACGTCAAGGAGTTGCGCATTCCGGTCAACTATCTGGCCAACCTGCTCACCGCTGGCGACACCGAGCCCGTGGTGCGGGCGCTCGAACGCATGCTGGCGATGCGCGCCTATCAGCGCGACAAGCATGTCGATGAGGTCGAAAACCTCGAAGTGCTCGAACGCACCGGACTGAGCGTGGCGCAGGTCGAAGACATGTACCAGACCATGGCGATTGCCAATTACGAAGATCGCTTCGTGATTCCTTCGACCCATCGCGAGTACGCGGAAAACACCTTCGACTTGCGCGGCGGCTGCGGCTTCAGTTTCGGTAACGGCTGCTCCGACGGCATCAGCGATACAAGCCTGTTCGGTACGCCCAAGAGGCGCACCATTCCAATCAAGGCGGAGGTCTGACATGGCGACCAAAGAGATGTCATTGAGCTTGCGTGCACTGGCACATCTGCTCACCTACCCGGACGCCGAACTGCGTAGTCACCTGGTCGAATTACAACAGGTGTTGCACGATGAACGCGCGCTGGGCAAGCTGCGGCTGACGGAACTCGACGCACTGGTCGATACGCTGCTGGCCAGCGATACGCTCGATTCCGAGGCGATCTACGTCGACCTGTTCGATCGCGGCCGCTCGACCTCGTTGCATCTGTTCGAGCACGTGCACGGCGATTCACGCGATCGCGGCACGGCGCTGGTCGATCTGGGCAAGACTTACGCCGACGCCGGGCTCGATCTGGCGCCCGGCGAATTGCCCGACTATCTGCCCGCGGTGCTCGAGTACGTGTCCACCCAGCCGACGCGGCAGGCGCGCGAGTTCCTGAGCGAAATCGCGCACATCCTCAACGCCTTGCACACCGCCCTGCAGCAGCGCCGCAGCCCCTACGTCGGGGTACTCGCGGCACTGCTCGAACTGGCCGGTGAGAAAGTGCAAACGGTGGCGATTGCGGCCGAACCGGACATCGACGAGGCCTGGCAGGAGCCCCTCGCGTTCGACGGCTGTTCGACACGCGGCCAGGCCCGCCCCGGCGCGCCGCAACCCGTCCATTTCGTCCGTGACCGCGAATCCAACCAGATCGGAGCTCCCAAATGAACCCCATTCACAACTTCGTTTTCGGGATCTATCCCTACATCTGCCTGACGGTCTTTTTTGTCGGCAGCCTGATCCGCTTCGACCGGGATCAATACACCTGGAAGAGCGATTCATCGCAAATGCTGCGCATGGGGCAGTTACGCTGGGGCAGCAATTTGTTCCATGTCGGCGTGCTGTTCCTGTTTTTCGGCCATTTCGTCGGCATGCTGACGCCGCACGCGGTGTACGACATCTTCATTAGCGCCGGCACCAAACAACTGCTTGCTATCATCGCTGGCGGCATCGCCGGTGTCGCCGCGCTGGTCGGCGTGTCCTTGCTGCTCCATCGCCGCCTCACCGAGCCGCGCATTCGCGCCAACTCCAAGCCCAGCGACATCGTAATTCTGTGGCTGCTCGCCATCCAGTTGGTGCTGGGTGTGCTCACCGTACCCATCTCGGGACAGCACCTCGACGGCAGCGTGATGATGCTGCTCGCCGAATGGGGCCAGCGCATCGTCACCTTCCGCGGTGGCGCGGCGGAGCTGATCGTCGGCGTGAGCTGGGTGTTCAAGCTCCACCTGTTCCTCGGCATGACCATCTTCCTGATCTTCCCATTCACGCGGCTGGTGCATATCTGGAGCGGTTTTGCTTCGCTCAGTTACATCGTCCGGCCCTTCCAGGTGGTACGCAGCCGCCGACTCAACGTGCCCGCTGGACAGAACCAGCC
>RCMY010000955.1_pt1 | contig 27662 bp, 19 predicted proteins | sample 2041341 | NCBI WGS metagenome assembly RCMY01 (sample SAMN09708234, study PRJNA481090) | Marine sediment metagenome, whole genome shotgun sequencing project.
TCTTCTTCCGAGATTTATCATTCCCTTCAAAAACTCAACTTTTTGGGTACCGCGCTTTATGTTGCCGCGCATCCCGATGATGAAAATACACGGCTCATATCCTATTTATCTAACGGCATCCATGCCCGCACCGGATACCTTTCATTAACTCGCGGCGACGGGGGGCAGAACCTTATTGGCCCCGAACTTCGTGAACTTTTGGGCGTACTGCGTACCGAAGAGCTTCTCGCGGCCAGACGGGTCGACGGCGGGGAACAGTTTTTTACCCGGGCGAACGATTTCGGATATTCCAAAAACCCAGACGAGACCTTGGAAATCTGGAACAAGGAAGCCGTTCTTGGGGATGTAGTTTGGGCCATTCGCCATTTTAAGCCCGATGTAATCATCGACCGGTTCGACCATCGCAGTCCCGGTTCGACCCATGGGCACCACACTGCTTCTGCCATTCTGAGCGTCGAAGCCTTTGATTTGGCCAATGACGAGACCGCCTATCCCGATCAACTGAAGCTTACCGATACTTGGCGGCCCGAACGCCTATTTTTCAATACCTCGTGGTGGTTTTACGGTAGCGAGGAGAAATTCAAGAAGGCCGATAAATCGAATATGTTGAATTTGGATGTTGGAAACTATTACCCTATTCTGGGGACATCCAACAACGAAATTGCCGCTTTGGCCAGTAGCCAGCACTTGTCCCAAGGTTTCGGAAGACTTTCGGAACGCGGCGCCCAAGATGAATATCTGGAATTGTTAAAGGGAGACCTTCCCAAGGATAAAACGGATATTTTCGATGGTATCGATACCTCTTGGTCCCGTATCGACGGAGGAAAAGCTATCGGGACTATCCTGAACGCCGTGGAGAAGAACTTCGATTTCGGCAATCCTTCAAAACATCTCCCCCAATTTTTGGAAGCCTATGCGCTACTACAAAATATACAGGATAATCATTGGAAGAAGATAAAATCCGAAGCATTGAAAGACCTGATTGCCGATGTTACCGGACTCTATCTGGAAGCCTCCTCCGAATCGGCCACTACAATTCCGGGTGGAGAGGTTAAAGTTACTATCGAGGCCATCAACCGAAGCGACGCCGGTATGGTTCTAAAATCGATTCGTATTCCCTCTTCGGATGCCGCCTTGAATCCGAACATCCCACTGAAAAACAATACAAAACAAAACTTTGAACTTGTAATGAACGTACCATCGGATACGGAATATACGAGCCCTTATTGGTTGAAGGAAAAAGGAAGTTTGGGCATGTACAAAGTTCCCGATCAGCAACTTATCGGCAAACCGGAAACTCCCAGAGCTTTCGAGGCGGAATTCGAAATGGATTTCAACGGTACTACAATCAGCTTCGAAAAACCAGTAATCCACCATTACGCAAAACCGGAAAAAGGGGAACTCTACCAGCCTTTTGAGGTTTTGCCCAAGGCTACCGCAAGCTTTTCGGACAAAGTATTATTATTTGCCGACGGAAAACCGAAACAGGTACCCGTTACTATTGTAGCCAACGCAGATAATGTAAAAGGAGAAATACAGCTTTGCCACGGCGAAGGCTGGTCGGTCGACACGGACACCAAAACTTTTGAAATCGCTAAGAAAGGGGACAAAAGAACTATTTTCTTTACCCTAACCCCGCCCGCCGATGAAAATGAGAACTATATTTCTCCGATTCTCAAAATCGATGGCAAAGAAACTACCGCAGCATTGGTTATTATTGACTACGATCACATTCCCGACCAATCCGTAGTACTGCCGTCAGAGGCCAAAACGGTACGGCTCAATATCAAAAAGGCCGGGGAACAGATCGGTTATATTGTCGGCGCCGGTGATGAAGTCCCCGAAAGTCTAAGACAGATCGGGTATAGCGTACGTACCATTTCGCCCAGCATGATCAATGCGGGCAGTTTAAAGTCATACGATGCGGTGGTCGTCGGTATCCGGGCCTATAATGTCGTAGACGAGCTCAAATTCAAACAACATTTTTTACTCGATTATGTGAAAAATGGCGGCACGCTCATTGTGCAGTACAATACAGCGGGACGATGGGACAAGCCATACGAAAACATTGCCCCTTTTCCGCTTAGCCTATCCCGTGACCGGGTGACGGATGAAAATTCCGAAGTGGAAATATTGGCTAAAAAGCATCCGTTGGTCAATTATCCAAATGCTATTACCGCCTCCGATTTCGAAGGCTGGGTGCAAGAACGGGGATTGTATTTTCCCGACGAATGGGCGAAGGAATTTACGCCTATACTATCCATGAAAGATGATGGGGAATCCGCTAAAAAAGGTAGTCTTTTAATCGCCAAATACGGAAAGGGCCATTATATTTATACCGGACTAAGTTTTTTCAGGGAGTTGCCCGCGGGTGTTCCGGGAGCTTATAAGTTGTTTGCGAATATGCTTTCTGTTGGGAAGGATGATAGCCAGTAATCAGTGTTATTTATTATAGACCTGTAAATGAATACCTTTTTATGCCTGACAAATTTCTGGAACACCTGCTCTTTTGTTTGAAGACCATTAATACTTAATTTCCTAAAAATGCTTGATAAATTCGATTGGAAAAAAGAATATACCTTGGTACTTGTATTGAACATCGTGTACGTGCTAATTTTCAGCTATTTAATGACGGCTTTTACCTGATATGAGCGCACTCGATTGGATCATACTGTCAAGTACCCTGCTATTTATAGTAAGCTATGGCGTTTGGAAGACGCGGGGAAGCAAAAACGTCGACGAATACGTCGGTGGTGGCAAGGATGCCCAATGGTGGACCATCGGCCTATCGGTCATGGCCACACAGGCCAGCGCCATCACCTTTTTGTCCACACCCGGCCAGGCCTATCACGATGGTCTGGGTTTCGTGCAGTTTTATTTCGGACTGCCCCTGGCGATGATTATTATCTGCTTGGTCTTCGTGCCACTCTACCATCGGCTCAAAGTCTACACTGCCTATGAATTTTTGGAAGACCGGTTCGACCTGAAGACCCGTTCGTTAGCGGCAATTCTATTTTTGATGCAAAGAGGACTGGCTGCGGGAATCACTATCTATGCTCCTTCGATTATTTTATCAGCCGTACTAGGCTGGGATTTATGGAACCTCAACATAATCATCGGGGTTTTGGTCATAATATATACGGTATCGGGAGGTACCAAGGCGGTCAGCGTGACCCAAAAGCAACAGATGTTCATCATCATGACCGGAATGTTCGTCACATTCTTTTATATCTTGGGATATCTCCCTGCGGATATCAATTTCAGCAAAGCCCTAAAAATCGCCGGTGCCAGCAATAAGCTGCAAATACTTGATTTCAGTTTTGACACCACCAGCCGATATACTTTCTGGAGCGGTATTACCGGAGGATTATTTTTGGCTTTGGCCTATTTTGGGACGGATCAAAGCCAGGTACAACGCTATCTTTCGGGGAAATCGGTTCGTGAAAGTCAACTGGGGCTCGTATTCAACGGTATTTTCAAGATTCCCATGCAGTTTTTCATTCTCTTGGTGGGTGTCATGGTATTCGTTTTTTACCAATACAACCCCTCGCCCCTCAACTTCAATCCCTCTGCGACCAACGCGGTCATGAATTCGGTCTATGCCGATGATTATGAGATACTCCAACAGGGACAGTACAAACTGGAGGAGGAAAAGAAAATGGCCCAGAACAAATTCTCCTCCGCCCTTGAGCTCAAGGAATATACTGCCGTAGAAGAGGCCAAACAACAGATTATCGCCCTGAACAAAAAGGACAGAGCCAACCGTGAGGCCGCAAAAACTTTAATTTCGGAGGCCGATAGCGTCGTAGAAACCAACGACAAGGATTATGTGTTCATCCATTTTATACTCAATAACCTACCGAGGGGCCTGATCGGACTTTTGCTGGCCGTTATCTTATCTGCCGCTATGTCCTCTACCGCCTCCGAACTCAACGCATTGGGTACGATTACCGCACTAGATCTGTATAAAAGAAACAAGAAGGGAATATTCACCGAGAGACATTACGTATTGGCTACCAAAGGTTTCACGTTGCTATGGGGCATAATCGCTATAGGCATCGCTAGCGTGGCCGATCTTTTCGATAATTTGATTCAACTGGTTAATATCATCGGGTCTATATTTTACGGCAATGTGCTGGGGATATTCCTGTTGGCTTTCTTTCTGAAGTTCGTGAAAGGAAACGCCGTGTTCTTCGCTGCAATCTTGACCCAGCTGGTCATTTTCGTGCTTTTCTACACGCTAATATTCAGTTATCCCGCAGGCGAGGAAAAACTGGGCTATTTATGGCTCAATTTTATCGGGTCGGCCATAGTGATTGTTATGGCACTTATTTTTGAGGGATTTGATCGGTTGTTGAAGAATCCACAATTGGAAGAATAGCGAGGCTAGTACCGCCCAAAGATGGATACCAGCCCGAAAATTCATCTATACAATTCCAGTCCCTTTAGTATAAACGGACCAGTGCCTTTGACTTTTCGACATCAACTAATCCTCGACCTCAACAATCATTTCGATTTCTACCGCGATATTACCGGGCAAAGAACCCATACCTACTGCCGCCCGTGCATGTTTACCGCGTTCGCCGAAGACTTCGACCATTAGATCGGAATGCCCATTGATTACTTTGGGATGGTCTTTGAAGTCCGTCGCGGCGTTTACCATACCGAGTACCTTTACAATGCGCTTAACTTTGTTCAGGTTGCCCACCTCCGTTTTTAAGGCGGACAAGAGGTTAATACCGGTAAACCGTGCCGCCTCGTAGCCTTGTTCGATATCCAAATCCTCTCCCACTACGCCAGTGACGAGGGTACCGTCCTTTTTTAATGGGCCTTGCCCGGATAGAAATACTAAGTTTCCGGTTCTTACCGCACTTACAAAATTGGCTATGGGTGCCGGGGAAACAGGTAACTGAATGTTTAATTCCGCTAATTTTGCTTCCGGATCGTAGTCCGGATCTCGCATTTCATTGGCAACAGGTTCCGGTTCTACTGTATTTTTGTTTTCTTGGGTGGTGTTGCAGGAGGCCATACCTATTAGAATGACTCCCATAAAAAGCGTTTTCTTCATCAGATTTAGTTTAATTTTTTGATTTTACGTGTTAGATGTATAAAAGAACAATTTCTGAACTATCCTATATCAATGGTCTGGTTTACCTCATGCGTGTTCTTATTTTTTCATTTGGACCGCTCTTCCGGGATGCTCCACTTCAAAACGCTCGATGTTGCCGGTATCCTGTAAGGTGATGTAAGCCGTCGTTCCATTTTTACCTCCGAACGCGATGTTGGAAGGCTCCTTCCCTGTCATCCGTATCTCTTCAAGTAATTCTCCCTCGGGTGACACCTTTGCAACGGTTCCCTTGCCGTGCCTTGTAATATATAGATTGCCGTTCACGTCGCAGCGCATACCGTCCATTCCGAAATCTTCGAATTTTATAAGCAGACGCTTGTTGCCGATATCGCCCTGAGCGGAAAGATCGTACGCCCAAACATTGCGCTGTACGGATTCGTTAACGTATAAGGTTTTATTATCGGGACTCACCTCTATGCCGTTGGTAGTACCCATATCCGCTTCGAGCAAGGTGAATTTGCCTTTGGTATCGATGCGCCAGAGCTGTCCGGTGGAATTTTTCCAATCAGGATCGCTGGCAAAAAGGATACCGCTATCGGAAATGGCAATATCGTTGGGCTGGTTCATTTTGTCATTATGTGCAAATACACTGATTTCTTCGGTGTCCATATCCACTTTCAGGATATTGTGCCCGGTATAATCCGCAATCAGCATTTCGCCCTTGCTGTTAAAGCGAATGCCGTTTCCGGTACTTCCCTCGGGTAGGTTGACAAATAAAGATGCCTCGCCTTCGGGAGTAACTTGACCAATAGTACCGGGTTTTTCAAAGTTGACGGCGTACAACCTGCCATCGGCTGCTACGGCAGGGCCTTCGATTCCGGATGGAAATCCACCGGGTTCAGTTAATATTTCGCTTTTGTAAAGTTCCATAGTGTCTTGTGTTTCAATATTCGCTTCGGCGGCAACTGGTTTGTTTTTGTCGGATTTTTGTTTGCACCCGAAAATAAGCAACAGCGGGATAACAAAAAGAATATTGATTTTAAATTTGTAGGTTTTCATTGGTATTGCCTTGTAAGGATTTTTTTTAAAGGATAGTTTACTCAAAAACCAAATCCCCGAAATATTCAGGTCTGTGGTAATCGGGCTTTTCCGTCCCAACCGGGTTCCAAGTTACATAATGCTTTTGGGAAGTATCATCGCCGCATTTGTAAAAATTCGATTTGGCTTCTAATCCTTTTAAGGTGAGGTCTTTGTTATGGGTCATCACTTCAGCGGGAATAATGAGGGTCATTTCCCAGGTATGACCACCTTTCTTTTCCGCAAACGGTTGATTACCCAAAGTAGATTCGGCTTTGATATATTTTTGTATCACCTTGGGATCCACATATTCCCTAGTACCGCGACCTGGACCGTAGGCCAAATGGATGGTTCCGATACAGTTGATCTCAAAATTGTAATAGTTGCCGTCTCCCAAGGGGTCAAAAAAGAATTCAACGCAACTATCCCTAGAAACGGCCGAATTCGTGTCGGTATGTTTGGCCAGTATATTTTCTTCGGTCACATAGTACTTCAACCAAATGTCATTCTTGTTACGGGCAATCCTGAATTTTACCTCGGGGGCGTAGGGGAATGCATCCCAATTCAGTACGCCAATGGTATTCAGTTCGGTTTTCGCTTCCAAAAGTGTGGATACCTCTTCAATACTGGCATCGCCATTGTGCTCGATTTCCGTTACGATCAATTTTTTATCTTTCTGTACTTCCATAGGATGTTCATTTATTTGCAAAAAAAGGGCTGCTAAAATTAGTGTTGTTTTCATAGTAGAATCATTTCATTTTGAGTCCGTTAAGTTAGTGGATTTCATTTATGTTCCATTAATCCTTGTATTTATAAACTTTAGAGGAAAACGGTAGACCAAAATTTAATCCCTTTACGACTGAAATTTATCAAAGTCCTCAATGTACAAATTAATATCATTATGCCTTATGAAAATTAATTCTCCGCCAAAATTTTAATTTGTAAGTTTAAGCATTCTAATGTTATCAAACTCATTTGGGATTTTAATCTTCACTACTAAATCTGACTACCATGAAAAAATTTACGCTAAAAAATAGTTTACTTTTTTGCCTATGCACCCTTTGCCTATGCTTTAGTACCTCTGTCGTCGGTCAAATTGACGTCCGTTTGGAGCAAAAATGGGAAACCCCAGCTACGCTGAAAGCACCGGAATCGGTACTTTTCGATGCGAAGGCCAATGTTATCTATGTATCCAATATCAATGATCCCAAGGCGGGCAAGGACGGTAACGGATCTATCGGCCGTATATCACTAGACGGGGAAGTGCTGGAAGTGGAATGGGCCATCGGCGGAATGGATTCCCCAAAAGGTCTCGGTCTTTCAAAGGGCCTCTTGTACATTGCAGATTTGAAACAAGTAGCGGTAGTCGACACAAAAACAGGAAAGTTGATCAAGACCATCGAAGTGGAAGGCGCTGGCATGCTTAACGATATTACCGTTGACGAAAAGGGAATAGTTTATGTTTCCGACTCCGACAACAAAAAAATCTATCGGATTAAAAACGACAAGGCCAGGGTATGGTTGGAAAAAGATTTCTTTCAAAAGCCGAACGGATTATTGGCCCATCAGAATAAATTTTACATGGTCGATATGACAGCGGGCATTTTTTACGAAATAGACAAAAAAACAAAAGCCTTGCGCAAGATTGCCGACGGTTTGGAAGGTGGCGATGGAATTGCAGCTTACGGGAACGATTTCATCATCTCGAACTGGCATGGGGAAATTCATTATGTATCGGCTAACGGAGAAACCAAAAAGCTTTTAGATACTAAGGCCGAACAAATCAATGCGGCCGACCATATCTATTTGCCCGAACAAAACCTTTTGATCGTGCCCACTTTTTATGGCAATACGGTGGTTGCTTATGAGGTTGTGGAGGAATGATTTTGGCTCCCCTTCAGGGATTAAGATGAGTATCAGCTTTGTACTAAAAAACGCGTCGTGGGTCAGTTGTCCGTACCGGATCAACGCAGGTGTGTCAATATCCCAAACTCCTATTTTTCCATGTCCTTGCATCATAATCATTCCGTACGCATCTTTGTCTTTTATGGTAAGCGTTTTACTGGGCAATATGCCGAATAATTCGAGCTTTACAACATCGCCGAAGAACCGTCATGTCAGAATAATCGCTCAACTTTAACCATGACCAAAAATAAAAAATCGTATCTCTACCCTTTGGCCATTATTGGCCTTTTATTTTTTGTTTTCGGCTTCCTTACCTGGATCAACGGTGTTCTTATTCCGTATTTTAAGATTACCATGGAACTGAGTAATTTTGAGGCCACTTTGGTCGCGTTCTGTTCCTATTTCGCCTATTTTGTGATGGCACTTCCCTCTGCCTATGTTTTAAAGTTTACCGGTTACCGAAAGGGCATAGTTTGGGGTATTTGTGTTATGGCCCTTGGCACCCTGATTTTTGTTCCGGCAGCCTACTCCCGATTATACCCCCTGTTTTTAGGGGGACTTTTCGTAACCGCAACCGGACTTGCCTTAGTTCAGACCGCAGCCAATCCGTATATCGCCTTTATGGGTCCGATCGAGGGTACGGCACAGCGCATCGGCTATATGGGCATTGCGAATAAAGTAGCGGGGATTATTTGCCTCTTTATATTGGGAAGTGTTTTTTTAGCGGATGCCGATAGCCTTTCCGCCAGTATCGTGAGTATGGACGAAATTGAGAAATCTGCCGCCCTTGATGCCTATGCCCTAAAGATCGTGAATCCGTATCTCATTATTTCAGTGGTACTTCTTGGTGTAGCCGCTCTGATCTATTTTTCCAATTTGCCCGAAGTCGACGAAATGGCTGGTACTACCGATAGTGAGGGGAAAGTAAGGGAAGATCGGAAAAGTGCTTTCCAGTATCCTTATTTAATACTAGGGGTTATCGCCCTATTTTTAGGTGGTGCGGCCGAGGTAGTTCCCATAGATGGTATTATCATTTATAGTCAAGCCCTTGATATTCCCATGGATACGGCACGACATTTTAGCACGTATACCCTATTTATTATGCTGTTCGGCTACTTGATGGTTTCCATTTTAGTGCCTAAATATGTTTCACAGCGCAAGGCACTTCTTTTTGCTTCGGTCTGGGGCCTTATTTTTACACTTGCAGCCTACCTGACCTCAGGCCTTAACAGCGTGTACTGTATGCTTTTTCTAGGTTTTAGTGCCTCCATGCTTTGGGGTACGATTTGGGGATTGGCGTTACGGGGCCTAGGTGGACATACCAAAAAAGGATCGGCTTTGTTGATCATGTCCATTTTAGGTGGCGGAATCGTAACGGTCATATTTGGCGATTTACTCGATACTTACATCGACCGCCCCCAAGTTTCCGTACTGATTCTAATACCCTGTTATCTGTTTGTACTCTATTATGCGTTAATGGGATATCGCACCGAATATTGGGGAAGAGCACCCCAAAACGAGTGAGAACTTGATGATTCTAATAAAAATACCGATTCACAAACTGGAATTTTATATGCCGGAGCGTCATGCTGGGGCAAACAGATTCCTGAAATCCCGGGGTTTTTTCCAAACAAAAGTTTGAATGAGTTCAATACTAAAAATAAGCCGTCTATACCTATACCCCATAAAATCCTTGGCGGGCCTTTCGGTGAATTCCGCCGAGGTGACGGAGAAAGGGTTTAAGAACGACATTCTCGAATTGGCGCGTACTACGACAACAGATGCCGATTAAAACAGCATAAATTTACAAGCGCACCTCCCTTGGAACCAAATCGGTAAGTTCTCCGATCCGGACCGGTTCTCCTTTTTCGATACTGTTTCGTGCCGCAATACCGATTAGAACGGACATGGCGCCGTCCCGTATACCGGCCGCCCTATCGAAAGGATCTTCGGAGTCGGGGTCCTTGAAAATTTTGTTCTGCAATTCCTCATCACCACCGCCATGTCCTGCCCTTGAATACGGCACCTTTATCGTTTCAAAGTCTTCCCATAATTTATGGACGATGATGGGCTCAAACTCCACCTCTTCTTCGTTTTCCTGACTCATTTCCAAAGCGTGAAGTTCTTCTTGACTGAGCTGATTTTTTTGCTGATAGGGAATATCCAACGAGGCCTCGATCCGACCTTCGGTGCCATTAAAGGCGACCCTCCATCCTTCGAACGGGGAATAGGTCGTCAACGAATAATTCACCAATGCGTTGTTCTTATATTTTATCTGGGCCGACATTTTATCATCGATATTGATTTCGTCCCTAAAGAGGCAGTTATCCCTGATATACCCGTCGTATTTTTCGTTGTTGACGTAGAGATCCATACTTCGTTTGTCCTTGGTAATATCCCAGTGAAATTTACATTTGGCCTTGTGTTCGCAATCCCTGCAATTATTGCCCCTGAATTCGTTGTTGCTACCATACACTTCAAGGTCCCCATAAGCACTTACCTCATAGGGGTCGGAGTCGAGCCACCAGTTTAGAAGATCAAAATGGTGCGTGGCCTTGTGCACCCAAAGGCTACCGCCTACCTCTCTCAACCCATGCCATCGACGGAAATAGGAGGCTCCGTGATAGGTATTCAAGTACCAATGGAAATCGACCGAGGTTATTTTTCCGATAGTTTCTTTTTGCAATAGTTCTTTTATCTTGGTGCTGTAGGGAGTCCAACGATAGTTGAAGCCTACAATCAAGTTTTTATCATATTTACGTTCGGCGTCAAGAATTTCCTGACATTTCAGTTCATCGGTGGTCAAGGGTTTTTCGGTGAGCACATCGCAGCCCAATGCCAAGCCCCTGACAATAAAATGGTGGTGGGTGGAGTCCGTAGTCGTTACTATCACCAGGTCAGGATTGTTTTCAGCGATCATTTTATCAAAATCGGAATAGGTCTTGCACGATACGTTCATGTAACTTTTGGCATAGTCTAAACGGCCGGGATTATTATCACAAAGTCCCACGTATTCTATGATGTCGGAATAGTCATCTACAATTCTTTTCCCCCAGAACGATGTTCCGCGAATGCCGGTACCTACCAACACCACTTTTAATTTTCGATTTTTAAGACCGAAATTTAAAGCGGGAATTCCACCTAGTGCGGTACCAGCGGCAAGCATCGATATTGATGTTAAAAATTTTCTTCTGGATTCCATATTTTTCATGATTTTAATCGTTAGACGTTATTTGCTATCCCCGGTTTACTTGGAGAGTACGGATGTTGTGTTCAATTCGATTATTGTTTATCTTGTATAAAACTATTGGCATGTATCTGATTGCTCGAGCCGGCATCTATAAGGATTGTTTGACCTGTTATTGATCGGGCCAGATCGGATAAAAGAAACACCACGGCATTTCCGCAATCACGGGCATAAATGGGCTGCCGCAGGCTTTGGTACTCATTGTTCTGTTCCTTGAAAAAGGCTTCGGGATCATCTGTCCATGATGAGGCGGAGGCCCAATTATTCTGTGAATCGACATAACCCGGCGCGACCGCGTTACAACGTATGCCCAATTCGCCAAGTTCAATCGACATTCCGCGGGTAAGCCCTTCTACCGCTGACTTGGCACTGGCATAGATAGCATATTTCGATAGGCTACAATGCGCATGTATCGAAGATATGTTGACAATATGACCTGTTACATGCTGTCCGGCCAGTTGGTTTACGAAGGCCTTGGCCATCATCCATACGCCTTTGACATCGATATTGTAAAGATGGTCGAATTCCGATTCGTCCACGAGATGCGCTTTTTTTCGAAGTCCAATTCCGGCGTTATTGACCAGCCCGTGAATGACACCATGCTCTTTGGCAAGGGTCGCAAAAATGTTTTTCACATCCTCTGGATTGCTGATATCGCCAGGTACCGCGAACGCATTGGGATAGTTGTCTGCCGCCATTTTCGCTTTTTCGGCGTCAATGTCGTTGATAAGCAATTGGCCCCCACAGGCGGCAATGGCTTCGCAGACCCCGGCGCCAACGCCATTTCCGGCCCCACCGGTAACCAAGTATTTTTTATTGCTGAAATCTATTTGTAGCATAGCTTGTATTGTTCATGATTTGTATACTGTTCCTATGTTTATTCAAACTAAAATGGATACATATTCGAAGCAGGTTTGATTTTAAAATCCAGACTGCTTCGGGAGCTCTCAATAGGTAGCGCGACCACCTGAAAGATCGAAGATAAATCCGGTATTGAAAGAGGCTTCTTTCGATACGATCCAACAGACCAAACTGGCTGCCTCCTCGACGGTACCCAACCGCCCCATAGGAATTTTAGCGGTCATATATGCCAACATTTCTGGATCGGTATCTTGATTCATCGCGGTTGCGATTACAGCAGGTGCCAGTCCGTTTACAGTAATTCCTGTGTCCGCATATTCTTTGCCCACCGCTTTTACCAATCCCATAAGTCCGGCTTTGCTTGCCGCGTAACCGACCATACCGGGGTTTCCCTCTTTCCCGCCTATGGATGCGATATGCAATATTCTGCCGTACTTTTGTTGGATCATTTGGGGCAACACCGCTTTGGTCGCATTGAAGGCCCCAGTCAAATTTACATCCAGCGTCTTCTGGAAATCCTTTAGATCGTACTTTTCGATTTTTGTCGCGGTCGGTCCTACTATCCCGGCGCAATTCACTAAAATGTCTAAGCTACCGTTTCTTCGAATGACATTTTGAACGGCTTCGTTCAAATGCACTGCGTTCGTAATATCTACCTCATCCGCACTTGTAACCCCATTTAGCTCGTTTAATGTATCTAAATCTTCTTTCAATACATCAAAAACGGATACCTTCGCGCCTTCATGAACCAATCGATCCGTAATGGCCCGACCGATGCCACGGGCCCCGCCAATGACCACTGCTACTTGATTTTTAAATCTTTGCATTTCTTCATCTTTACCGATATGAATATCTTCTCCCTTTATTGACATGGAATCCCTTTTAACCTTGCTAATGCGGAAATATAAACCTAATTTGACAAAGAACCCGTTTAGAATAATAATCAATTTAAATGAAAAGTTTTAAATCGTTTTTTACGCCACTTCCATTTTTAGCACTTTTGTTTTTTCATGGGATACATGCCCAGAATAAAAAACCCGTGACTAAGGAAGATTCCGTAATCCTAGAAATTCCCGTGATCAAAAATTGGATTGCCTTTAAGGATGCCCCAAATGCATTATACCATCATATCGCTGATCAAGCTTATGATCAACTTCAAAAGCGGGAAGACCTCATTTCTAAATTGAAAAGTTTATCCGACTGGAAGCAAAGGCAAAGGTATGTCAGAGAGACGCTGCTGGATATTGCAGGGCCGTTTCCAGAAAAGACTCCATTAAAGGCTAAGGTCGTTCGAAAGATTAAAAAAGCGGATTACAGCGTAGAGCATATCATTTACGAATCACGGCCGGGGTTTTACGTGCCCTCCTCACTATTTATCCCAAAGGGACTTAAAAAAAAGAGCAAGGCACCCACCATCATCTATACCAGCGGACATACGATAGATGCCTATCGCCGTAACTACCAACAGATAATTTTGAATCTGGTCAAAAAAGGATTTATCGTCTTTGCTTTCGACCCCGTCGGCCAGGGAGAACGGCTCGAATACATAGATCAGCCGGGACCAAAATCCTATACTACTACTCAGAGCCATTCCTATTCCGGAGCGCAAGCTTTTATCAACGGTAGTTCCCAGGCCAGTTATATGATTTGGGACGGTATCAGGGCCGTTGACTATCTGCTCACCCGTAAGGAAGTAGATCCAGACAGAATCGGGATTACCGGCCGTTCTGGAGGAGGTACGCAGGCCGCACAGATTGCAGCACTTGATGACCGAATATATGCCGTAGCCCCCGAGAATTATATTACCAACTACACAAGATTACTGCAATCCATTGGCCCGCAAGATGGCGAACAGAATTTTCTCAACGGTATTGGACGTGGTATTGACCATGCTGATCTTTTGGTGGTAAGGGCCCCGAAACCCGCGCTTATCCTTGCGACGACCGGCGACTTTTTCAGTGTTCAGGGATTTATGGAAACCGCCAAGGAAGTCTCCAAAATATACAAAGCCTATGGGAAGGAAGCCAACTTTTCCAACACAGTTGATGTTTTCCCGGAACATAAAAGCACTAAAAACAATAGGGAATCCATGTACGCTTTTTTTCAGGATCATTTGAAAAATCCGGGAAGCCCCATCGATTTGGAGGTCGAATTCCTGAGCAAGGAAGAAATGCAGGTAACCGCAACGGGACAGGTCTTCAACACTTTGGGGGGAGAAACGGTCTTTAGCCAGACCAGCAAAGCGGCGGAGAAATTGGTGTATACCTTAAACGTTTCAAGAAAAAACCTTACCGGTCACCTGCCAGGGGTTTTAGATTCCGCACGAAAACTTTCCGGATACGAGCATCCTACTGAAATTGGTCGGCCAGTGCTTACCGGTCGTATCGACCGAAAAGGATATACCATCGATACCTATTTTATAAAGGGTGAAGGAGATTATGTTATTCCCTATCTTTTGATGAGGCCCGACGTTGCAAACGGTAAATCCTTGGTATACCTACATCCCATAGGCAAGTCCGCCGAAGCGGGTGAAGACGGTGAAATGGAATGGTTTGTAAAAAACGGTTTTACAGTTTTGGCCCCCGACCTGGTGGGCATCGGTGAAATGGGGCCGGTCGACTTCCGGGTCGATTCCGATTTCGAAGGCGTTAAATACAATGTTTGGTTCGGTTCCGTGCTTACCGGAAGGAGCATTGTGGGGATACAAGCAGGTGACATCGGGCGACTTACCAAGGTCTTGGAAGCCAACGACCCTGAAACAAAAATTTACGGGATGGCTCGGGAAGAGCTATGTCCCGCATTGCTACACGCCGCAGCGTTCACTACTTCTATCGAACGTGTAGCCCTTGTAAAGCCCTATAATTCTTATGCCACCATAGCCACTACCCGGCTCTACCATCCGAAGTTCGTAAATAGTCTCGTTCCAGGAGCCTTAGCGGCTTACGACCTACCCGATTTACGGGCGGCCCTGGCGCCTCGAAAACTTGCGATGATCGGTGTAACCGACGGCACCGGCGAACCGAGTAAATCTAAAGATATAAGCGAGGATATTGCCTTAGTAAAAAAGGCCTATCAAATAAAAAACGCGGAAGGTCAATTGGATATTAAATCGGTAACGCCTGACGAAAAACTAGAAGATGTTTTCGCTGAATGGATACGATAGCGTTGGATATAAGATAAAATAGCAAGACAGCTACAACGATAAGCCGAAAATAAAATAAGCCAACTAAAACACTAATTACAAATTAAATTTGAAATAACAACTTGAAGTCGACTTTCGTGTTTTACAGCCTTAACAAACCAAAACCTTACGCTCCAATTCCTTTCTATAGCTTGTAGGCGTGCATCCTTTTATCGATTTAAAATGCCTGTTGAAATTCGACAGATTTTCGAATCCCGATTCGTAGGCAATTTGCGATATGTTTCGGTCGGGGTTCGCCAATAACCTGCAGGCGTAACCGATCCGTAATTTCAACAGATAGCTTTTAAACGGCATGCGGTACATTTTTTTAAAGGACAAAAAGAACTGGGTGTTCGACATGTTGGCAATTTCGAGAACATCCTTTAGCATGACATCCCGTTTAAAATTTTGCAGAAGATACTCCACGACATCACGCAAGGGACCGCTTTCCGACATTTTTGTGTTTTCTTGAAATACGGGACTGCAAATAAACCTGTACTCTTCAGTGGTTGCAAAAATTTCGAAAATAGAAAACAGGGCATATAACTTCTGGGTAGGATGCATTTGCTTCATGTCGATCATTATTTCGATAATCCGATCCTTTGTACTTCCGAAAAACTCGCATCCTCTAGCGGCATGCGCAAAGAAAGCTCGGAGTCCACGGTTTTCGGGGAGGTCGATAAAGTCTTCCCCAATAAATTCCTTCAAAAACTGAATCACATAGCCCTTACCAGTAAATCGGCCATCATCGGAATAGAACTCGGGATCACAGCGCCACACGTGTGATAGCGATGAACCCAAAAAGACCAGGTCGTTCTCTTTGAATTCACTGATATCGTCTCCGACAATACGCACGCCACTGCCAATGTCTGCAAGTATTAATTCGTATTCCGGATGATGGTGGTATATCCCAAAATCCTTTTCCTCTATATGATAGATAAAAGATTGGTTGGATTCCTTGAACAATCTAATTTCCGTAGTTTCCATAACCAAATCTAGTTTTTAGTGATACTCATCGTCATACTTTGGTCAATATACATCCTAATTCTTCCATAAATATAATTATTTGTACTAGAATAGTGCTTTTTGCTACTATTAATAGTAAAAGTTTACCGATATATTTGAGGGGACAAGCACTAAGAAAAATTCAAAAAAATAAAAGAGGAAAATGTTAGAATTCAAAAATTAGACTTTTGAAATGGAGGACATAAAAATACGATTAGACCATCAGAAATCCGCTGCCTTGTTCGAACGTTCGAAAAAGGTGCTGGCGGGTGGTGTATCGTCCGAATTCCGAAAGTTTAACTATCCCCATGCGCTGTTCTATGCCCATGCGAAGGGCGTGTATACGTTTGATGTGGACGGGAACAAATACCTTGATTTTACGTTGAGCCAAGGTCCGATGATCGTGGGTCATTCCCACCCCCACGTACTAAAACGTATTCGGGAATACTCCGAAAAAGGGCAGCTTTTTGCCGGCCAGCATATTTTAGAGGTAGAACTGGCCGAAAAACTGAACAAATACATTCCCTCTGCAGAACTCATGCGTTTTTGCCTTGACGGCTCCACTGCCGTTCAGACCGCATTTCGGGTCGCCCGCGCAAAAACCGGACGCAATAAATTCATACGGTTCGAGGGCCATTACCATGGGTGGTTGGACAATGTTTCATGGGGACTGACCCTAGATGCACAGAAAATGGGTCCGAGGGAGAACCCCACTCCCCTAGCCTGGAGTTCCGGAATTGCGGATGGTGCAGCGCACGAGTTCATCATTTTACCTTGGAACGATCTAGAGCTTGTCAAAAGGACCATGGCCGAACATCACGATGAAATTGCCGCTATTATTACTGAACCCGTAATGTGCAACAGCGGGTGCATTCTTCCCGAGGACGGGTTTCTCCAAGGCCTACGCGAGGTTTGCACCCAATACGGTTCTGCCCTGATTTTCGATGAAGTCATTACCGGTTTCCGAACCGATCTCGGGGGTGCCCAAAAACACTTCGACGTAACCCCGGACCTATCCGTTTTTGCAAAGGCGATGGCCAGCGGTTATCCCATTTCTGCCATTGTAGGCACAAAAGAATGGATGCAATTGATTGCCGATGGAAAAGTAATCCATGCCGGCACCATGAATTCCGCATGCCCACTGATAGCCGCCGCTTTGGGCACCATTGAAGTGTTGGAAAAAAAAGGTACCCATGAACGCATCTATGCCCTCGGACACCGATTGATGGCAGGGTTACGAAAAGCAGCCAAGGAAACCGGGCAAAATCTTTTGGTTCAAGGCCTTGGCCCCATGCTACACACAGGTTTTACCGATATTACTAAAGTGAAGGAATTCCGTGATCTGGTTGCTTACGAGCAGCCCAAATCAAAAATGTTCATTCAGGGCCTTCAGCAACGTGGCGTTCGGGTGATTGGCAGAGGTTTATGGTACATCAGTGCCGTTCACGAAGAAAAACATATTGATCATGCCATAGCCATGGCCAAAGAGACCTTATTGGAATTGAAATAAGATTTGAGATGAAAATTATAAAACAATACATTAGAACTCAAATCTTATTTTGTAAAATCCCTCGCCTCAAGTCTAAAACCTAGCAGAACATGGAAATAAATAACAATTCGACGATTGGCATTGTCGGTCTTGGCCTGATGGGTACGAGCATAGTAGCGGCATTGGCATTAAAAGGCCAAAAGGTCATCGCCGTAGCGCCGATAGTTTCCGATTTGGACACGTCCGCGCCCGATCGTATCCGACATTCCCTGGAAGAATGCCACCGAGAAAAGCTGACCGAAAATACATCCGAGGAGCTCATGGCAAACATTAGCTTTACTTCAGACTATGTCGATCTGAAACCATGCTGGCTTGTGATGGAATGTGTTTTAGAAGATTTGATCATCAAGCAGGGCGTCTTCAAGAAAATCGAAGCCTGCGTTGCCGATAACGTTATTATTACGTCGAACACCTCGGCCATGCCGATAAGCATGCTACAGAATCATTTAAGAGTTCCTGAACGGTTTTTTGGGATGCACTTTGCGGAACCTGCCTATACCTCCCGCTTTTTAGAAATCGTATGTGGGGAAAAAAGTCCGATCGAGATTGGAGAACAATTACATGAAATCGCAAAACAGTGGGGAAAAGAGCCTACCTTAGTACGAAAGGATATTCGGGGCTTTATCACCAATAGGATAATGTATGCCATGTATAGGGAAGCTTTCCACTTGGTAGAAAAAGGCCATGCGACCATTGCCGACGTAGACCGCGCTTGCAAAAACGATGGCGGCCAGTGGATGGCATTTTGTGGACTTTTCCGCTATATGGATCTCACGGGATTGAAAGCCTACCATGCCGTAATGAAAGATCTTTTTCCCGAACTGAGCAACCAAACTAGCGTTCCGAAATTGATAGACGACATCGCCAAAGCGGACGGCAATGGTGTTTTCAACGGAAAAGGCTTTTATGATTACACCCCCGAAGAGGCGAAAAAATGGGAAGAGACCTTTGAGCGGTTTGCCTTTGACATGAATCGCCTGTCCGCAAAGTACGCCGAAGAAATAGCCGATATTCCTTTAAAAACAACCTAAACATAAGATCTTGAAAAATATACCTAAAGTACCATTTATCGTAGATGGCCATTTAGATTTGGCCACCAATGCCATGACCCTGAATCGCGACCTGACGCGAACGGTACATGAAATCAGGGAAAAGGAACGCCGTTTGGGATGGACTGATTATCAAGACCGCGGCCAAGGCACGGTGGCACTGCCCGAGCTTCGTGAAGGTAACGTGGGTCTCGTACTCGCCACTATCATTTCGAGATATTCCGAAAACGGTAGTCCCTTGCATACCATGGCCTTGAAAGGTTGGCACTCCCCCCAGCAGGCATACGCCCATGCACAATGCCAGCTGGCCTGGTACCATGAAATGGAAGCTTCGGGCGAAATGATACAGATTACCACAAAAAAAGGATTGGCCGAACACATAAAATCCTGGACGGAAAGCACCGATGACACCGGGAAAAAACCGATCGGATACATCCTTGCCTTGGAAGGCGCCGATTCCATTGTCGATCTTGACTATTTGCACACCTATCATGAATTGGGACTCCGTTCCATAGGAATCTCACATTTTGGTCCCGGTAGATATGCCGCCGGCACCCATTCTGAGGGTAGCGGTGTGACCTCCATAGGAAAGGAATTACTAAAGGAAATGAACCAACTTCCCATTCAATTGGACTTGACCCATCTTACCGACAAAGGTTTTTTCGAGGCCTTGGATATTTTTCAGGGATCGGTCATCGCCAGCCATCAAAACTGTCGGAGCATCATTCCTGGAGAACGCCAGTTTTCTGATGAGCAGATTCGCTGTATTATTGAACGCAAAGGTATTGTTGGTGGTGCTTTGGATACGTGGATGCTTTATCCGGATTTCAAATTGGACAAGGATGATCCCAAAGAACGTGACATCCACATCGAACTTTTGGTAGACCATTTCGATCATATCTGCCAAATGGCCGGCAACAGTGAACACGTCGGATTCGGTAGTGATTTGGACGGACTGTTCGGACTGGAACAAACGCCCCACGATATGGATACCATTGCCGACCTCCAAAAATTCGACGCCATTCTTGAAAAAAGGGGATACAATAGTAAGGATAGGGAAAATATCTTCAGCGGAAATTGGATACGGACATTAAATAAGGTTATGACATGAAAAGAAAAAGTATAGATAATTGCCTTAAAAAATTTAAATCCTTACTCCTTATTATAGTCATGGCCATCACACTTCACGCTTGCAACGAAGATAGTCCCAAAACGGATACCGCAAACTCAGGACTTAAAATCGGGCAGGCCGAGGTCGATTACACCCCCGAAGTGGGCCATGGCCTTGTGGGAAACTACCGCGGCGACGATTACGCCTCGCGTGGCGTACATGACCCGCTCTACGGCAAGGCTATGGTGGTAGAGGGCAGCAATGGGGTAAAAGCGGCCTTGCTCACCGTGGATATCTGCTACATTCCAGCGGACATGATAGCCCTAATGCGCACCCATATAGCTTCGGCGACGGATATCGCAGCGGACCACATCATGATCCACGCGACACATACCCACAGCGGCCCGCCAGCGAATATCGATTCCCCGGATGCGGAAGCCTACATGAAAAAAGCGGCGGATGCCGTTATCGAGGCCCATAAAAATCTGATTGCTTCCGAACTTAAGTTAGGCCGTACTACCGAAGACCGGATATCGCATAACAGAAGGTTAAAGGCGGTCGATGGGACTACCCACATGGTCTGGGAAAAATTCGACCCCGGTTTTATAGAAAGACCCCTAGGCGGAAAAGACCCAGAATTGATTGCCCTCAGTATCGAGCAAAATGGCAAGACCACGGGTGCACTCGTAAATTTTGGATGTCATCCGACCACCCTAACCGGAAATAATTGGTTGTACTCCGCCGATTATCCCGGCTACTTGACGGAGTCGGTGCAAAAGGTAAAGGGCAATGATTTTGGCGTCCAGTTTTTAAATGCGCCTAGTGGCAATATAACCCAAGTGGATTATAAAGTAGGTTTTTTGGATACGTTTCAAGAATGCCAGCGCATAGGATATTTATTAGGCGTCGCCGCCCTCGAGGCCATGAATGATAGCAGTCCGGCCACAGGTGACGGAACCGTAAATATTTCTACGGATAAAGTCCCATTGAAAACAATAATCATTAGCGAAGAACAGAAAGCGTGGGCAGAAAAAGTTATGGAGCGCGTAGCAAAGGAAGGAATGCCCGAGCTCCAACCCGATGGTATACCTGATGAACTATACGCCAAACGATGGCTTGAACTGTACACCAAAAAGGATGAAATAGAAGAACTGGAAGTTATGGCTTTGAAAATCGGTGATGTGGCCATCGTGGGCCTACCCGGTGAAATGTTCAATGAATTCGGAATTTACATCAAAGAGAACTCCCCATTCAAAAATACTTTGGTCATCGGCTTGACGAATGGCTCCTATCATTATTTTCCCACCGAAGCATCCTTTACCCAGGGTCCGGAAGGTTTTACTCCCATGATTACCGGCTATGAAACCACGCCGGGAACAACGGATTACGAAATCGGAGCCGGTGAGAAATTAGCGGCTTCGGGAGTCGCGCAGTTAAAAGTACTATTCAAAAAATGAAAGTTATTCTAATACTAAAGAATCAAATTTCGAACCATTGGGTAAGAAAAAGATTCCAATAGCCTTTCAAAAGAAGAAACCTATCATTAATCTGAGGATTCCTACCAGTTCACGCACAAACTTTAAAATACATTAACACCTTCTTATGGTAAGTGTGGTTTCAGAGAACTGGGGTTCCTGTTGAAATTCAAAACTTTAAAAAAAATCCTTTTGAACAATGCTAAAAAATTGTTAATTTCGCCGCACATTATTGTATCATTAAATACCAAGTAAACTAAAACTCACTTAAACAACATTAAAATGAACAGAAAATTGATTTTATTTCTTGTGCTAATTTTAGGGACTTACCCGCTATTTGCCCAAGAAAAAGCGATTACCGGTACGGTAACAGCCTCCGCCGACGGAATGCCATTGCCCGGAGTAAACGTTTTAGTACAAGGCACTACAACCGGTACCCAAACCGATTTCGATGGTAATTACACTATTGATGCTGCCGAAGGGGACATTCTGGTCTTCTCTTATATTGGCACAAAAAGCCAAAGTATGACTGTAGGAGCCTCGAACACCATCGATGTTGTGATGGTAGAAGATGCCAGCCAACTCGACGAAGTCGTCGTTACCGCATTGGGTCTGGTACGACAAGAAAAGTCCTTAACCTATGCCAATCAGCAGGTAGATACGGACGAACTAACCAAGGCACGATCAGTAAACGTTTTGGAAGGACTAAGTGGTAAAATTGCCGGTGTATCTGTAACAAAATCCGCTTCAGGTATCGGTGCTCCGGTCAAGGTGGTAATGAGGGGTAATAGATCGATTGATGGAAGTAGCCAACCCTTATATGTGGTAGATGGTATCTTGCTTGATGGTGATATCAGCAACATTAGCCCGGACGATATTCAGGAAATCTCAGTTTTAAGAGGTGCGAACGCGGCAGCGCTTTACGGCAGTAGAGCAGCGAACGGTGCAATTATTGTCACCACCAAATCGGGTAAAGGAGCACGTGAAGGTGTTTCCGCATCACTGGGTTTCGCCTCTACGATATCAAGTCCCATACATTTGTTAGATTTTCAGAACGAATATGGTCAAGGTGCCGCAGGAACATACTCCCCCTCGGCATCAACTTCTTGGGGCCCCCGATTTGATGGAAGCCAAGTGGCACATTGGTCCAATGACCCCAACTATCCCGCATTTGGCGGTACCTATGCTTATGAGGCACAACCCGACAATGTTAAGGATTTTTTTCGCCTCGGTCATGAATTGGCGACCAATTTGGGGGTCAATATCAACAATGAAAAATCCAACGTATTTTTAGGATATACCTTTACCGATGCAGGAGGAATAGTCCCCGGAAATGATTTGAAACGACACAGTATTTCAACTAGGATAAATTCACAACTTACAGATAAACTGGAGGTTGATGCTAAACTCAATTACATACGTGACGACTACTCCAATGTTCTTTCTACAGGAGAAGGTTTTGATAACCCGGTTCGTTATTTGTACAAGATTCCCAGAAACATCCGAACAAAAGATTTTGAGCATTATGAGTTCATAAATAACGAAGGTAAACTAAGGCAACATTATTTTCTACCCCAATTTAATGGTGGAGGTAATCCTTATTGGACTGTTAACAACGTAACCCGTCCGCGATTGGATGAAAGGGTTTTAGCACTACTATCCGTTAAGTATGATTTTACCGATGACCTATCCCTTATGGCGCGTTCGACCATGGACCGGACCAGCAGATCTGAAGAGCAATTTTGGTACAACGATACCTACACGGTCGCGCAATTTGGTCAATACACCAAGAGAGCCAGCAATACCTATGACTGGAACACCGATGTGCTGCTTACCTACAGTAAGGATCTATCGGAAGACTTTAAAATAGGTTTAAATGTGGGGGCCAACCAGAGAGCCTATAAAAGAACAGAGCTTACTGGATCAGGTAATAATTTTACGATTGAAAATTTCTTTGCCCTTAGCAATACGCAAAATCCTGTGGCTACTGAGGTTCTTGATAGGTTCGAGGTACAATCCGTTTACGGGCTTGCAGAATTTTCCTTTAAAAACGCAATATTCTTAAATGCCACGGCAAGAAACGATTGGAGTTCCACATTACCCGCCAATAACCGGTCCTATTTCTACCCTTCGGTAGGTCTTACGGCTGTGGTCAGCGACTTATTCGAATTCGGAAGTGGTCTAAGCTTTTTAAAACTACGCGCAAACTGGGCAGAGGTCGGTAACGACACCGGGTCTTTCCGATTGTCACGAAGGGCGGATATCCGTTTTGGTACTCTAGATATCAACCCAACTCAACCTAACAAAGATTTGAGACCTGAGAGCACCCAATCTTTCGAGCTTGGTTTCGATTCCCGATTCTTGGATAATAGATTACGTTTGGATTTTACCTATTATAAAACCAATACCTTTGACCAAATCTTCAGTACGCCTACGCCGGTTGCGTCGGGGATTTCCAGTTTTTTCCAAAATGGGGGAGACATCCAAAACCAAGGGGTCGAGGTGGTATTAGGTGGAACCCTAGTTAACACCGATAATTTCTCATGGGACTTAGATTTAAATTTTGCCACCAATAAAAACGAGGTGTTGGAAATAGCCGAAGGTTTTGAAAAACTAACCGTAAGTAGTGACTTTATTCGCGATTATGTATTAGAAGTAGGGGGAGAATATGGCGACATCTATTCAAGAGGTTTTGAACGCGACGAGCAAGGTAGGGTAATCGTTGACGATTTGGGACTTCCTTTGATTACCCCCGGGCGTAGTGATGTTAAAGTGGCCAACTTTAATCCCGATTGGTTGGGCGGTATTCGAAATTCGTTTCAGTACAAGAACTTCAATTTTAGTGCCCTCGTCGATATTCGACAGGGAGGTAGCGTAACCAGTTTTTCTGAAGCCATTCTCGCTAGGGACGGTGTTTTGGACTATACTGCCGAAAATCGTGATGGAGGTCTTATCTTTGGGGAAAATATTTTTTCAGGTGAAACAGCGGTCAGGGAAGATGGCTCACCGAATACAATATCCGTCAGTGCAGAAGACTATTATAACCGTGTCGGGGGTAGAAATACACCTGTCGGCGAGGCCTTTGTAAGGGAGCTCTCCAATATTCGACTGCGAGAACTGGTAGTGGGCTATACCCTACCGGAAAAGATGTTATCGAATACCTTCTTGACCTCGGCCAATTTTTCTTTGGTAGGCAGAAACTTGTTCTTTATTACCAACAAAGCAGAAAATTTCGATCCTGAAATCGTTAATAGCGTCAGCAATGACAGTGAAGGACGTGAGGCTTTCGCCCTTCCGACTTCGCGTAGTGTTGGTGTCTCAATCAACTTTGGATTTTAAAAAATATTAAAATATTAAAAGAAAAAACATGAAAAAAAGAATAATTGAATTAAGTTTCGGCATTTTGCTCTTGACTTATTTTACAAGTTGTACGGATGATTTCACCCAGCTGAACACAGATCCCAAGAATTTTACGGAAGATGCGGTAACAGCGGCTGAATATCCCCTATTTGTCAAAAGAGCCCTATACACACCAAATTACCTTCCATTTGATCAGGCGAGGGGACCTTTCCAATTAGGACACTCGCTTTTTCCAGATGTTTACGCCAACTATTTTGCCACCACGGCACCCAATTTTGGCAGTGATCAGTTTGAGTTGGTCGGAGGTTGGTTGAACGGAGCTTACCGTTATTTCTATCAACGGCCAGCACCCCTCATTAAGTTCTCCGAAGACACCGCCGAAGACCTTGGTTTCACGTTGGAAAACGCCATGATGAAAGTTTGGCGGGTGTATGCTTACCATAGAATTACAGATTTATGGGGTCCCATACCGTACTCGAATTTCGGTAATTCTGAGATTGAAGTCCCCTACGATTCCCAAGAGGATATCTATAATGACTTTTTCATTTCTTTAGAAGAAGCAGCAACCGTTCTAAAGGCCAATGCGGGGGGCTCATCGTTTTTAGGAAGTAATGATATTATCTATGGTGGTGATGTAGATTCATGGTTGAAATTCGCAAACACGCTACGCTTACGTTTGGCAATGCGTGTTTCATATGTAGCTCCTCAATTGGCACAAGTTAATGCCGAAAAAGCGGTGGCAGATGGTGTAATGCTAACTAACGACGATAACGCCGCAATCCAAACGGATATTAATTTTCAGAATAGCTATACCACTATAACCCAATGGGGAGAGTTCCGTATGAGTGCAGATATGGAGAGTATCTTAAAGGGCTACCAAGATCCCCGAATGGCCAGCTATTTTGCTCCTGCCGCTATTCCAGATCCGACAGACGATCCTGCTGGTGTTGAATTTCCTTACGAAGGAATACGCAACGGCCAAACTTCCGAAGCCAAGGCCACTACCAATTTTAATGATTTGGCTTCCAACATGGCGGGTCCGTATACTTTAGGTGGTGATCCCGGTCCTGCATGGGTAGTATTAGCTGCTGCAGAACCCTACTTCTTGAGAGCAGAAGGTGCGCTCAGAGGATGGGCAATGGGAGGAACTGCACAAGAGTTGTACAATCAAGGTATTGTCGCCAACCATCTACAATTAGGTTATGATGGGAACAATCTTTCGGGAGATGATTATGTGACAAGTACATTGACACCGGCCTCATTCGATGGTAGTACACCACCGGTTTCTACAGTTCCGGTAGCCTATAATACCGCCGGTTCTCAAGAAGAACAACTGGAACAGATCATTACCCAAAAATGGATTGCCCTGTGGCCAGATAGTGAAGAGGCTTATGCGGAACGTAGAAGAACGGGCTATCCGACTCTTTATAATCGATTGAATAGTATTAATCCTAAGATTCCAGTTGACAAGTTACCCAGGAGAATGACCTATACGGCAACTGAATATGCCGACAACACCGCTGCTACAGAGGCGGCAGTTGAAAATTTATTGGGAGGCCCAGATTTGGGTACCACCAAACTATGGTGGGACGCAAAAAACTGATTATCCAGATTTTTAATTATAAAAGACCGCTAATGAGCGGTCTTTTTTGTAAAATAGCATTACAAACAATTAAATTCACAGTTCTCTTATTCGATATGTCATGCGTTCTATCTTTACACTTTTCTTGGTTCTCATTGTAGTCTCCTCTTGCCAAACGGAAGACGATAGTAAACAATTCTCACTACTGTCTCCTAAAACTACGGGTATAAACTTTAAAAACCTGGTTCAGGAAACCGAAGAATTCAATGTGTTGACCTACGGCTATCTCTACAATGGAGGCGGAGTATCCATTGGGGATGTTAATAATGACAGTTTACCAGATATTTATTTTACGGGCAATATGGTCGGCAGCCACCTCTATATCAATCAAGGTAACTTCAGATTTAAGGAAATCGCCGAGGAAGCCGGTGTTTTCGCCGAAGGTCTATGGAATACCGGAACCACGATGGCCGATATTAATGCTGACGGATTATTGGATATCTATGTCTGCCGCTCGGCGGCACTGAATCCCGCCAAACGAAAAAATCTGCTATTCATCAACAATGGTCCTTCAGCAGATTCCGGAAATGTCACTTTTACGGAAAGGGCCGCCGAATACGGTATCGATGATTCAGGATATTCCACACAGGCGGCTTTCTTTGATTATGACAAGGATGGAGACCTAGACCTCTACGTCTTGAATCATTCTACCCAAGAATATGCAGGGTTTGGCCAGATTACGGCTTCGTTGAAGAACAAAAAAAATCCGGCCTATTCCGACAAACTGTATAGAAACGAGAACGGCAAATTCACCGATGTGACGGATGCGGCGGGACTCACGTCGAACGTTCTTGGCTTCGGACTGGGCCTGGCCATTTCCGATATCAATGGCGATGGTTGGTTAGATATATTTGTATCCAACGATTATAATGAACAGGATTATCTTTATATGAACAATCAAGACGGAACGTTTTCCGAAAACTTGGAGCACTATATTGGACACACCTCGTTGTTCTCGATGGGTTCAGATATCGCAGACATCAATAACGACGGCTATACCGATATCATGAGTCTAGATATGTTGCCGGAGGGTAATACGCGCCAAAAAATGGTTTCGGGTTCGGATAACTACGACAAGTACCAGCTTTTGGTCCAATCGGGATTTTACAACCAGACCATGCGCAAAATGCTA
>RCMY010002846.1_pt1 | contig 27637 bp, 31 predicted proteins | sample 2041341 | NCBI WGS metagenome assembly RCMY01 (sample SAMN09708234, study PRJNA481090) | Marine sediment metagenome, whole genome shotgun sequencing project.
GAGACCTGCGGCCAGTTTGCCCAAGATGATCTCGGGGCATTCACGGATCGTTGCGTTGACGATGTCGAACCCGTCGACAAGCCGGCAATCGACCGTTCGTACATATTCGTCGACCTCAAGGATCGCACCTCGAAGCGTTGCCAGACGTTGTGCTGGCGCACCCTCATCGCGGAGAATCCGTTGGGCGTCAACATCGGCACGGATTGCGTCAACCGCGGCTCGCATCTCGTCTGGCAAGGCGCCCGAGACAGTCGAATGCCCGTCGAGTGCAGCGAGCATTTCGTATGGAGGGCGTCCCGTCCATCCGCAGGCGTGAAGCGCAAAATCGCCAACCGGCAAGATCGCTGCCATATTGAAGCGGTGGTGTTGATACACCATTGCCGACACGTGTTCGCCGACGGCAGAAACGTGGGCAAGCAGAGCATCATCGTCTAGTTCAGCCAGATTCACATCGGAGAGCGCTCTGTGCATGGAGATGGCACCCGGCTTCCACTCGTTGTCCCAATCCCGGAGATCCTGCTGCCATCGCTTGGTTTCGAACGTCTCGGTCGCCAAACCGAGTCGCCTTCCGAATTCGGCGTGGATCGCGTCCGGCGACATTGGGCCGTCGGGACCTGGCATGTCGAACGGCTGCGGCTGGTGGTAGGTGAAACCATTCACCGATGCCATCGCCAAGCGGTCGAGCAGCATGCCGTAGCGACTGAACGTTTCGGTGAACCCGCGGTTAAAGCCCTGCGGATAGACCTCCTGCATGATCGCTGATTGCGAGACGGGCGTGTGTGCAGAGTCCTGCTGCCACGGCCCCGGTGCTGGTGCAGTCCATGTAGTCATTCGTACCCCCCGGTTCGAATCACATATTGTGCTCGCGTTGGCGAGAAGGTCAGTATCGCACGAAACCTCGCACCCGTCTACGGAAAAAGCCGTTCGCACGGGGCTGACCTGGGCCGTCGCTCGCAATCCGGCGTGTGGCCTGTGGGTGCCGAATAGCCTCTCAGGCGGCGTCGAAGGTGAAGTCGCTGATTACGACCTCTACCGATTGACCGTCGGTCGGCGCACTACCTCGGAAGAGCCAGAGATTGATGCGAACCTGGGCCTGACCAGCGTCGGGCACGGTGCCCGCCTCTGAGAACGACCAGTCGGCGATGGAACGCTTCTGTCCCCTGAACGCCGAGAAATCGACCTGGTCCGGCATCCACTCGAACGAATAGCGAGTTTGCCGGGACGTATCCACGGCGAAACGATGCTGGTGACCCCAGGCGTCGTAGGGCTGGACGGTGAACCCGGCGTTCATCGAATCGGCAGCGTTGCCGAACTTGGAGATCTCGATGTCGATCTCTCGGTTGAAATCACCGGGATTGGTGTCCCACGTGAACATCCCGAGCACTACATTCGGGTCGAGATCGTTAACCGGAGACTTCACGTCGAAGGTGTAGGTCCCGTAGCCGAGGGGCTCGTCGAGAATGACTTCGGAACTCGTCCACACCATCTGACCGTTCAACTCTCGAGGTTCGATCGTGAGATGCAATCGACCTTTTCGATCGACCTGCACGTTGCCGCCGGCAAAGATGTTCGGTCCGGGACCGACCAGACCAGGGCTCGTCTTGACCGACCAGGTCCGACCAGCGAACTCGATCTCCGGTTCACCCTCGGCACCGGCTGCGGTTGGTGCGTTGCTCATTGCCAGCACAGCAGCAAACACCGCCGCCGCGACTGCCTTGGTTCGACGTGTTCTCATCCGAGTCATGTCACCAGTCTCGCCGTTTGGCTGCGCCCTCCTCAAGGGCGATCCAACCAGTCTGTCCTAGACCGAACGGCTCAACAGGGCATTAGGGGTGAGCCGTGATTGCCGCACCAACGATTCCGGCATTGTTCAAGAACTGGGCGACTCGTACCGGCGTCTCGACCGTGAGCTGGTCGGTGAACTTGGCTAACTTCTTGCTCGTACCACCACCAATGATGAAGTGGTCGGGGGCGCAGACCCTGGCTGTCCGTTGAAGGAAGTAGTTGAACCGCTCCCCCCACTCGGACCAGCTCAAGTCATCTGTCTTTCTCGCCTTGTCGCCCGCGTAAAACTCGATCGGCCTGCCATCTTTGCCCGGCATCCGACCCAGTTCGATGTTCGGAATCAGCATGCCATTGTGGAAGAACCCGGAACCGAGGCCGGTGCCAATGGTGATCATGATCACGGTGCCCTCGAGGCCGCGGCCTGCTCCGAGAGTCATCACGGCAATGCCGGCGACATCTGTATCGTTGTGTACGACAAACGGCAGTCCGGTCGCTTGCTGAAACAGCTCGTCGACCTGTGTGCCTCGCCAGGTTTCATCGATGTTGCCCGCTGTCCGCTCGCAGTGTCAACGATGGCTCCCTTGACCCCTGAGCCGCCGATGTCAATTCCCAGTGTGCCCATCGAGATCGTTCCTTGGTTTGATTTCGCTGACCTTCGTGACGTCAAAACGTAGCGCGCACACACACTTATCTCGCCACTGGCCGCCCACAGGTTCAATGAAGCCGTACAACTGCGGATTTGGCGAACCATGTGAACAAGATCCCACCTGGGCTGTGCAAACTTCCCCGCGGAGGAAACTCAAGGGCAACCGCCAGTGCGCGATTTGATGCATTCGCGAACGTTCGGCCCGCTGCAACCGGTTCTTTTGTACTAGTGCAGCAAGCCTCCGAAGGAGTCAGCGTGAGCCAACCAATCAAACCACTGCCCATCTGTTTGGGCACACCACAGGAACCAACCACGCACCGGCGAACCGAGGGCGGTTGGCAGCGGGCCCGTCACATGCTGGCCCAGTTCGCACTCATCGCTTCGGCCGCGCTGGCGTACTTCGGCGTCCGCGGACTCACCGAGGGAAGCGAATCGACCGCCGTAGCGAACGCCCGCCAAGTCCTCGGGCTCGAACGGTTCTTCGGCGTCGACGTGGAGGCCTCATTGCAGGGTTTCATTCTCGGCCATAACGGAGTGGTGACCGCCGCAAACTGGATGTACATCTGGGGCCACTGGCCAGTTATCGCCATGACATTAGTCTGGCTATACCGGCGCCATCGGGGCTCGTACGCTCTCCTGAGGAATTCCATGTTCATCTCGGGAGCAATCGGTCTCGTGATCTTCATCCTCTTTCCTGTCGCCCCGCCACGGCTGATGCCCGCAGGTTTCGTCGACACGGTGACCGAACTCTCCACGTCGTATCGGCTCCTCCAGCCACCGTCTTTGGTCAACAAGTTTGCCGCAGTACCGAGCCTGCATGTCGGGTGGAACCTGCTCGTCGGAATCCTGATTTATACGACGACGCGGAACACGCTCTTCCGCTTGTTCGCTCTGGGTGGACCGGTGCTCATGGCGACAGCGGTTGTTCTAACCGCGAACCATTACATTGTCGATGCGGTAGCCGGATCCATCGTGGCATTAGCCGGGCTGGCGGGGGCCGTAGCTCTCCAACGACTACACGCCTCGTGCGTTTGGCCTGGGGCTTCACACCGATCTCGCTATACGTCCGCCGAGACAACGGCAGCGACCAGTCAGGGTGTCGCCTCGATGCTGCGGAGGTGACATCCCTCGTTCCAGTGTCGGATGACACGGTTCTCCCGCTCGAATCCAAGTGTGGAGACGGTGGAGATGCCTTCGTAGTCCCCGTTGTCCCATTCGAGAAGATCGTGGCTAATGATCGCAGACTCCTGGAGTCCGGAGCGTTCGAGCGTCTCGTGGGCCCGAACCAGTGGGCTCGACATTACGAGGCCAAACGATCTGCCGGCGAGTTAGTGTCGAGGTAGTCGATAGCGATGATGGCGTGTCCGATTTGGACGAGAGATCTGGTGCCACGCATCAGGTTCCCATCGAGCACGACCCAGCGAACGACAAGCTGACGATGGCTTCGCTGTGAGCGTCATTGGCTGTCTTAGAGGGACAAAGGCTCTGTCGTTGATGGCGAGGGCTCGACAAGATGAAGACGGCCTGATAATCGACGCGTGAGGAGAAGACCGTGGAACGAGTTGTCATTGGCGTTCATCTTCCCCCGCGGACGGAGACCGCTCATGCGACTGAGTGAATTGCTCGAACGGATTCGCCCGGCTGGGGCGCCCGGCGCCGCCGGTGAGGGCGAACAACAACGTCGCCGCGAGAACCGCGACCGCGAACTTGCTGAAATCGTCGCTGCCCTGCAGCATCCTGAACGAGCAGCAGCAGACTCCGTCGTTCAAGCCCAGCAGAGCGCCGAACGTCTCCACGCCGACGCGAACCGCTCGATCGCCAAGTTGCGAGTGGAGCTTCCCCAACAGCTCGCCGTGCAGCGAACCATTGTCTCCTCAACCGACGACACCGCCCTCGATGATGAACACCGCCGAATCCTCGGCCAGGGACGCGACGAAGCTGCTCGAATCACCCAACAAGCCGCTGCAGGAACACCGACGCTGGTCTCCGTCGCGCTGGACTCGATCTGGTCGACCGTTCTCAACCCAACCGCCGACCCGAGCACACAATGACCGCGGGATGGGTCGCAGGAGCTCTGCGAGGGAGGTTCCTGACCACACGTCTCCTCGGGCCCGACGGTCAACGTGAGCTGGCATCGGCCGCGTCATGGCCGAGAGCTGTCGCGATGCTGGCCACCACCGTCTACGGAACAGAAATGTCGCCAAACGCCAACCGGATCGAGGCGCAGCTCGCCGCCACCAACTCGACTGCATGGCAGCTCCGGGTGCTCGCCGGCTGGGTCCCGCCATCGGGCCGAAGCCTCGTGCGGGTGGCGGCCGCCCGCCTGGAGATCCTCAACGTCGAGCAGCACCTACGCGAATTGTCCGGGTCCAGCCCGCAGGCTCCGATCTTGCTCGGGTCCCTCGCATCGGTATGGCCGCGAGTCGAGCAGTGCGCGTCGTCTGAGGCGGTTCGCGACGCTCTTTCGGTGTCGGTGTGGTCCGATCCCGGCGGCAGCTCCCCCAGCGACATTGCGCTCGGGATGCGAGCCGCGTGGGTTCGCCGAGCGATTCGCCACGTGCCCTCCGCTATGCCATGGGCACTGGGCTATCTCGCGGTGCTTGTTGCCCGAGAGTTGTTCTCGTTCGAACGGAAAATCGCAGTCACCACTGGACGCCACATCGATCGTCTTCTCGGGCGCGGCTGGCGTCGAGCAACGACATTTGGCGAGTTTCGAGACCACTTGGATTCCGCCGCCGCGTGGCCGCTCGTTGGGGTCGAATCCGCCGATCAAATCTGGCGAGGCGAGGTTGCAATACGCCGCCGAGTAGCGGCCGACGCCGCCCGACTCACCGCTCGCAACCGCTTCGACCGAGACGTCGTTGCCGGAATTGTCGGGATGCTACTTAGCGACCTCGACGGCGTTCAGGCCGCCCTGGAAACCGCCGGCCGTGGTACCTATGCAGTCGAGGTCTTCGATGCCGTGGCGTGACCAGCTCACCTCGGCCGATATGAGCCGCGTCGCCCTCGTCGCCCCTCAGAAACGGCTGCGGCGGGTTCTCGTTGAGGTGGCCGATGCCGGAGTCTTCGAACCTGACCCTGTCATCGAACCCAGTGAGGGGGGAGTCGCTTCGATGGCCCGCCACTTCACACCAGCCGAATCCGCCAACCCACTACTCTCCGTCGACCCGCTCGGAGCCCACGATCCAACAGAGGCCCGCGACATTGCCTTGGTCGTCGGCGAATCATCTCTCGAACGCCACCGCGACGGAGCCCGAGCAACCGAACGATCCGCGATCCTGCTCGGCTGGATCCAAACCGCCGACGTCGCCACCCTCCGGCAACGACTCGCACCCTTTGGCGGTGCCATCACCCCTCTACAAACACCACCCGGCGTTCCCCCACCGACTGCGGCCCACGAACACGGACTAAGCGCGTCTGTGCGGCCTCTCGTCGACACCTACGCTACGATCCCCTACCGAGACATCGACCCGTCACTTCTCGCAGCAGCCATCTACATGATCATGTTCGGCATGATGTTCGGCGACGTCGGCCACGGTCTCGCCCTGGCCGTCGTTGGACTCGCCGCCCGCAAACCGCTGTTCGCCTGGCTGCAAGGAGCTCGCGAATTCTGGGTCTTCCTCCTCGGCGCTGGCATCGCTGCAATCGGTTTCGGTTTCTTATATGGCGAAGCGTTCGGCCCGACCGGACTCGTGCCAACCTTGTGGCTCGAACCCCTCGAGGAGGCCCAAACATTGCTCCTCGCTGGCCTCGTCGTCGGCTGCCTGCTCATGGGCATGACCTTCATCGTGGCGATTGTCAACCGGTGGCGAGAGGACGGATTGTCAGGCGCCCTCTACTCCAGCGCCGGAATCGGTGGCGCCCTGTTGTTCGCTGGCGGTGGCGTCGTCATCGGGGGCATCATGACCAGCGCTGCCTGGCTAGTGCCGACTGGCATCGCAATCGCTGCCGTCGGTTTCGTCTTGACCTTCACCGGCCTGTTCGTCGCCGCAGGCCGTGGCGCAGCCGGATTTGGTCAAGCAGTGATCGAGATGTTTGACACCGTGCTGCGCCTAGGGTCAAACATCGTGTCGTTCACCCGACTCGCCGCCTTCGGGTTGACCCACGCCGTCATCACGGGCGTCGTCTGGGACGGCACCACCAGCCTGTGGAACCGCTCCGGGTTACTGGCGAGCGTCGCCGCAGTCGTGCTTTTCCTCGTAGGCAACATCGTCGCGTTTGCGTTGGGCGTGTTGGTCGCAGCTATCCAGGCAATGCGCCTCGAGTACTACGAGCTGTTCTCCCGCATCTTCGTCAGCGAGGGACGACCGTTTCAGCCCTGGCACATCCCCACCCAACCATCGGAAACCCCATGACCTACTGGCTCAGTTCATTCATTGCTATCGCCGCATTCGGTGTCACCACTGCATTCTTCGGTCGAGGCCACTCCGTCCGACTACAACGTCTCTCAGCCGCCGCCGGTGCACTCACGCTCATCGCCGCCATCGGGATCACGGTGTTTACGGTCTCCCTATTCAACGACAGTTCGGCGGCAGCCGCCCAGTCCGCCCAGCCAGCAGAGTACGCCCAAGCCGACGACACCGAAACAACGACGTCCACCAATGACGATGACACCGGAGCGGCCTACCTCGGCGCCGCCATCGCTGTTGCCGCTTCCGTCCTCGGGGGCGGGGCGGCCGTTGCCTACACCGGCTCTGCCGCACTCGCCACTATCAGCGAACGCCCCGAACTATTCGGGCGGGCCATGGTCGTGGTCGGCCTGGCTGAAGGCATCGCTATCTACGGCCTCATCGTCGCCGTCCTCATCCTGGCCAAGGTATGACACCTCACCGAACCTCTCCCCGGGACACGACGACGTCGGACGAGCCGATCCACACGGTCGCCGCCATCGGTGAGAGTGACGACCTCGACGGGTTTCGACTGGTAGGCGTGCCCGTGACCGCAGCACTGACACCAGCCGCAGCACTGGCAGCCTGGGATGCGCTGGGCGAAAACGTCGGGTTGGTCATCCTCTCACCAACCGCAGCCTCGGCTCTCGGCTCTCGGCTCAGTGAGCGACCCGAGGTGCTGACGGTGACAACCCCATGACCGCGCTCAACTCGCCGCCCGTCTGCCTCGACCGAGATGGACTCGAGGCAATGCACCTCGGCCCCGTCAGAGACGCACTCCTCGACGACGCCAAAGCTGAGGCAGCGCACCTCCTGGAACAGGCGCATCGAGACGCAGACTCATACCAGACCAGCGCCCAAGCCGACATCGACCAACAACTCGATCGAGCTCGGAACCGCGCAGATGCATCAGCACAAGCCCACCACCAGCAGCTCCTCGCCCAGGCTCGCCACCAGGCGAGTGCCATCATCATGGAGGCACAAGAGGCAGCGCGCGTCCAGCTCGTCACCCAGCTGCGGCACGAAGCGATGCATCTACGCGACGACCCTCGCTACACGCGGTTGCTTGATGGCCTCGCGGCGGCGGCGCGGCAACAACTCGGGCCAGCCGCCACCATCACCCGCGACCCAGTAGACGTCGGCGGCGTTATCGGTCGGGCCGGCGACCAGAGCGTCGACTACACGCTGCCCGCGCTCGCCGAACGGGCGCTCGGCCCTCTCGGACAAGAGGCGGTTGCGCTATGGACCTGAGCACCGAAACTGGCAGGGTCATCGGCGTCAACGGCCCCGTCGTTCGGCTTGAAGGGTTGGACTCAGCCCGGCGCTTCGAGTTCGTCGAAGTCGGTGAAGATCGTCTGCCGGGCGAAATTATCACCGTCGAAACCGACACGTTGGTGGCGCAAGTTTATGAACACACCGGTGGCCTCGCTGTCGGCGACCCCGCCTGGGCCCGAGGCGAACCGCTCTCGGTCGAGCTAGGCCCGGGGCTACTCGGCGGTATCTACGACGGTCTGCTGCGACCGCTTGCCAAAGACTCCGACTTCCTAACGCCTCGCGGTCTGGATCGGCCGCCGCCAGAGCGTCATCACTTCGAACCATCTACAGACCTCGGCGCCTCGCTGGCCGAGGGCGACGTGCTCGGCGTGGTACACACCCCGGGCCCTGCCCACCTCGTCGTTGTTCCCCCCGGAGTGATGGGCAAATGCGAGAACCTCGCTGCACCGGGACCCCAAGACTCCTACGACGTCATCGCCACCATTGGGGGAACGCCGATCACGCTGCGGAGCCGCTGGCCGATCCGTCAACACCGTCCCTACCGCCAACGCCGAACCGATCGAGAGCCGTTCGTCACCGGCCAACGAGTGCTCGACATCCTCGAACCAATCGCCAAAGGCAGCAGCGCCACCGTCATCGGCGGATTCGGCGAAGGAAAAACAATGCTGCTCGAACAGTTGGCGAAGTGGGGCGACGCAGACGTGATTATCTACGTCGGCTGCGGCGAACGAGGCAACGAACTCGCCGACCTCATCGAAGAGTTCAGGCAACTGTCAGATCCCCAAACCGGCCGCGGCCTCCTCGAACGGACGATCGTGTTGGCCAACACGTCGAACATGCCGGTCATGGCCAGAGAAGCCAGCATCTACACCGCCGTGACGCTGGCCGAGTTCTTCCGCGACATGGGCCATCACGCCGTCATCATCGCCGACTCCACCTCCCGGTGGGCTGAAGCACAACGCGAACTTGCTGGTCGAACCGGGGCCATCCCCGCCGAACAGGGTTACCCGGCAAGCCTTCCCGCTGCCCTTGCATCGTTCTATCAACGAGCAGGAAGCGTTATCACCACCGGCGGTCGGATCGGCACCGTCACGATCGTTACCTCCGTCTCCCCTGCTGGCGGCGACACCACCGAACCCGTGGCCGCTCACACCCAACGATTCGTCCAAGTAGTCTGGGGCCTCGATCGTCAACTCGCCTATGCCCGCCACTACCCAGCGGTGAGTTGGCGAGCGTCGTTCTCCCGAGACGTCGACGCCGTCGCCCGCTGGCACACCACAAACGGTGACCCTGACTGGGCAGCCCGCCGGGCCCGCCTCCAGACGATCCTGGCCGAGGCCGACCGGATCGAAGGCATTGCCGATCTCGTCGGCCTCGCGGCCCTCCCCGCATCAGAGCGAGTGATCCTGCTCACCGGCCGCCTCATCCGAGAAGCCGTGCTACAACAAAGCGCCCTCAGTGACAACGACGCCACCTCATCGCTGGAGAAACAGGCCGCGCTGGCCGAAGCCGTGCTCAGAACCCACGACACCGCTGCTGCACTGGCCGATGCCGAGGTTCCTGCAGCGATAATCGAGGGCTTCGACTACGGGCCGCTTCTGCGAGCCAAAGACACCGTCGGTCCCGCCGACGCCGACGGCATCGAGCACATCGCCGCCACCCTGATCGACGCATTGAGGGGGCTCGCACCGTGAGGCACGACCGCAGCAGCCTCGGCGCACTGGCCTCTCCGCTCCACGTCAGCGCCGTCGACCGCATCGACGGACCGCTCTTGTTCATCAGCGGCACCGAAGGAGTTGGCTGGGACGACTACGTCGAAGTGGTCCTCGAAGGCGGCGAGAAACGCCACGGCATAGTCGTAGAAGTCGACCACGACGTTGCCGTGGTCGAGATCTTCGAAGGTACCAGTGGGATCGGCCGAACCGGCAACCAGGTTGCGTTCACCGGTCGACCACTCGACGTACCGGTCACGGACCGCTGGCTTGGCCGCATCTGCAACGGTCGAGGTCAGCCCCTCGACGGCGGGCCGCCAGTGTTGGGAGCGAATCGACGACCGGTGTCAGGAACTGTGATTAACCCGGCCAGACGCGAGGTGCCACGCGATCCTGTGATCACGGGCGTGTCTGCAATCGATGGGCTCGCGACCCTGGTTCGAGGCCAGAAGCTCCCGGTGTTCTCCGTCGGCGGTCTGCCTCATCTGGAGCTCGCCATTCAGGTCGCGGCCCAGGCATCGGTCGAGGGGGAACCGTTCAGCGTCATCTTCGCCGGAATGGGTATCACCAACTCCGACGTCGACCTCGTCATCGAAGGTCTTGAGGACCGGGTCCAGGCAGGAGAAGCCGCCCTCTTTCTCAACACCGCCGACGATCCGACGATCGAACGACTCCTCACCCCTCGAGTAGCGCTGACAGTGGCCGAACACCTCGCGTTCGATCTCGGCCACCACGTCCTCGTCGTGCTCAGCGACATGACCAGCTACGCCGACGCGGTCCGTCAGCTTTCTTCGGCCCGCGGTGAAGTGCCAAGCCGCCGCGGCTATCCCGGGTATCTATTCACCGACCTGGCCGAGATCTACGAACGATGCGGACGTATCCACGGTCGCCCCGGATCGATCACCGAAATGCCGGTCCTGACCATGCCGGCTGGCGACATCACTCATCCTGTTCCTGACCTCACCGGCTACATCACCGAAGGTCAGATCGTCCTTTCACCAGACGTCCACGCCCGCGGGATCTATCCGCCCGTCGATGCCTTGTCGTCACTGTCTCGGCTCATGCGACGAGGCGCCGGAGCAGGCCGGACCCGCAGCGACCATCTCGCCATCGCAGCCCAGCTGCTCGCATTACTGGCCCGAGCCCGCCGAGCCAGCGACCTCGCAGCCCTGATCGGTGCCGACGCCCTCTCCATAACCGAACGAGCATTCCTGGACTACGCGACGCGCTTCGAAACCGACTTCATCGACCAAGACCCGCACCAGGCCCGCCCCCTCGCCGCAACCTTGGACCTCGCTTGGGAGGTCGCTGCTGCAGTGCCGGCACGCGAACTCACCACCGTCACTCCCGACCAGATCAGCACCTACCTACCATCCACCTCGACACGAGGAGGCACCTCATGACCAGCACCACCCAGGCGCCAAGCCGGGCCGCGCGACTCCGACTTCTCGGCCAGGCCGAGCTGGCCCGCCACGCGACCGAGCTCCTGCACAACAAGGAGGAAGCGCTTCGCCGTGAACAGGTCCGCCTCGCCGCCCGCACGACCAGAACCGCCGAAGCCTGGACTCAACAGTTTCAGGCAGCCGCTGACTGGCTGCTGCGGGCCCGACTTCTCGGCGCATCTCACGAGCTCTCCGCACTCACGCCACCAAACGTGGCGACCGTGACACCGCAATGGAAGACGGCAATGGGCGTCACCTACCCAGGAGACCTCAACTGCCGACCGGCTGATCCTCCTCCGCTCACCTCGACTGCCGCACTACCGCCCACCGCTGCTGCCTACCGGTCCGCGCTGCTCGCTGCTGCCGACCACGCGGCCGCCAACACAGCGCTGGCCCGACTCGCCCACGAGCTCACGCAGACCCGCCAACGGCGACGGGCAATCGAAGAGCATCTCCTCCCCGACCTCACCAACACCATCCACAAACTTGACGGCCAGCTCGACGAACAAGACCGCGAAGAAGCGGTGCGGATTCGGCTCGCGGCACAACAGCGGAGCTGGCGAACATGATGGAACGAATTTTGGCCGCAGTTGATGACTCTGGGCCCGCCCTAGCCGCCGCCGATCTCGCGATCCAGGTCGCGAAGTCGTGGGATGCTGAAGTCTTGTTCCTGGCAGTGGCCGAAGACGGCTTGGACCTCGAGCCCATTCTCCGCCACGTGCTCGGCCTCGCAGCCGAACATAGCGTCACGGCGACCGGAGCAACACGGCAAGGAATGCCGCCATTCGAAGCGATCCTTGCCGAGGCAGATCGGTGGGGTGCCGAATTGCTCGTGATGGGTCAATCCGACAAACGCCACCCGGGCGGCCCCTACGTCGGTAGCCAAACCGAACACGTGCTCGAGTTCTCCGCACTGCCAGTGCTCATCGCCTCCAGACCCAAACCCAGGCCGGCAACCTGGCTCAAATCGAGTCCGATGACCAGCGAAACTGACCACCCACCCATACCTGACCCGGCCGAAGCAACCGACGAGGCTGAACTCAGTGAGCAGGATGGCAACGCCAGACATAGTCAACGAGTCGTTACTCGGTGATCGGAGGGGGCTTCCCCGTAGATCATCGTGATACTTCCTTCCGGGTGGGGATCGAGTGTTGCTCTTGAACGATACGAATCGACGGCAAGCCGTGGCAGTGCCGATGGTCCTCAATCCGCTTGAGCAAAGCGTGTTGGGGGCCGGGTCTGTGGATTGGGACGACATCAGGAGCTCTCGGCTGCCGCTACCCGTTCGATGGTTCGAGCCACTGCGTCAGGGGTCACGCTGATGGAATCGATGCCCTCGCCGACGAGGAACGCAGCGAACTCGGGGTAGTCGGATGGGCCCTGACCGCAGATGCCGATCTTTCGGTTGTGTTTCTTAGCCGTAGCGATCACCATCGAACACGCTCGTTTGACCGCCGTTTCTTGTTCGTCGAAGAGGTCAGCGACCGATTCGGAATCTCGATCAACGCCGAGGATGAGCTGCGTGAGATCGTTCGAACCAATGGAGAAGCCGTCGAAGATCTCGGCGAACTCATCGGCCTCGAACACATTGGACGGAATCTCTGCCATCACGTATACCTCGATGCCTCCGTCTCCTTGAACCAGACCGGCCTCGGCCATCACCTCGAGGACCCGTCGCCCCTCGGCGGGAGTACGGCAGAAGGGGATCATGACCTTGAGATTCGTGAGACCGAACTCCTCTCGGACCCGTTTCACTGCCCTAACTTCGAGTTCGAACCCTTCGCGGTAGTCGGGGTGGTAGTACCGAGATGCGCCCCGCCAGCCAAGCATTGGATTCTGTTCGCTAGGTTCGAATGACGCCCCACCGACTAGTCCGGCGTACTCGTTGGTTTTGAAGTCACTGAAGCGAACAATCACCGGTCGTGGCCAGAACGCGGCGGCCAGCGTGCCCACGCCCTGCGCCACCGCGTCGACCAAATACTCAGTCGGATCGTCACAGTCTCCGATGACCGCGTCGACTGCTCGTTTGGTGGCGGCGTCGAGCGTGTCGTAGCGGGTGAGAGCCAGCGGATGTACACGGACGTGGCTAGCGAAGATGAACTCCATCCGAGCCAAACCGACCCCCGCAGTCGGCAACAGCGCATGCTTATACGCCGAGGACGGGTCGCCGACGTTGACCATGATGTCGGTCGCTGTCTCAGGCAGCCCGGCGAAGTCGATGTTGTCGACCTCCCACGGCACGACACCGCGGTACACCCGGCCAGTTGAGCCCTCGGCACACGAGATCGTCAGCGGTTCGCCCTCGGGGAGTGAGCGAGCCCCGTCGCCGGCACCGACGATCGCCGGGATACCCAGCTCGCGGGCAACGATGGCCGCGTGGGACGTCCGTCCGCCGCGCTCGGTGATGAGCCCTGCCGCCCGCTTCAAGATCGGTTCCCAGTCAGGGTCAGTGATCTCAGTAACAAGAATCTCCCCTGGTTGGAGCTCGTTCATGTCGCGAGGGTCATCGATGCGGTGAGCCGGGCCCGCCGCGATGTCTTCGCCGACTGCCAGGCCCTCGAGCAAGACCTCGCCGGACCCGGTGAGGCGATACAACGACGCTGTCTGTGCCGACCGCTGGCTGTACACAGTTTCCGGGCGAGCTTGCACGATAAATAGTTCGCCGGTCTTGCCGTCCTTGGCCCACTCGAGGTCCATCGGCATGCCGTAGTGCTCCTCGATCGTGAGGGCCCAGCGGGCAAGCTGCAAAACGTCATCATCAGACACACAGAACCGGCTTCGGTCAACAGCCGCCACCGGCTCATTGATCAGTTTGTTAGTGTGCGCGTCATAGCTCATACACAAGTCCTTGGACCCGAGCTGGCGACCGACCAACGGCCGGAATCCGGCCTTGAGACGATCTTTGTGAACGAAGAAGCCATCCGGCACAACCCGCCCCTGGACGATGTTCTCGCCAAGTCCCCATATTCCGGTAACGTACACGACGCCATCGAAGCCGGTATCAGTGTCGAGCGTGAACATCACGCCGCTCGAGGCCAAGTCGGACCGGACCATGCGTTGGATACCCGCCGACAACGCCACGTCGAGCTGGTCGATACCCATGTCCTCGCGATAGCTCACCGCCCGGGCAGTGAAGAGACTGGCGTAGCACCGACGGACAGCGTCGAGAACCTCAGGCACGCCATGCACCATCAGGAACGTCTCTTGCTGGCCGGCAAACGATGCCTCGGGCAGGTCCTCGGCAGTCGCGCTCGACCGAACCGCCACCTCAACACCGTCGATCCCCGCTTCGGCCGATAGCTCGCGGTAAGCCACCGCGATCGCTGAGGTCAGCTCCTCCGGGAGCGAGCCACCCAGAATCAGCGAACGAATCTCTCTGGTCCGTGTCGCGAGATCGTCGACATCGCTGCGATCCCAACCGCCAAGGATCTCCTTAATCGGAGCCTCCAGATCGTTGTGGCGGAGGAATTCGCGGTACGCAGCAGATGTGGTGGCAAATCCGTTGGGGACTCGAACGCCTTCACCGGCTAGCTCGCGGTACATCTCGCCGAGCGACGCATTCTTGCCGCCGACCTGGGCGACGTCACCAATTCCAACATCGGCAAACCAGGCGATATGTACAGTCATTGGACATCCTCTCGAGCGTGGTGTCGGCATCGTCGATGTCGACTAACTAAATCCATCGTCCGCTCACTGCGAGCCCGTGTCCAGGGTCAACGGTCCTCCAGAGCCGGTCGCGGTTTCGAGCGCCACCGCGTTTCGAGCGTCGCCGCGGATCCTGTCTTCAGGAGAATGTGCAGTCCGGAACAGCTGACAACACCCAGACGCCATCGACCTTCTCGTACTCCCAGACTCGTTCAGCCTCACTAGTCTCACCGTCGATGGTCACTTCGAGCATGACTTTCACTACGCCGGAGTCGCCGTCGATACTGACCTCACGGTCAAGCACGGTGACGTTCTCGACGTCATCGTTGAACATGTTGTCCTGGCCGCGGATCCGATCCTGGGTACCGACACCGGCCAGATCTTGCAGTCGGCCATGATCTCGATCGTTACACGCGGCTACCAGTTCATCGACAGCATTGAGGAGGGCTGTCTCGTCCACCGTGGCGGAGTCGCTACCGCCGCACGATGCCGCCATCAGGGTGAGCGCGGTAATGATGGCAAACGCGGCGAGTATCCAAAGCCTGCTTCGAGGGATGCGTGAGGCACTTTGCATGGCCAGCTTCTTTCGTCCTTTTACTCGTCCTTGTGGATGAGCGGGAGGTTTCAGTGTCATGGCGTGGTGGTGGCAGTCTCAGAGCCGAAGGTCCCTGTCATGACATGGTCGTCGTCGCTAACGAGGATTGTCAGTTCGATCGAGTCATGAACAATCCAATGATGGTTGAACTGTTACGGGCTCTAGGCGATCCCGTACGTTGGACAATTGTCAACGAACTACGCCGCGGCAAATGGATCGACACCGAAACCCGATTCTCCGAGTCTGCTCACTTCTTCTTCTACGACGTCACTAAAATCGCCTTACTACTGATCGGCGTGTTCTTTGTGGTCACCGTGCTCCGCAATTTCATGTCCGTCGAACGCACCCGTGCGTTGCTCGGAGGCCGCCGCGAAGGCGTCGGGAAACGTGCTCGCATCCGGACTCGGAGTGGTCACGCCGTTCTGTTCGTGTCCCGCAGTCCCCGCATTCATCGGATTCGTCGCGGCTGGTGTTCCTCTACGGGTGACGCTCAGTTTCCTGATTGCGAGCCCGTTGGTGAACGAGGTGGCGATCGTGTTGCTTCTCGGCAGGATAAAGCTCGAACGCTGGGTCGAACCCTTCGTATTCGAAACCCGACTCAGCGGTAAGGTGATCGACCCCGCAGCCAATCTCACCTGGGACGACCGCATCGCCATGGGACGAGAGGAAGTCGTAACAATCCTCCGCAAGATCTGGCCGTATCTTCTCGTCGGTATTGCCTTGGGAGCGACGATTCATGGATGGGTCCCCGAAACCTGGATCGCTGACCACGCCGCGTCGGGAGGATGGGGTGTCCTCGTCGCCGTCGGCCTCGGCAAACGGTTCTCCGCTCTCGTTGATCTCGTTGGCCAGCAACATCTGGTCGGCCGTGTCGTATAGATCGGCGGACACCGAGACCAGAAGCGAGGTTTGGCCTCTGGGGCAGACGTGTCTGATCGATCATCGGCAAGCTCTGTTGATGTAGAGGAATCTCCCGCTGGCTCATCCTCGGCGGACTGGGACGAATTGTCGGTTGAGTCAGTACTGCCGCCGTAAGCGCGGCCGCGGCCAGTAGCGCTACATATTTCGTTCGGCGTCGCGGGAGAAGGCCTTCTAGGGTTGCTGCGCACTAATCATCGATTGACCTCCGTGGTCGTTGTCATGGCAGTCAGGGAACCAGCGATAGCGGCGACGTCCATTCCAAATGATCCATATGCGACAATGAGGACGTCCGAGCGTTGACATGCTCGGTGTGCCGGTCGACTACCTCGGATTTGTGTCCGGTTCCTCAAGCAACGTGACGAGGCCACCCTGGTCGATGAGATCGATGCAGCGGTACCGCAACTTGAGAAGGCCCGCAGCCTCAAGCAGTTTCAATACCCGCTGCACACTGGACCGCTGCACACCCAGCATCCCCGCCAGGTTTCCCTGGGTGGTTCGTACTTGACCGTTGCTATCGGCCTCGCGGAGCAGGATCGACGCGAGTTGGGCCTCGATTCCGCCGGCAAGTAAGTCGACCAGGCGATTCTGTAGACCTGCCATCCGCTCGGCGAGCGACACGAACCAACGGCGTGCCACTAGAGGCCGAGTCTGCAGTAGCTGAAAGAGCTCTTGAGCGTCAAGAGACAACACGGTGCAGTCTTCGACGGCACGGGCGTCAAAAGGTTCGGGCTCACCCAGAAAGACCGGGACGTCGCCAAACACATCGCCGGGCCGAAGAACCTGAAGGGTCACTCGTCGACCCCCGACGGTCCGAGACAATTCGACCGTACCGGTCCGCAGCACATGCACCTTTGCCGCAGCTGTTCCCTGGCGGAAAACGAACGTGCCACCCGCGTACGACTCCTCGCCCATCTCCTCGGCGAGCAGAGTTACGTCACTCTCTCCCAGCGGCGCAGATGGCCCGCGGCTCAAGCAGCACGCAAGCCACGCTCCATACCGTGCCAATCTCGAAGTCACCAAAGTCACGCTACTCGACTACTGGCTGTTGCAGTGACTTGGCTTACGACGCCCAAGACGTCGCCTGGGCAACACGCCAGATGTTGCGTTCTCGTATGAGCGTGTTGATTGCGCCGGATCGGCCATTTGCGGTACTGGATCGAGAGCGGAGCGGTTCTCTGCTGTAACAACCCGAACTTTTACCCTCGAAGGGGGAACGATGACAACAAAACAATCCAACCCATCGGCAGGCGCTGGCGTCAACTACGGGCCGCTCGCGGTCGGCCTCGTCGGAGCCATGGTGACTGGAGCGGCGTTTATCGCTCTGATCATCGCTGGTCTCGCGGCGGCAGACCTGTTCCCGGCCACCTCGAGCGCTGCTGATGCCATGCGCGATCAAGGCGTGTGGTCAGCCACACGAGCGTGGGCGAACCCACTCGGCATCGTCGGCTTAGCGGTTCTCTTCGCCGCAGCAGTGCTGTATGCCCTGAACAACATCCGCACGACCATCTCCTATCGGCGTGACGCCATGGTGTCAGCACTGCCGGTGATTCTCACGAAAGGCGCAACGTCATGACCTCACTACTGCACCGCAACACAACAAAACCAACTACGACCAAACCAAACACAACAAAACCAAACACAACCAAACCAAAGACATCCACCACACGCGGAGGCCATCCCATGGCTACAACAGACAGCTCGATTCCCTACAAGGGCGACGACGCCGTCCAGACCATGGCAAAGAAGATGGCCTGGCCGATGCTCGCCATGGGCACCATGGGCGTGCTCGTCGCCATGGCACTCGCAATTGCGGGCGGCATAAACTTCGGCAACTTCTTCTCACCTACAGGCGTCGCCGCCGATCTCGGGCGAGGTGAAGCGCTTGTCCAGCTAACCGGAGCAACCCTGTTCCTCGGCATGGGAATGGTCCTCGCCGCTATCACGATGACGCTCGTCAACATTGTCAGGCACTTACGTGACGCCGGACGCGATGTCCAGACTTCGCTCGGCGCCAAACCGCTTCAACTCAAGAAGCCATGGACCGGCACGGCCACACCGATGCTGATGATGATGGGTGTCATGACCGAAATCGTCGCCTTTGGCATCGGGATCGCAGCGGCCGTGTCGATCGGCGGGGTCGACCCCGCAGCGATTGCCGACCCATCGACCGCCTCTGGTGCAGACCTAGCCGCCATTGGTTTCACCCGAGCTGTAGGCACATGGCTACCTGGTCTACGCCTCACCGGCCTGGCGATGATCCTGATCTCGATCGTTCTGGTCTTGACCACGATCCAAAAGATCATCCGCTTCCAGGGTGATCGGGTTAGCGAGATAGCCCGAGACTCTCAGTTGGAACTGGTCTAAGACGGCACATCCCCTTCCGTCTCCCGGATCGCACAGGTTTCACCGCCTGCTCGATCCGGTTCGCCGCGTCTGCCTCACGACGAGCGAACAAAAGAGCTGATCAGCCGGCCTGTTGGCGCGCCCGACGGATACCGAAGAAGACGGCTACAGCTACTGCATCAAGCAGATAACTGACGCTGACGTATCCAGCAAAAAACGCTATTTCCGCGATTGTGACGACAAAAGCGGTTGCCAACCACTGAAAGAGCTCGAACTGATGGTCTGCTCTGAAAGAATCCTCGGTCACCGGGTCGTCGCCAGTGCCGACAAGTGCCGTAGGCTTCGAAAACCGTTCCATAGCAACCAAGGACTCGCTCGTGCCACAGAAGATCGATGAACTCACGATCAGGTTCCCGGCCCGAGCTGGCTACCTCACCGTCGCCAGACTCAACGTCGCAGCAGTTGGCTCCGCCGCCGGATTCGATGTTGAGGAACTCGACGATCTCCGCCTCGCCATGAACGAAGCGGTGAGCTGGCTGCTTCGAGACGAAGAGTCCGGTGGCCTGGTTGAGCTCATACTCTCGACTCAATCGGGCACAGTGACGATTGTCGGCGTCCGATCTGGTAGCGGGCTTCCATTTCGACCCCTCGATGACCTCATCGAGGCGATTCTCGGGGCGACGGTCGACAACTACGAACTAAACGCCGACGAAGGCAGCGATCGCCGGATCCGACTGGTGAAGACCGTGCCGTCTACCGATGGCGAATGACCGAAACGCGGAACTGACCGCCGACCGTGATCAGCTTTTCGCTGCGTTCGCCGCTGACCGTTCCGCCACAAATCGAAACGCAATCGCAGAGTCCTTTCTGCCCCTCGCCGAGTTCTTTGCGGGGCGATACAAGGAACGCGGTGCCGACTCTGAAGACCTCCGACAGGTGGCAAAGCTCGCTCTGGTGAAAGCCGTCGACCGGTTCGACCCAACCCTCGAGGTGCAGTTCTCTACCTTTGCGGGGCGCACTATCGATGGCGAACTGAAACGCTATTTTCGGGACAAGACCTGGGCCGTGCGAGTGCCCCGCTCTCTGAAGGAACGCTCATTACAGGTCCGTCGCGTCGCCGACGAGCTCGCTCTGCAGCTCGGCCACTCGCCGACGGTTAACCAAATCGCGACTCGATCAGGGATGAGCGCCGATGAAGTCCTTGAGGCCCTCGACGTTCAAGCGTCGTACAGCGCTTCTAGCATCGACGCCGGCTCGTCCTCCGGTGACGGCACTACTTCCTTAGTGCAGCAGATCGCTGACGATGACACCGCCATTGAGCGGACCGAAACTCAGCTTGCTATCCGACGTCTGCTCGAAACACTGTCAGACAGGGAACGGGAGATCCTCGAACTCCGTTTCTTCGCCGAGCTCTCCCAGGCCGAAATCGCAGAACGGGTCGGTGTCAGCCAGATGCATGTCAGTCGACTCATACGAGGATCGCTGGAAACGATGCGAAAGCAATTGGGACACCCCGACTGACAACGCCAGAACTTACGCCGGGGCAATTCCGAAGTGCTCCAACAGGCCGGTGATCTCAAGAACCCGGTACACCGCAGGGGAAGGCGAAATGATTGTCATCTCGACGTCGCGTTCGCTCAACACCTTGTAGACGCGAAGCAGTTCGCTTGTTGCCGACGAGTCGAGAAACGTTAGTCCGGCCAAATCCACTGCGAGTCGTCCCACAATGAGGTCATCAAGAAGCGCTTCACCTAGCTGAGCACAGTTGTCGGCATCGGCCTCGCCTACGACGAGCGCAGTGCTGCCGTGGTTTTCTTTGGTCATGCGAATGTCCACGATGCTCCGTTCGATGGGCCAGTTTCACCCGACCAAAATCTAGTGGCAAATGGCCCCGACCAGATGATCATGCCCGACTAAGGGTCTTGCCTCGTCAAAAACTACTTGACGCCAGTGTTCGCACGATGTGGACCGCGTGGCAACAACTCACTCACGGTCGCGCTGTGTTCGCCTGACTCACCGATGGCCGTCACACGCAGGTCGGGTCCACCGAGTTCCAGCGCAACCTGTAGGCATGCGCCGCAAGGGACGGTCAGTCCGCTGTCGGTCGAAGGAGCAGCCAAAACCAAATGGACTGGCCGGCCCCCGGATGACGCGCAGTTGAATAGGGCGACGCGTTCGGCGCACATTGCCAGGCCCAACGAGATGTTCTCAATGAGTGCTCCGGTGTATATGTTCCCGTCGGTGTCCAGAACTGCGGCGCCGGCGTCGAACTTTGTGTACGGCACATACGCATGGCTTCTCGCCCCGCTTGCTGCATCTCGAAGCTCTTGTTCAGACGTGGTCTCTTTGGTCATTGGATTCCTTACTGTTCGGTTGAACGCCGTTGCGGTCAGGCCTGACTCCGAGCACGCGAAGCCACGACCGGGAACGCTCTTGAAACTCTTAGCGAGGGAAGATCATGGCCACGGCACCACAGCAGAGATCCTGAGTGTGTGGCCGATTTGTTCGATCAGAAGCTGATCGGTGACGGCCTTGGCGATTTGAAGGCCGCGACCTCGGACACCGATGACATCAACGGATTCAGCCGCGGCGGGCATGGGGGCTGCATGCAGCGGAACCAAGTTGGTCACTACGACGGTGACACTTTTGTCGTGCCGTTGGATCTCGGCTGTGATTGGCCCCGCTCCTCCGTGATCTCGGGCGTTGGTGACCAGTTCGGTGAGAACCAACTCGACATCGAGAAAGGGTCCGGTCAACTCACGGACCCAACTTCTCAGCTCGGCAAGCGGTGTCGGGTCAGCGACATCAAATTGTATTGACGCCGACGCGTCGGAAGGAGAGGGAAAGCTTGCCACTGCTGGGTTATTCCCCCATTTCTCGTTGCCTAAACACTCGGCGTGACAGACCAGGTGGGCTGATGCCTTCGACGAAGACTATGACACCACGAGTGGTCATGCCGGGACTATTGCGTTGAGGGCTCGGCCTGCGACCGAGCGAGGGTGCCGGCTACTAGTGGGCAAAACTCAATTCTTGATTGCGGATCCACGAAAGGCGTCGCGGTAAGCCGTTGGTGTCAGCGCTCTCTTGCTGCGCATCGCCCGCCGTAACGTGGGGGTAGATCCATAGCCAGCAGCCGCTGCGACAGCGTCGATGGCGAGGTCAGATGTCTCGAGCAGACGGCATGCGGTGATGACGCGCTGCTCGTCGATCCACTCACGCGGGCTGATTCCAAGGCGATCTCGGAAATGACGCTCGATCGAGCGGCGGCTCGTTTTAGCCAGTGCGACGAGGTCGTCGACGCCGGCGATATCTACGATGCTCTCGGCGGCTTCTGACAGCGCCGTCGAAATTGGGTCGTTTCCGCGCTGGATCGTTGGGGCGGACGCAAATTGGGATTGGGCGCCACTTCGGTGGGGCGCGGTGACGAGCGAGCGAGCAACCTGTGCTGCGACCTCAGCACCATGGTCGGCGCGCAGAAGATGCAGGCAACAATCGAGCGCTGCGGCACTCCCCGCCGATGTTACGACTTGGCCGTTGTCGACGTAGAGCGTGTTCGGCTCGAACCGCACCTCAGGATGGGCTGCCTCGAAGCGTTGCCGCTGTCGCCAATGGGTTGTTGCCGACCCGCCGTCGAGGAGTCCAGTTGCGGCGACTGCGAACGCTCCGAGGCAAAGTCCGACCAGCTTTGCTCCGTGTTGATGGGCTCGGATCAGCAGGTCGGTGAGTTCAGGGTCTACCGGGCGGGTCGTGATCGGCCATGTCGGCACGACAACGATATCGGCCCGTTCGACATGGTCGCTGAGGAGTTTCAGGCCCGAGAATCCAAGCTCTCCCTCGATGCTGAGGTCGGACTGGCCGACTCCACAGAAAGTGAAGTCGATCTCGAGCCCACAAGATGCGGCCCGATGCGGTCCCCACACCGCCGACGGCGTAGAGATTTCAAACAGGCTCGCGCCTGCGGGAACGACAGAAACGATGGATTGGCGCATAATGATCGATCATAGTCGTATGCGCCTCTGGCCGGGTCGGGGGCCGCTGGTCATGATGTATATATGACCTCAACACCTACTCCAACCACCCTTCGTCAACTCGCCGGATTGTCCAATGATCCGCTCCAGCTTGAAGACGCCACCTTGATCGTCATCGATGCTCAGGTTGCCTACACATCAGCCGGGCAACTGCCACTCGAGCACGTCGATTCGGCGACTAGTCGCATCGCTGAGTTACTCGATCGAGCCCGCAGCCTCTCGACTCCGATCGTGCACGTCCAACATCTCGGCGCCGCTGGCTCGCCCTTCGACCCGGCGGAGGGAGGCCGCTTCATGACCGCCGCCGAGCCCCGACCAGGCGAATTCGTCGTCACCAAGTCGTTGCCAAACGCATTCGCCGGAACCAAGTTGTCCGACCTCCTCGACTCGATCGGTCCGAGGTCGCTACTGCTGTGTGGCTTCATGACCCACATGTGCGTCAGTTCGACCGCGCGGGCCGCGCTCGACGCTGGCATCCACACCGCTATCGCAAGTGATGCGACAGCCACCCGCAGCCTGCCAAGCGCAACAGGAAGCGGCATCGTGGCGGCCGCTAACGTTCACCAAGCGGCTCTCGCCGCTCTTGCCGACCGGTTTAGCGTGGTGGCAACCACCGAGCAGATCCTCGACGTCTCGATGAGTCGCACCGCAGCAGCGACGGTGGCCTGATGTTCTCACCAGTGGCTCTCATCGTGTTTCTCTTCCCTCTGGCCTACAGTCCCGGCCCCGGAAACATGTTCTTCGCAGCCAATGGCGCTGCCCTCGGATTCAGAGCAACGATTCCGGCCAATGTCGGCTACCACTTTGCGACATGGCTGGCGACCTTCGCGATCGGAGCCGGACTGCATTCCAGTCTCGACCGCTACCCCACCGCATTCGCCGTTCTCAAGGTGGCAGGCGCCGCCTACATCATGTTGATCGCCTGGAGATTGTTTCGAAGCCGCACGATTGGAAGCGACGCCGAACCGGCCACGAGTACCTTCGCCGACGGCGCAATGTTGCTCGTGCTCAATCCCAAGGCGTACCTCATCATCGCGTTGATGTTCACCCAGTTCCTCGACCCGACTGACCAGCACCAGTACTTCACTGTGGCCGCCATAGCGACAATCTTCACGATCAACAATCTCTTGTCGTTCACGCTTTGGGCCGCAGCCGGTGACCGACTCGTGAGTATCTTTCGATCTGAGGAGAGTGCACACCGGGTCAACAGAGCCTTAGGTATTGCGCTCGTCATCGTCAGCGTCTGGATCCTCGTTACCTGACCGCTCCCCCAACGCTACTGATCTCCAATGATCGCACCGACGACATCGTCGAACGTGAGAGATTCGCCAGCCCTCAGCGCCTCGTCGATGTTCACCTCTGGATACGTGATGCGCAGACGGGCGGTGATATCAGCGACCTCTGCGGCCAGGCGACCAAGCGAGCGATCGGTCGCAACGCACCCGATGCGGGATAGCGCTTCGAAGCAATCGTCTCCTACACAACTCGCCTCGGCGTGGACGAGGACAGCGAACAACGAGTCCGTCCGAGCTCCCATCGCCATCGCAGTCTTGAGGCTTTCTTGCGCCAAGGTTTGGGCGCTCTGACGCAACCCAATTCTCAGTCGAAGTTGCGCGAGGTTTGCCAGCCCTCTGATATGCAAGGATCGAAACCCCAGCCGGCGGGTCAGAGCGAGGGCGGATTCGTACTCCTCCTCGGCTTTGCGGTAGTCCGAGGTGCTATCTGCTGCGTCAGCCAGTAGGTGCCATGTGACGCCTGTGTTGAGGTGGCAGAGCGTCACCTCAAGCAGGTCGCCAGACTCTGACGCCAGATCAAGAACTCGCCGATAGTACGTCAGCGACGCCGCGTGATCGCCTCTCGCGCCGGCGATAACGCCGCCAATTTTTAGCGCCTCAACTACGGTCTTGATCTCACCGTCCGCTTCGGCCCTCTTCAAGCACATTGCCGCGTCGTTACTCGCCTTCTCGAGCTCCCCGGCATTTAATTCGCTCCACGCCCGGCAGTTGAGCATCTGTGTATGACGCCTGCCGCCGAGGCGCTCGCCAATCGAAATTCCAAGTTGAACAAGCGACTCGCCCCTTTCGAACTCGCCTCGAGAATCCGAAATGTAGAAGGCAACCACGATGGCGGCGATGAGCGACAGATCGTCTTCGTTTTCCTCGGCAAGCTTGATAGCCAGTCGGGCTTCGATGTCCGCAGCTTCAAGATCTCCGAGCATTCGACAAGCGCTGGCTAACGTTACGTGGGCGCCGGAGTGTGACGCGGCCGAGCCTCTCGCGTCCAGACCCGCCAGCGAGAGCCGCTTGGCGGACGAAGGGTCACCTGCGTCAAGAGCCCTAGATGCGGCCTCGAACATCATGTCGGACGCTTCGGCATTCAGGCCCGCGAGAAGGAAGTGGTTGGCAATCTCCTCCAGGAATTCATCCCTGCGGTCTCCGACAACTGAGGTAAACCACGCTGCTGTCTGCGCATGAAGCATCGGGCGGTCTCGGAGCAGAACTGTGTTGTAGACCACGTCGTGAAGCAAGGCGTGTTTGAACATGAACTCGGCAGACCCTGAAAACGTCGATGGTTGTTGGCTGAACACAAGCTCGCTCGAAACCGCCTGCCTGAGGTCGGGAGCCACCGGCTCGAGTGCCTCGAGCGCCTGATCCCAGAACGTTCGCCCGACGACCGAGGCCTGCTGCAGCGACAAGCGGCCCGAGGGCGGAAGGGTGTCAAGCCTCGCTTCGAGTACGCCGGTCAAAGTAGTCGGGATTGAGGTCTCGTTGATGAGGTCTGCATTGATTGTCCAGCTCTCCCCCTGTTGAACGGTCTCGATGACCGAGTCGTCGATGAGCTTCTTGATGAGCTCCTCTATGTAGAACGGGTTTCCCTCAGCGCGGCCGACCACAAGATCAACCAATCGGGTCGGGATCTCGTCGGCGTTCTTCAGGATCTCCGTCACGAGGGCGGTGGCTGCGCCGTCACTTAGCCGGTCGAGGGAAACTACCTCCCAACCAGATCCCAAGCCGGCGCGAGTATCACCGTCGCCGCGGTGTTCCGGGCGCGTCGCTCCCACGACTAGAAGACGCTCGCCCGAGATCAAATCGGGTAGTTCGCGGAGAAGCCGGAGCGACTCATCGTCGGCCCAATGGAGGTCCTCGAAAAGCATGACGACCGGTGACTTCGACGCCAAAGACCGGAGATATGACAAGAGGTGGGCACGACCAACGGCGGCCACATTCTCGCCCGAGACCAGACCAGCCCCAATCTCCGGATCGGATAGCTCGAACCCCAGCCAGACACCAAGAATCATGGCCTCGCGACCATCAAGCGCCGTTGCCACCTCAGTCCGTAGCTTCTCGAGTGCCGATGTCGGGGAATCCCCCTCAGTGATTCCGGCACGAAAGACCAAGAGATCACGCCAAAGCCCAAGCCGACTCGCAGTCCGAGATCGAATTGCTCTGGCCTTGAAATAGAAAACCGAAAGTTCGTGCAGCTCCAGCCAGTTGTCGAACTCGTACAGCAAACGTGACTTACCGACTCCCGCTTCGCCGACAAGAACGACCGACTGGCACTTTCTGGTCGTGACCATGCGTTCGAACGCGGCGCATAGCGATGCGAACTCGTTTTCGCGGCCGATCGTCGACGTTTCTACGCCCTCGACACCCCGGCTCCGTAGCCGAAATGCCCGAGTCTTCGCCGCGTTCACTGCGTAGACCTTGAGCGGTTCGGACTTACCCTTCACTGCGAGTGGCTCCAGCGCTTGAACGTCGAACACACCACGCACCTGCCGGTAGGTACTATCGGCTATCAGCACTCCATTCCGAGGAGCGGCGTGCTCTAAGCGACTGGCCGTATTGACTGCGTCCCCCATGACCGTTAGCTCGTTGGTTGACCCCACAAGGCCAACCAGAACGGGGCCAGTGTTGACGCCGACCCTGATGGCGAGGTCGCGGCCCGAGGTCAACCGAAACTGCTCGAGTTCAGATTGCAGGACAAGCGCGGCTCGCACAGCTCGTTCAGCGTCATCCTCTGCCGTTTCGTCGACTCCCCATACCGCCATCAGGGCATCACCGATATGCTTGTCGACCCGACCGCCGTGGTCAACCACGACCTTGTCGAGCCGAGCCCACAACGTGTTCATCAACTCGGCGACGATCTCGGGATCCAACGACTCTGACATCGCGGTGAATCCGGACACGTCCGCAAATAACACTGTGACCTGCCGGCGACGTCGCTCGCTCCTGGATACTCCATCTAGCTGAGCGCGCAGCGCGTCAATCGCTGCATCCAGTACCTCGTCAGGAACTAACCCGCGGAGTTGCTCCTGAGCAGCGATAGCTGCGATCAGTCGCTCGGCGTCCACTCAGCCCCCCCCCTTATTTGGGGCAGACCTTACCACAGCAGAGCGGGAAGCGAAGGACGTTCTGGGGGCTGCTTGTGCCTGTGGCTAGAGGGCCAAGTCGATAGCGTTAGGTGATTGCACCCCAGTCACCGTGAGTAACGTGATGTTGGACGGCGGCAACGATCCCGAGGCCTTGTCCAACTATCTGGGCACGTTCAGCCCGCTTGCTCCGCCAAGCACAGATCGGGTCACCGAGCTCCCTGACACGAAAGCGGTTCACACTGGCTTTGATTCTCAAGACAAGCCTGACATGGCGCCTCAATTTGCAAGCAATAGCGCAGCAGCTCCGGTCAAACCCGGAGCTACTGTCGTTTGGCAGAGACTTCGCGTCGGTTGGGGCGCTCCCGCTACTAGCTCGAAGAAGCGACGTTCATGACGGTCATCATTCCTGCCTCGGCATGTTCCTGAATGTGGCAATGCAAGACCCACTCTCCGACGTCAAGCGGAACAAGACCGATCTCGACCTC
>RCMY010000957.1_pt1 | contig 27591 bp, 23 predicted proteins | sample 2041341 | NCBI WGS metagenome assembly RCMY01 (sample SAMN09708234, study PRJNA481090) | Marine sediment metagenome, whole genome shotgun sequencing project.
TTTTTTCCCTCAGAGCCCGGCGCGCCCTCCCAAACCGCTTCACCCTTTCCAAAATACCTCCACCAGAGGTCCAAAATCTCTTAATGGCGTCTTACCCTTGCGAACGGGCGCACCGACGTAATACCGACGTTACACCGACGTAATACCGATAGTCCCTTGAACGCCCCTCAAACATGGCCCAAAACCACAGGGGAACCGGGGGACAATCCATGCGCATCGCGACCTTCAACATCAACGGCGTCAAAGCCCGCATCGGCGCACTGACGGACTGGCTCAACGACCAGAAACCAGACGTCGCGCTCCTGCAAGAGATCAAATCCACCGACGAAACCTTCCCCCGTCAACACTTCGAAGATCTAGGGTATACCGTTGACACTCATGGACAAAAAGGCTTCAACGGCGTTGCTATCTTCTCCCGTTTACCGCTAGAGGACGTCACCCGAGGCCTGCCCGGCGACGACAGCGACGAACAAGCCCGCTGGATCGAAGCGACGGTGATCGGCGACAAGAAACCGGTCCGTTTATGCGGACTATACTTGCCAAACGGCAACCCAAACCCGGGCCCAAAATATGACTACAAGCTTGCCTGGATGGCGCGCCTTAAGATGCGCGCGCAAGCCCTTCTAAACACTGAAGAAGCCGCGATTATGTGCGGCGATTACAACGTCATCCCGCAAGACGAAGACGCCGCCCGCCCCGACGCGTGGCGCGACGACGCCCTCGCCCGCCCCGAAACCCGTAAATCTTACCGAGAAATCCTGAACTTAGGCTTCACCGAAGCCTTTCGAACCTGCACTCCCGGGGCCGGCCACTACTCATTTTGGGACTACCAAGCCGGGGCATGGGACCGCAATGACGGCATTCGCATCGACCACCATCTGTTGACCCCGCAAGCCGCTGATCTTCTTCAGAATTGCTGGATCGAAAGCGCTGTGCGAGGCCGCGAAAAACCCTCCGATCACGTGCCTGTCTGGGTTGAATTGGACGCCTGACGCCCGCGCTCTTAACCAAATCCTCGGGAACCTTTGGCAAAATCATTCGTTACCTCGTCACTGTCACCAGTTCACGAGGTACGAAAATGCGCTATGCCCTGTCCGCCATCACTGTTGCAACGCTCGCGCTGCTACCGTCGCAAATTCTCGCCTGCACAAACGAGTCAAAATGCATCACCTCACCTGCGGCTGCGTCAAACATGCCCTTCAGTCCAGGAGACGTCCTGCCCCGCGGCGAGTATAACCTCCTGCTCAACTCCGAATACTACGGACTGCCGGAAGGCTCTGATAATGCTTGGTATTTTCGAGTAAAAGATCGGGTCGTGCGCGTCCGCCCTTCTACGATGGAAATTATCGACGACGTCACCCACCTCACAAATGCAGCGTTTTGAACTGGGACGGCACAGTTCAGCCGTTGCGACGTGCCTGCCTTTCTTTCGACATTCGCAGTCCTTAAGTGAATACCAAAGGAGACCTTGATGAAACACCTGATCGCAATTGCCATCGCCGCTGCATCCCTCAGCCTTTTTGCCGCAGATGCGCACGCTAAGGGCGAAAAAAACTGCCCGCCCGGTCTCGCCAAAAAGACCCCAGCTTGCGTCCCCCCAGGTCTCGCGAAAAAAGGCGTCACAGCCAAGGATCGCGGCTACGAAGTCGGCGACCGCATCGATGACCACGAATACACAATCCTGGAAACAGGCGATCGGGTGATTTTCGACGATCAGGAATACATCGTCGTCAACACTGATTACGGCCCCGTCCTGCGTCGCGGCGACGACTGGTACCGCCTCCCACGCAGTTCCACTTCAGATTACGTCCGCATCGGAGACAGCCTCGTCAAAATCGACCGCCAAACAAAAGAGGTCATCGACCTCATCCGCCTCGCCGATCTTATCTTAAGCTAAGCCATTCTTCTTGGTTAAAATACTCTAGGGGAGACGCCCATAGGGCGGCGGGGACAGCGTTCCCACCTTCGCGACGCGCGTCAGCGCGGCGCACTCACTCTGCCGCGACTTTCGCAATCCCCAGCATCTCGGCCAGATAACGCCCGGTATGCGACCGCCCTTCCAGAGCAACCTTTTCGGGTGTCCCAACCGCGACAATCTCTCCGCCCCCGTCACCACCCTCAGGCCCGATATCGATGATCCAGTCAGCGGTCTTAACCACATCCAGGTTGTGCTCGATAACAATGACTGAATTGCCCTGATTGACCAATTCATGCAGCACTTCCAATAACTTGCGCACGTCTTCAAAATGCAAACCCGTCGTCGGTTCGTCCAGAATATAAAGCGTGCGCCCGGTCGAGCGTTTCGCCAATTCCTTCGACAACTTCACCCGCTGCGCCTCACCACCCGAAAGCGTCGTCGCCTGCTGCCCGACCTTGATATAGCCAAGCCCGACCCGCATCAGCGCGTCCATCTTCTCGCGAATCGTCGGCACCGCCTTAAAGAACGTCTGTGCGTCCTCCACGGTCATATCCAACACATCGGCAATCGACTTGCCCTTAAATCGGATTTCCAACGTCTCACGATTGTAGCGCGCGCCCTTACAGGTCTCGCAAGTCACATAAACATCCGGCAAAAAGTGCATCTCAATCTTAATGACACCGTCGCCCTGACAGGCCTCGCACCGGCCACCCTTAACATTGAACGAGAACCGCCCCGGCTTGTACCCGCGCGTCTTCGATTCCGGCAATCCGGCGAACCAATCCCGAATGGGTGTGAACGCGCCAGTGTATGTTGCCGGGTTCGAGCGTGGCGTACGACCAATCGGACGCTGGTCAATATCGATGACTTTATCAAGGTGTTCCAAGCCCTTAATCGTCTCGCAAGGCGCTGGTGTCTGTCGCGCGCCGTTCAATCGCATCGACGCCGTCTTAAACAGCGTCTCAATTGTCAAAGTCGACTTCCCGCCACCAGACACACCTGTCACGCAGACGAACTTGCCCAGCGGAAACTCCGCCGTCATACCCTTCAGATTGTTGCCCGTCGCCTTGACCACCTTTAGCGTCTTCTTGTTCCCCTTGCGCCGCACTGCGGGCACCTCGATCCTGCGCCGCCCCGCTAGATAATCGCCGGTGATGCTCTTTGTGTTGGCAATGATCTCCGCGGGCGTTCCCTTCGCCACGACTTCGCCGCCATGCACACCAGCCCCCGGGCCGATGTCGAACACATAATCCGCCTCGCGGATCGCCTCTTCATCATGTTCGACAACAATCACCGTATTGCCTTGATCGCGCAGGTTTTTCAGCGTCAGCAAAAGCCGATCATTGTCGCGCTGGTGCAGACCAATCGAAGGCTCGTCCAGCACATAAAGGACACCTGTCAAACCGGAACCGATCTGACTGGCCAGCCTGATCCGCTGACTTTCGCCGCCCGACAATGTGCCCGCATTACGCGCCAATGTCAGATACTCAAGCCCTACGTTATTGAGAAAGCCAAGCCGTTCGCGAATCTCCTTCAAAATCGCTCGCGCAATCTCGTTCTTTTGCGCACTCAACGCCTTTGGCGCCGCCTCGATCCAGGCCAATGCTTCGCGGATCGACATTTGCACGATCTCACCCACATGCAACCCGCCGATCTTCACCGCGAGAGCTTCTGGCCGCAATCGAAAGCCACCACAGGTCCCACAGGATCGATTGTTCTGATACCGCTCGAATTCTTCCCGGATCCAATTGGAGTCAGTCTCGCGGTAGCGCCGCTCCATATTCGGAATGACACCCTCAAACGCCCGCGACACCTGATAAACGCGGCCGCCCTCGTCGTAGCGGAAATTGATCTCCTCTTTGCCTGATCCATACAGGAACACCTGCTGCACATTCTCAGGCAAATCTTTCCATTTGGTATTCTTGTCGAAGTCAAAATGCTTCGCAATTGCTTCAATTGTCTGCAAAAAATATGGTGACTTGCCCTTACGCCAAGGTGCAAGCGCGCCGTCATAGATCTTCAATGTCTGGTCCGGCACCACAAGCCGTTCGTCGAAGAACAATTCAACGCCAAGCCCGTCACAGGACGGGCACGCCCCGAAAGGCGCATTGAATGAAAACAGCCGTGGCTCAATCTCGGGGATCGTGAAGCCACTGACGGGACAGGCAAAATTCTCTGAAAACGTAAAACGCTCCGGGTCTTCATCCTCGCCTACGGCCGTCTCAAGGATTGCAATTCCGTCCGCAAGATCAAGGGCAGTCCGAAACGAGTCGGCCAATCGCGTCTCCAGCCCTTCACGCACAACAAGCCGGTCGACGACAACGTCGATGTCGTGGCGATATTTTTTGTCCAGTGTCGGCGGCTCGTCCAGCTCGTAAAACTGCCCGTCCACTTTGACCCGCTGAAAGCCCTGTTTACGAAGTTCTAAGAATTCTTTGCGATATTCGCCTTTACGATCCCGCACGATGGGGGCCAGCAGAAAGGCGCGCGTCCCCTCTTTCATGGTCATCACACGGTCAACCATGTCCTGCACTTGCTGCGCCTCGATCGGCAGGCCCGTGGCCGGCGAAAAAGGAGTCCCCGCCCGCGCAAACAATAGACGCATGTAGTCGTAAATCTCGGTCACAGTTCCAACCGTAGAACGCGGGTTTTTTGACGTGGTCTTCTGCTCAATAGAAATCGCCGGGGAAAGCCCCGAGATGTGGTCCACATCCGGCTTTTCCATCATATCAAGAAACTGACGCGCATAGGCGGACAAACTCTCGACGTACCGCCGCTGCCCTTCGGCATAAACCGTATCGAACGCCAGAGACGACTTCCCCGACCCCGACAGGCCAGTGATCACCACCAGTTGATCGCGCGGAATGTCCACGTCGATGTTTTTCAGATTATGCTCGCGCGCGCCGCGCACTTCGATGTTCTTCAACTCGGCCATTAAGTCACCTCTTGCCACGACTTGAGAGATAGCGGCCCGCCCGCAGATCTCAATGGCTCAAATAGAACATTACAGGAACATTAACGCCTCGTCACGCGAAACTGGCGATCTTTCTGTGGATAAGCCAAACCAGTCCCGCCCCGATCAACGAAATCACCATTCCCGCCAACGCTAGCCCGCCGAAACCGCCCGACGACACCAATGCAAAAAGTGGCGTCGACGCTGCCGTCCCGATGTTGCCGAACTGTGCGATTGCGCCGTTTGCGCGTGCCTGATCCGCCAGCGTCGCATTCAACGCAGGCACGTTCGCAAAGGACGCGCCCGGCACCAATCCAATGATGACCATCAACACTAACACCACACTTAACCGCGCGACTTCCGGCACAGCAAAAGCCAAAGCAAACCCAGCAGATGTTGCCAGAAAGCCAAAAATCAAAATGGACCGCGGCGCGAACACCCGCGCCAACCAGCCTGCTCCGAAAGTCCCGATCAGCGCCAGAAGCGGCAGTACCGGACCCGTCCACGTCCCAAGAAAGCCCGGCAAGAACGTCAATATTCCCAGGAACATGATCGTATGCCACAAAAACCCCAACGCCGGGGCAAACATCCGCGGTGACGAATAGATCGCGATATGCCGCGCCCACACGCCGCCCTCCCACGTCCCGCGCGGCCCGCCACGCGGCAACAACGCCCAAAGCGCGCCCCACAAGATACAACCGTAAATACCATGCGCGACGTAGACATGACCGGGTCCACCTAAGATAGGGATCATCACCGCCGCAGCCGCGAAACCGACGCCAAAGAACGTCCCCCAAATCCCCATCGACACCGGAACATCACGCGGGGCCGACACCGCAACCATCAACGTCGGAGCCGCCACCACGATGGCAAGATGTGTGAAGCCCTCAATTACGCGAAGTCCCATAAATATCTGAAATGGCGGCAAAAAGGATTGGATGAGTGAAAGAACCGCAGCGCCCGCAAGGGCCACGAGCAACACGCGACGTGCCCCAAACTGCGCTACAATCATCCCTGCGGTTACGCCGAAAAGGATGCCCGCAACCGAAAGGGCCGATACCGCATAGGGCAAAAAACCGGCCGGGAAAACCGCGCCGAGATCTACCAATGTAAGTGCTATTTTGGCGAACTGCGCCGCAGCAAACAGTCCTACCAAAAACAGGAGTCCAATCAGTCGCCAGTCTGTGCGCATATCACCGCTTTTCGCAGACATCCGCGATGCGTCAAGCCTATTCACGCCAGGCGCGGCACAACCGCCAATGGATAAATAAGTTCATCAATGGGAAGACTGCTATCCATATTGAACCGGTGATCACTGGCAGCCCAAAAATCGTCAGACCTGACAAAAGCAGGCTTAACGGCATCCCGAGGAAGATCAACCAAACCGCCGCCATTTAAAGAGATATGCCGAACCCCAAAAGGACTCGGCATATCAATACGTTACGCGATGCATATCGCTAGATATGGATGGCGCGATCATACGCGTCAAGCACGCTTTCGTGCATCATTTCGCTAAGCGTCGGGTGCGGGAAGACGGTGTGCATCAGGTCTTCTTCCGTGGTTTCCAACTGGCGCCCCACGACATAGCCTTGGATCAATTCAGTCACTTCGGCGCCGACCATATGAGCGCCCAATAGCTCTCCGGTTTTTTCATCGAACACCGTTTTGACCATGCCCTCAGCCTCGCCCAAAGCAATCGCCTTGCCGTTGCCGATGAATGGGAAACGACCCACCTTCACCTTGTAGCCGAGCTCTTTCGCTTTGGCCTCGCTGTAGCCAACGGACGCGATCTGCGGGTGGCAATAGGTGCAGCCGGCAATCGATTCAGGTTTCACAGGGTGAACCTTGTTCTTACCGGCGATCAATTCAGCAACCATCGTGCCTTCATGGCTCGCTTTGTGGGCAAGCCAAGGCGCGCCAGCTATATCACCAATCGCATAAAGACCATCGACGCCGGTGCGGCAATATTCGTCCGTCACCACGTGAGTGCGATCCACTTTGACGCCAAGCTCTTCAAGTCCAAGCCCTTCGACATTGCCAACGATGCCCACGGCGGAAATCACGGTGTCAAAGTCCATCTTTTCGATCTTGCCGCCGGTTTCGATATGCGCCGTCACTTTGCCTTTGCCGCGATCAAGCTGTTTGACCATGGCTTTCTCCATGATCTTCATGCCCTGCTTCACAAAGGATTTCTTAGCGAAAGCTGAAATTTCCGCGTCTTCCACAGGCAGCACGCGGTCCATGACTTCGACCACGGTCGTATCTGCACCCAGCGTATTGTAAAAGCTCGCAAATTCGATGCCGATTGCGCCGGAACCGATGACCAGAAGCTTCTTCGGCATCCGTGGCGGTTGAAGTGCATGCTTGTACGTCCAAACCAGATCGCCGTCGGCCTCAAGTCCGGGCAATTCGCGTGCCCGCGCTCCTGTGGCAAGGACAATGCTCTTGCCCTGAAGCTCTTCAGTGCCCTTGTCGGTCTTAACCGTCACCTTGCCGTTGCCAGCAAGCGTCGCCGAGCCCATTACAACCTCGACCTTGTTCTTTTTCATCAAATGTCCAACGCCGCCGTTCAACTGTTTGGCGACGCCGCGCGACCGTTTTACGACCGCATCAAGATCATATCCGATCCCGTCAACTTTCAGGCCAAACTCTTTGGCGCGGTGCATCAAATGGAAAACTTCCGAAGACCGCAGCAGCGCCTTGGTCGGAATACAGCCCCAGTTAAGGCAAATCCCGCCCATGTGCTCGCGCTCGACAATCACGGTTTTCAGGCCCAGTTGGCTTGCCCGGATCGCGGCGACATAACCACCGGGACCGGCCCCGATTACCACCACGTCAAAAGTCTTTGCAGCCATTGTTTTCCTCCAGCAGCGAGATTGTTCTACGTTAAACTATCTGCCACAGATCGTGGCACGTGTCACCCGCGCGAAGATGCCAATGAGGAAAACCCGCTACCCGGTCGGTGCAACCCTACTCGCCGCACAACAGCGGCAAATCAGGCAGCTTCGACCGACTTCATCGCCTCGACCGTTGCACCATAACCGCCCTGTTCCAGAAACACTGCCTCCGCTGCGGGCGTATCGCGCGCAAGGGCTGCGTTGCGGTTCGGGAACCGGCCGAATTTGCGCACCACTTCACGGTGCGCCTTGGCGTGCAAAAGTTGCTGTTCGCCGGTCTCAGGTAGCCGCGTCATGATCAAACGAACAGCCCGATCCTGATCGCTCAGACACTCTGAATGCACCAACGGCATATAGAAGAAATGTCGCGCTGGCTCGTCAATCTTCAGGTCCCAGCCCCGCGAGATTGCCACCTTGGCCGCGGCGCGAGCAAGCCGGTCCGAGGCAAATGCTTTCGGTGTGTCACGGAACATGTTGCGCGAAAATTGATCCATCAAAATGATATACGCCAAGGTCCCCGATGGATAAGTCAGCCACATCGACAACGCGCCACCGCAACCGCGATCATAGACGCCTTCGAACCGGTCTTTGATCTCCTGATCAATGGCGTCGCCGCCAGCGTACCAGCCCGCAGGGCCTTTTTCGTCCAGCCAAAAGGCCAGTATGTCTTCCGGGTTAATCATCGCTTTACTCATTGCTCCACCCAAGGTTACTCCCCCGTCGAACGAATCGTTACAAAAACGTCACGGGCGATCAAGGGGTTTCGTGCCCGACCCGGCTTCTTCGTCGTCAGAATCGACATTTTCAGCATAATAATCCTGCGCCGCACCGACTGCGACCATCGTCGAGGATGCAAATACCGGTGCGTAGGGCACAGCGTCGTAGTCTTCGGCCTCTTCGGTGTAGATCGATGCACGTTGCGTCATGCGCCAGCCGACGAAAGCCGCCATAGCAAACATAAAGAACGCCAAATAGGCCCAAAACCCGCTCGGACCGACCGCCGTCAGCACCCAACCTGTAATCAAGGGGCCCATAATCGCGCCAAGGCCGTTCACAAAGATCAAGCCGCCAGACGCCGCCGCCATATCTTCAACTTGCAGGTAGTCGTTCGTATAAGCGATGAGAAGCGCATAAAGCGGGTTCGACATGCCGCCCATTATGAACGCTGCCCCAAGCACAACTTCGAAACTGGTCCCAAACGCTATTCCCACAAGCGCGGCCACACCGCCGCCCAATGCAGCCGCCAAAATCATCACGCGGCGATCCATCCGGTCAGATAACCAGCCGAACGGAAACTGAAACACCATCCCGCCCACGAAGATTGCCGAGATAAAGAGCGAAATTTCGGCCACGCTGAACCCGGCTTGAGTGCCATAGACTGCGGCCATGCCGAATTGCGCCGCAAAGATGGCGCCAAGCAGGAACATCCCCACGACGCCAAGCGGTGACACATCGTAAATCTGCTTCAGGCTCATCGGTTTGGTCGTTTCAAAAGACGGTGACTGCACGGCCGACAGCAGGATCGGCGCGAAGGACAGCGAGACCAGCACCGACGGGATCACGAACAAAACGAAACCGGCGGGATCGGCGACATTCAACAAGGCCTGACTGGCCACGATGCCCAACATCTGCGCCATCATATAAAGCGATAACGATTTTCCACGGGTCTCATTTGTTGCCGCATTGTTCAGCCAACTCTCCGCCGTCACATACACGCCCGAAAACGAAAACCCAAAGATCACCCGCAGCAAAATCCAGGCCCAGGGCTCGGTAATGGTCGGATACAGGATCAATACAGCCGAAATGAACGATCCCAGGGCCGCAAAGACCCGCACATGGCCGACGCGCCGTATCATCTCGGGCGCAAGCCGCGAGCCGAACAAAAAACCTGCAAAATAGGCCGACGTGATGATCGACAATTCATTGGTCGAGAAGTTTTCAATTGATCCGCGAATACCGATCAAAGAGCCCTGAAGCCCGTTTCCCACCATCAAGAGAAGCACCCCAAGCAGGAGCGCCCATGAACTACCGAGTACCTTGATCATAATCGATCTCCGTTGGACCTGAACCTCGTGTGCGCCCCTCAAACTGAACGAACGCGCTTACCTACGACTTGCGGGCAGTCGTTTTCAGGCCTTTGGCACCAATAGTGAGACGTCGCCATAGGAAAAAAACCGAAAATCACTCGAAATCGCATGCGCGTATATCTCGCGGATCCGTTCAGAGCCCATGAACGCAGAAACCAACATCATCAATGTCGATTTGGGCAGGTGGAAATTCGTCATCAAAGCATCGGCGATCCTGAACCGGTAGCCGGGCGTGATGAAGATATCCGTGGCGCCCTCCCACGCTTCAATCGTGCCATCATCGCGGGCCGCCGTTTCAATGAGGCGCAAGGCGGTCGTGCCAACAGGCACAATACGTCCCCCGGACGCGCGCGTCGCGTTCATCTCGGCGGCGGCCTCTGCCGTCACAGAACCGCGCTCGAAGTGCATCCTGTGATCGGAAATGTCGTCGACCTTCACCGGCAGAAATGTGCCAGCACCGACGTGCAGCGTAACGTAAGTGATCTCGACCCCGCGCGCCTCCAAAGCGGTCATCAGTGCGGCATCAAAATGCAGCGACGCGGTTGGGGCCGCGACAGCCCCGGCCTCGCGTGCCCAGATCGTCTGGTAGTCTTCTTTGTCTTGCGCATCCGCGCGGCGTCGGCCTTCGATATAGGGCGGCAAAGGCATCGCACCCGTCGCGTTCAAAGCGGCGTCAAAGTCATCACCCTCTACGTTAAATCGCAAAGTCGCAGTGCCGCCGCTGCGGCCTGTGACTTCCGCCGAAAGTTTGTCCGAGAAAACGATTGTCTCCCCGTCCCGCACCTTTCGAAGCGGCTTCAAAAGAGCCATCCATGTCCCGTCGGCCAAGGGATCCAGCAAAGTCGCCTCGATCTGCGCTTCGGTCTCTCCCGCCTCGCCGCTGCGACGGCGCACGCCAGATAACCGTGCCGGGATCACTTTAGTGTCGTTCAGGATCAAACGATCTCCGGGTTGCAAAAAGGCCGGTAAATCAATTGCCTGCGCCTCTTCGATCTGCCCCTCACGCGCCACCAAAAGCCGCGAAGACGAACGTGGCCGCGCAGGCCGGGTCGCAATCAAATGGTCAGGAAGCTCGAAATCGAAGTCAGACAGTTTCATAGCGCTCAATTCGTTGGAGGCGGGCGTCGGAATATTTCGCGAAACAACCCCGGCGTCAGGATCGACAGCGGATTGACCCCCACCGTGGGCGCATTGGCCGGTCCCGAGACACGATAGTTAAAGCCAAAAAGCCCTTCGCCGCGCCGACTTACCAGCGACCCAACGCCATTCAAAAAGTAAAACGGAGATACTACGCCCTGCAGGTCAATTAACTTGTCGTCGAGGTCATAAAGTCCCGCCGCCGAGATGCCAAGTGACCCGCCAATCGCTGCGGCTTCCTCCAACACAAAAGCATCCTGTGTCAGGCGAAACCGCCCGTCCACCGTCCTAAAGCCGATGCCTTGCCCCGACAATTGATCGATAAGACCCACGACGCTGATTGTATCCAGTAAAGCCGCCATAACCGGCGCGTTCTGAATGCGGATGTCTTCGATCAGAAACTCGCCGCGCAATGTGCCCGGAGCCGCCGTCACATCCGGCGTCAGCACCAGATCCAAAGTCCCGCCGACAGCATTGCCCGACAATCCAGCCGAGCGTACGATCCCGCCAGCGTCATTTGACTGCAACCTGATCGCGGTGCCGCCGTTGGCCGGCGCAAGCGTGCCACGCACCGCAGTCTGGCCGTTCAGCCGCGCCTCGAACGCCCCGGACAGCCCGGCGCGCCCCGCGTCAATCGACCCCGTCAGCGGCGCAAACGTGATCGCATCCGACAGCACAAAACGATCCAACGACACCGAAATAGGAGCCCGCGACCCGCCTCCACTTGCTATTTTATCACGCGGGAAATTACGGAAATCCAGCGACCCGCTTTCGATCGCAATCGCCGGAGACCGCCCGCCCCCCAGCGGCGTCAGGCGCACCCGCGCGTCCAACCAATTGCCGACGCGAACCTGATCGAATACCGCCGCCTGCAGCGCTCCGTTTTCATCAAGCGACAAACGACCATCAAGCCCCAACCCCGGCGCAGAAAGCGACAATTGGCGGACATCCGGCGCGTCCCCCAATGTCGCCTCAAGTTCCAATCCACCCAGAGCATTCGGAGACTTCTGCCAACCAAGTGCCGCAACACGCAGCCCCAAGCCCTTCAAGTCCGACGACAAACTCAATGCAGGAGGCTCGTTTGGCTTCACGGTCAAAACGTAATCAGCCTGCGCCTCGCCCTGAACCAAATCCTTCGACAGCGGAATATCAAATGCGGCAAGGGCCGTCTCGCCAATGGCGACGTGCCCGGTAATGACGCTGCCAGTTTCGCGCGCGCCATCGCCAAGGGGCTGCCGCCAATCCGCCGTCAAAGCCACTCCGTCCAGCCGGGCACGCCCTGTCACCCGCACTTCGTCCTTTGAGGCAACAAGCGCCATCTGACGCGCCAACAAAACCCGTCCCGGCACGATCATTTCGGACCTTACATCGTTGAACGTTCCGGTCACCTGATAGGCGACTTCTTCTATCGCAATCCCCTCTTTGAGCGGTAACGTGACCCGCGCCGTGACGTCTCCGGTTCCGGACGCAAGATTGATAGTACGGCCCGCGCGCTCCATCAGCCGCAGCGGGCGATTGTTCGTGACAGACAAAAGCGCCGGGATCGGCCCACGCGCGCGGATCTGGATATCGCCGGTTGCAGGCTTTTGCTCGATATCGGGCACGCGAAACGTCGATCCGGTCATATCGACCCAATCCCCCGTCGCCGCCGCAACACCGCCACCAGTCAACACAAGGTCAAACGCCTTGCCCTGCATCACACCTCGCCCGGTCGCGCCCGCAATCGGCGGCATCGAGCGCAAAAACTGCACGTCGCCGCCTTGAAAATCAAAGGTCAGCCCCAAATCGGGCTTGCTCCCCGGAACCTTGCGCAGCGCTACGCTGACGTCCTCTAACTGCCCCGCACTGATGTTTTTCTCGATCCACGTCCGCGTGATCGGAGCCTCAATCAACGGCCAAAAAGCAACGACAGCCCTCGTGTCAATCGCCGCTGTTTTTGCATCAACCGCGATGTGCCAGCCGTCACCCGGCGCTGAGACGCGACCGTGCGCCTGCACTACTGTTCCGTCGTGTTCCAACGCGACCTGAGCCAGTTCAACGGTGAACGGATCTAGGCGCAACCGCACGTCCGCGCGCACGTTCTGCAACGCAATCGGAGACTGAAACACATCCGCTCGATCCACCGCGATGTCGGCCACCAAAAACTGACCGACGAAAGCCTCTGGCCAGCCGTCACTCAAATCAGTCAGATAAGTGTGCCCGCTTGCTGTGGCCTGCAACGTCGCTGAGGTCACAAGAATCTCGGTGAAGTCGATCTTTTGGCGCTCCGGATCAAAGGCGAAATAAGCCCGCGCGGCGTCAAATCCAATCGGCTCGGCGCCACCCTCGGGGCTTAACGCCCCCGCCGCGATATCCAACGTCCCCGACAAACCAGAAAAGCCAGTCTCGCCGTCATACTCCGCCCGCACCGCTCCAGAGATCGGCGCATCAAGCACGCCAAGCCAGGACAAAGCCCGCGACTGCACCGCGATATCCGCCGCTGGCACGTTGACCAAACGCATACCGAGACCGATATCTCCCGTGCCGACGTCATAGGAAAACGACCCCTGCACCTCAGCCACGTCATCCGTGCCATTGAACACATCTGACGACACTGACAGGGTCAGACCATTGTTCGAACGCCTCAGACGCATCGACGCATTCGTCGCCTGCCATATCCGCCCGGTGCGCGCATCCTCCAAGGAAATCACAACCCGCTCGGCCGTCACTTCCTGCAAAGTGGCAAGCGGCCCCTCGGTCAAAACTGCGTCCAGCCCGGCCAGCATATCCGTTACGCTTTGCGCAGGCCCCGCAGCACCGCCTGCGCCGCGAAATGCAAACGTCCCGTCCGAGGCGCGTCGCAATGTGACCTGTGCTCCGTCAAGCTGCACGCGCTCGGCCACCAGCCGTCCCTGGAGTAAAGCACCCGGTGACAATCGCGCCGACACACCGTTCAAAACCGCCGCGCCGCCACCGCCACTGTCACCAAACGACACATTCGCCATCTGCACGCGCGGCGCACCGTCGCGCCCAAGTGTCACCGCCATCTCACCGATCTGAACTGCACTGTCCGGCATGCGCGCGGCCACCGATTGCGCAACACGGTCCCGCAAACTGTCCGGAAGTGGCACCGCGCGGCCCGTCAACATAAGGCCGCCCAAAAACATCACCAATGTGGCTAAGACAACCGTTGACACCATCCCCTTGCCAAGCCGCCCATGATGCTTGGCGCGTGCGTCGCGCCACTCGGCCTGCGCCCGCGATTTCGCATGCGCGCGACGCCCGATCTGGGACGAAGCGCGTGGCTTTGGTTTTGATGTGTCATCGTCCTGCATTGACTGCACTTATCTATTTTTCTGCCGCGCCCACTGTATTCTGAGCCGATCCGCCCTAAAACCCAACAGACATTCTGAAAAATCACGCCGCTACACACAAAAAAGGACATCTTACGCCCATGCCACTCACCTCAAAGACCGCGCCCGACTTCACCCTGCCCCGCGACGGCGGCGGCGAGATCACTCTTTCCGCCCTGCGCCCATCCAAAGTTGTGCTCTATTTTTATCCAAAGGACGACACCAGCGGTTGCACCAAAGAGGCGATCGGCTTTACGCAAGCCAAAGCCGATTTTGAGGCAGCCGGGGCAGTCATCGTTGGCATCTCGAAAGACACAGCCGCCAAACATGACAAGTTCATCGCCAAGCATGACCTGGACGTGATTCTGGCAGCCGACACCGAAGGCACGGTCTGCGAGGCCTATGGAACCTGGGTCGAAAAGCAGATGTACGGCAAGAAATACATGGGAATTGAGCGCGCGACATTCCTGATCGATGGCGACGGAACCGTGCTTAAAGAGTGGCGCAAAGTCAAAGTTCCCGGCCATGTCGATGCTGTTCTCGATGCCGTCAAAGATAGCTAAAGCGAGGGTCCGGGCGAGCATTCGGCTCGCCTTGGCCGCCGCGCCGAGTTAGGCCCCGCTGAACCAAACAGGACGGATGCACCGATGACAACACTGGCAGAGATGGCCGTTGAGGTCCTAAGCACGCCGGACGGGCGCGCCAAAACTGCGCTCAGCCGGGCGCATGCTGCGCGTTGGGCCGAGGCGCGCACAACCGGTGAGACCATTCCTATAGGCAAGGCCACCCCGCCCGAATTTCCGGCGCGCCCGGACAAACCAGAGCTTTTGTCCCCCCGCGACGTCCCGCGCCGCAAACCGGGTACGTCCGAGGGGCGCATCGCAATGCTGCATGCGGTGGCCCACATCGAATTGAATGCCGTAGACCTGCATTGGGATCTCATCGCACGCTTCACAGACGTCCCAATGCCGCTTGGGTACTACGACGACTGGGTCAAGGCGGCGGACGAAGAAAGCAAACATTTCAATCTCATATCGGACTGCCTTGAAGCAATGGGCAGCCACTACGGCGCGCTCCCCGCTCATGCTGGCATGTGGCGCGCCGCCGAAGACACCGCAGGCGACCATATGGGCCGCCTCGCCGTTGTGCCGATGGTACTGGAGGCGCGCGGCCTTGATGTCACGCCGGGCATGATCAAGGTTTTCACCCAAGCCAAAGCCAAAGACGCCGTGGCGGCCCTTGAAATCATCTATGGCGAAGAAGTCGCCCACGTCGCCTACGGTTCAAAATGGTTCCACTTTTTGTGTGGACGCGACGACTTGGACCCAAAGCCGGTCTTCCACGAACTCGTGCGCCGCTACTTCCACTCCACCTTGCGCCCCCCCTTTAACGAGGAAAAACGCGCCGAAGCTGGTATTCCACCGGATTTTTACTGGCCCTTAACTGAAGAAGCGTAATTCTCGGCGAGTTATTGCCGAATGCGGCGTGCCAGGGGCGTCGATTCTCTCCAATGCGTCAGCACGGTTGCCAGAGTTTTCTACAATCGTTAACAAGCACCGTGGCAGGCGTTTGGGGAAACGGCACAAGCTGCAGGGCAACGATGACGGGACAGACAGAGTGATCACTGGAATTGCTACCAAACTGCGCCATTCGCTTGAGCGCGCCTTTCCTGAACAACGCCTGTTTCTGCGTTCCGACACCGAAACCCGGTTTATCCGCCTCTCTCCCATGACCCAATTCGTCGGCCTCACGGGGTCCGCGCTTCTGGTTGGCTGGACGATCATCTCGTCAGCCATCCTGCTGATGCAAAGCCTCGGAGCCGGAGACCTTCGCGAACAGGCTTTACGCGATCAAGCCATCTACGAAGGGCGCCTCAACACGCTGGCCTCCGAACGCGACGCGCGCGCCATCGAAGCATCCGACGCTCAGTCCCGCTTTACTGTTGCATTGTCTGAAGTCTCAGCCATGCAATCGCGTCTCCTTTCTTCAGAAGACCGCTCAAAAGAGCTGGCCACCGGCATCGACGTCATCCAAGCCACTTTGCGCGACGTCATGAAAGAGCGTGACGCCGAAAGCTCGCAAAACGATGTTCTGATCGCTCGTCTTGCTGAAACCGAGGCCGCAAGTCCCGATGTGGCCCGCATGGGTGACCTTGAAACAACGCTTGATTTCCTCTCCTCCGCCTTGGGCGACATCGCAGTCGAGCGTGACGAGATGCAAGTTTATGTGGCCCAAGCCGAAGGCGCGCTGGATCGCATCGCAATGGACACCCGGCTTGAGGACGAACGCAACGAGCGCATCTTCGCCCAAATCGAAGACGCCGTGCAAACCTCGCTGGAGCCCATCGACAACATGTTCTCCGCCGTTGGTCTGCCCACCGACAGCATCCTTGAACAGGTGCGTCGCAGCTATTCTGGTCAGGGCGGCCCATTGACGCCAATCCGCTTTACCACTTCCGGTGATAGCGAAATTGACCCGACCACAGCGCGCGCTAACATTGTTCTCGGACGACTTGACGAGTTGAACCTCTACCGCATCGCCGCCGAAAAGCTGCCCTTTGGCTTTCCCGTGCGCGGCAATTACCGCAGCACCAGTGGCTTTGGCCCACGCTGGGGACGGTCGCACGAAGGCCACGACTGGGCCGGATCGCGCGGCACGCCTATCCACGCCACGGCCGACGGAACCATTGTTCACGCAGGCCGCCAAGGCGGCTACGGCAACCTGATCAAGATCCGCCACGACTTTGGATTTGAGACCCGCTACGCGCATTTGTCGAAAATCCGCGTCCAAGAGGGCCAAAGGGTCTCGCGCGGAGAACGTATCGGTGATATGGGCAATAGCGGACGGTCGACGGGCACCCACCTTCACTATGAGGTGCGTATCAGCGGCAAAGCCATCAACCCTTTGAAATACATCAAGGCAGCAAGAGATGTTTTCTAAAAGCAAGATAAACGAGCCGGGCCCCAAAAAGGACGCGCCGGCAGACACTGAGAAAAAGGCCCCCGAAATGAATCAACCAAAACCCGGCACAGACTTCCCCTCCACTACTCCCAAGGCGAAGCCACCTGCATCGGTCCTTTCGGCTGATCTGAACATCACTGGCGACATCAAGACGACCGGTGACATTCAGATTGAAGGAAAAGTCGAAGGCGACATTCGCGCGCATCTTCTGACCGTTGGCGAAGGTGCCACGGTGAATGGCGAATGTATTGCGGACGATGTCGTTGTGAACGGCCGCGTCGTCGGCAAAGTGCGGGGCCTCAAGGTCCGGCTGACTTCGACCGCGCGCGTCGAAGGCGACATCATCCACAAGACGATCGCGATTGAAAGCGGTGCCCACTTCGAAGGCTCCGTGCAACGTCAGGAAGACCCGCTTAGCGGCGCGAAAAGCACCATGGCGACAAAGCCAATGGCAACGCCGCCATCGACAGACTCCAAAACCTGATCAACTGATCTTTTAAATTTGACTAAGGCCCGCCGATTGGTGGGCCTTTTTCATGTGGCCAAAGCATTACGTCGGATGGTAAAGCGCGCGCCGATACAGATGCCATGTCGCATGGCCCAGCACGGGCAGCACAACGAACAGCCCCAAAAACGCAGGCAACATCGCCAAAAACAACGCCGCTGCGATGAACACCGCCCAAAGCCCTAAAACCACCTTATTGCGCGCCACCGTCCGTAAGCTCGTCAGCATCGCAGTCACAAAATCGATCTCTTTGTCGACAAGCAAGGGCAGCGACATAACCGAGACGCCGTAGACGAAGAACGCAACACCTGCGCCGACCAACACCTGCATTGCGATCATCGCCAAGCCATTGGTGGAAAAGAAAATCTCATACGAACGGCTCACATTCGTCAGCGCCGACAGCCCGAAAAACATCGCGAACGTCATATGGGCGAAAAAGCTCCAAAACAGGAAGATCAGCGTCAAAATGACCCCGATCCATGGCAATTGCCGCGTCCGTTCGTGCCACACCACGCCGATAACCTCTGACCAAACCAGGTCCTCGTCTGCCTCAATTCTGCGGCTCACCTCATAAAGCCCAACCGCCGCAAAAGGCGCGACCAACGGAAAGCCCAAAGCAAACGCCAACGTCCACAAAAACGTGCCCGCGCCAACCCAAACAAGGCCCAATCCCGCCGCCACGTAAAACGCGCTGAACACCAGGCCGAACAACGGCGCGCGCCGAAAATCCCAAAGGCCTGCCTTCAGCGCGGTCACAAGTTCGACGAATGTGACGACACCAATTTCAGGAACCGGTGAGGCCACAGGCTCGGTCGTTTCCATTCCCGCTCACTCCCTATCGGTCTACTTCGTCATCCGGCCCGCAGGCACTACCACAGGGTTCAGAGCCCCAGCATTATACCGTCGGTCGCGACCATGCCAAGCTTGGCACGCAGCACGCTCCCCTTCGTGGACATCCTGCAAAGTCAGGGCGCAAAGTGCCAGTGGTTTGTCAGTCGCCGCTCTGAGCCTCGGCGCGCCCCATGCCAGAGACACCCATCGCAAGCGTCGCCGCCATCAACCCATCAAGATCGCCGTCCAACACGCCCGATGTGTCGCTGGTCTCGTATCCGGTCCGCAGGTCCTTCACCATTTGATAGGGCTGCAAAACATAGGATCGGATCTGGTTGCCCCACCCCGCATCGCCTTTGTTCTCATGCGCTTCCTGGATCGAAGCCGTGCGCCGCTCCAACTCCATCTGATAAAGTCGCGACTTCAACGCCTTCATCGCAATATCGCGGTTTTGGTGCTGAGACTTTTCGGACGACGTCACCACAATATTCGTCGGAATGTGAGTGATCCGCACAGCCGAGTCGGTGGTGTTCACGTGCTGACCACCAGCGCCCGAGGACCGGTATGTATCAATGCGAATATCCGAAGGATTTACTTCGATTTCAATATTATCATCGACAACCGGGTACACCCATACGGACGAAAACGATGTATGGCGCCGCGCCGCCGAATCATAAGGGCTAATCCGCACCAGACGATGCACACCCGATTCCGACTTTAGCCACCCGTAGGCGTTTGGACCTGAAATTTTGTAAGCCGCCGACTTGATCCCGGCCTCTTCGCCCGCACTTTCCGATTGCAACTCAACCTTATAGCCATGCGCCTCGGCCCACCGGACATACATCCGCGCCAACATCGAAGCCCAGTCGCAACTCTCCGTGCCACCGGCCCCCGAATTGATCTCCAGGAACGTGTCGTTGCCGTCCGCTTCGCCGTCCAAAAGCGCTTCAAGCTCGGCCTGCGCCGCGCGCTCTTTCAACGCTTTCAAAGCCGCCTCGGCCTCCGCCACGATGCCGGCGTCGTCCTCCATCTCGCCCATCTCGATAAGCTCGATGTTGTCTGACATTTCCTGCTTCATACGCGTGTAACTGTCCATCGCGTCCACAAGCATCTGGCGATCGCGCATTAGCTTTTGCGCCCGCTCAGGATCGTCCCATAACTTTGGATCTTCGGTCAGCGCATTAAACTCTTCAAGGCGATGCCCTGCCGTTTCCCAATCAAGCCGCTGCGCCAAAAGCGTCAGCGATTTCTCAATCGCAGCAACCGTGTTTTCGGCGTCAGCGCGCATAAGGGTAAATCTCCGAGGATGTCCGTCGGGCCCCGTCTATCAACGCGGCATTGCGCCTTCAAGCTCCACGCGCTTGCCGACGTTTATGCATGGCAAACAAAACAGGCGCCAAAACCCAACCATAAACACCGCCCGCCACCAGCCGCACACCCGGCAAATCGACAAGGCGCGCAAGCCAGCCAAACCCCGGCGTCTCGCGCCAAAGCGCCAAAAACGCATCAACCCCAGCCAACACGCGTCCGTCCCGCACCACATAAAGCTGACGTGCCGCCTCGTCTGAGGTCAATCCATACGCGCTCAAGTCAGCACCGTTCAAATCAACAAACGCCACCCCCGCCCCAGCACGCGCACGATAAACCTCGATCTCCCGCGCGCAGATCGGACAGTCGCCATTGTAAATTACTGTACATTGCTTGCTCATGGTCACGCATGTAATCCGCCAGCCATGCACGCCAAGCCCACAGCGACAAACCGTCTCGTCCCCTTCATCCTTTTGGTAAATACCTCGGGGTCTGGGGCAGCGCCCCAGAGGATTCTCGATATGGGGCAGAGCCGGAGAAGTGGTTTAATCTGAGGCAGCGCCTCAAGCATCGCACGCCGCAGGCGCTCAAAACCAAGCCGTTAGTAAAGCCCACCCGACGAAATCTCTCCCGCCGTCGTTTGCCCCGTACCAGTAGTGGCCGTCCCGGTATCCGTCCCAGGCTGCTGTCCCGGGGTTCGTACCGCCCCCCCCGTGACCAACGGCAAATTCGCCCCCATCGCAAACCCACCATCAAAGGTAATCCCAAACACTGGCTCTTCGCCTTCGCGGAAATACTCTGCCACCACGCTCTCGCCAGATGCGCCATCCGGCAATCTCGCGCCGGTGAACCGATCTATCTTGATAAACCGTCCGCCCGGAGGGATCGCAAACCGTCCAGCGCCGTACTTCTTCAGCGCTTTTGTCATAAACGACTGAAAGACCGGGCCACACATGCCCCCGCCAGACGCGCTTGACCCCAAAGGCTTCGGCAAATCGTAGCCGATGTAACACCCCGCCGCGATGTTGGACGTGAAGCCCACAAACCACACATCAAGCGCATCGTTCGTCGTGCCGGTCTTGCCAGCCGTCGGCACGCCAAGATTAACCGTCCCCGACGCCGTGCCCCGTTCAACCACACCGCGCATCATCGACGTCAACTGATAGGCCGTCACCGGATCAATAACCTGCCAGCGATCCGTCTTGATCCGAGGCAGTTCACCAGCCGGCAGATCATAGGTCGAACACTCTTCGCACACCCGATCATCGTGGCGATATATTGTCGTCCCCCAGCGATCCTGCACCCGATCCACAAGCGTCGGCGTCACGCGCTCGCCGCCATTGGCGAACATCGAATAGGCTGACACCATCCGAAACAACGTCGTCTCCTGGCTGCCCAAAGCATTGGCCAAATACGGGTCCATCTTGTCGTAAACACCGAACCGTTCAGCATAAGCCGCCACGGTTTGCATACCGACCTCTTCGGCCAGCCGCACGGTCATCAGGTTGCGCGAACGCTCGATCCCGGTGCGCAGGGGCGTCGGCCCATAATACTGCCGCGACGCGTTTTGCGGACGCCAAACACGTCCACCACCCACATCGACCTCAATCGGTGCATCAATGATAATAGTTGCAGGCGTGAACCCGCTGTCCAAAGCGGCCGCATACACAAACGGCTTAAACGACGAACCGGGCTGGCGTGCCGCTTGCGTCGTGCGATTGAACACGGAATGTTGGTATGAGAACCCACCCTGCATCGCGATCACGCGGCCGTTGTTGACGTCCATCGCCACAAAGCCACCCTGAACGCCGGGGATCTGACGCAGCGAGAACACAGGATCCTCCGCCGAGCCGCCGTCGTGACGCACATGGATCACGTCGCCGACGCTCAAGATATCGCGCGGGTTAGACGCGCCCCGGATCCAGCTCAGATCGCCGGGTTTGATGAAATGGCCATCAACCCCTTTGTCCCAGCCTTCGACACCAATCCGGGCCACCGTGTCGCGCAATTCCAGGACCACCGCCGCATGCCAGCCCGGAATATCGCGTGGCACCAACGTCTCGGCCAATGCTGCGCGCCATGCCGCTTCACCGTCCTCGCCCAATCCGGCTAACGCTGCGGGATCGATCTCAGCCGCGGCGCCGCGCCACTCACCTTGCGAGCGGTCATACTTTTCCAACGCCTCGCGCAACGCCAATGCCGCGGCGTCCTGCATCTCAGGATCGACCGTCGCGCGGACCGTCAGACCTGCCGACTTAAACCCGGTTTCACCAAAATCCCGGCTCAACTGACGACGGATTTCGTCCGTAAAGTAGTCACGAGGCGGAAGTTGCTTGCGAAACCCCTCAAAATCGCCGTTCTGCACAGTCAACAACGGAGCCGCACGCGCGGCCTGTTGTTCGCTTTCCGTCAAATAGCCGTTCTGGAACATCTCCTGCAGCACGAAATTCCGCCGGTCCGTCGCGCGCTCAACTTGCAAAACCGGGTGATAATCGTAAGGCGCCTTCGGCAAAGCGGCAAGATAAGCTGCGTCTTGGGGCGACAATTCTGCCAGCGTTTTGTTGAAGTATGTCTGCGCCGCTGCCGCCACACCAAACGAGCGGAACCCAAGATCTATCTCGTTGAGATAAATCTCCAAAATCTTGTCACGATCAAGCGAGTTCACCATCCGGTTCGCCAGAATGATCTCTTTCAGCTTACGATCGACCGTGCGCTCACCACTGAGGAAACTGATCTTGGCAACCTGCTGAGGAATGGTCGAGGCACCGCGCACCGATTCTCCCCGACTTTCGACCGCCTCATAAGCGGCCGCCGCTATACCGCGCAGATCAAAGCCCGCATGTACGTAGAAATTCTTGTCTTCGGCCGAAATGAATGCGTGTTTCACAAGATCGGGAATCTCATCCGCAGCCGCATAAATCCGGCGTTCTTCGGCGAATTCATCAATAATGCGACCTTCCGTCGAATAAATCCGGCTGATCGTCGGCGGCAGATAATTGGCGAGGCTTTCGTGATCCGGCAAATCGCGACCATAGACCCAAAACACCGCTCCCACAGTCAAAGCGACCATCAAAAGACCAAGCGTCACCATGCTGAAAATGGCACCGAAAAAAGAAAAAACGAACCGCGTCACGCACTCAACCTCATTGTTGCCATTTGCATATACCGCCCCACTGGCTCAGCGTCAAAAGGACCCGAACGTCACTTTGGCTAGTACACGCCAGAAATCGCCTAACTGTCATCTATCCTCTTGTGCAGCCCGTCATCAGACGCCATCCAAAGCACATGAAACCCGAAGACATCCTGACCACATACAACACCGTCGCCGACACTTGGAACCGCCAGCGAAATCAAGCGCTGTTCGAGCGCCACTGGCTGGACCGAATGCTGAATTTTGCCCCCGGCAAGCGCGTGTTGGACCTTGGCTGCGGCGCGGGCCGTCCCATCGCTAGTTATCTCGTCGACCGTCGCGCCACAGTGACGGGCCTCGACGGCGCGCCAGCGATGGTCGCGCTGTTCCAAGCCAACCTGCCGAACTCACGCGCCATTCTTGCCGATATGCGCGGCCTCGATTTAGAAGAAACCTTCGACGCCATACTGGCTTGGAATTCGTTCTTCCACCTCGCACCAGACGATCAGCGCGCCATGTTCGCGGTCTTCGCGCGTCACGCCGCACCGGGCGCTGCGCTGATGTTCACCTCTGGCACCGTCGAAGGGGAAGCCATCGGCGAAGTCGCGGGCCACAGCATCTACCACGCCTCGCTAGACCCGGCCGAATACGAAGATCTGCTCACTGAAAATGGCTTCAAGGTCAAACACTTCCGCCCAGAAGACCCGGATTGCGCAGGTCATTCGATCTGGTTGGCTCAGTTCACTGCCTGAAACCCTGCCGCATCAGGAAATCTTCGTCCGCCCATTGCAATAGCCCATTGCGCATCGCCTCGCTTGCACGCGCGGCCCAATCTTCGGACACCAATCGGGCGCGGTCGTCCTTGCTTGACAAAAACCCAAGCTCGACCAAAACCGACGGCATTTCCGCCGCCTTCAAAACGGAAAATCCGCCGTAACGGTGCGGGTTGGAATTCACCGCCAACTCTAAACTTTGAAACCCGGCGACCAGTCGCTTTGCCAATGCCTCGGACCGAGGCATCGTCTCGTGGCGCGCCAAATCAAGCAGTACAAACGCAATCTCGTCTTCCGCTCCCGCCAGATCGACCCCCGCCAAAATATCGTTCTGCGCATGCCGTTCAGCCAACCGCAGCGCCGCTTGATCCGTCACATCATCGGCCAATGTGTAAACCGTCATCCCCGACGCCTCGCCTGCGTCTTCAGCCAAAGCATCCGCATGCAGCGACAAGAACACGTCCGCCCCGGCGGCCCGCGCCAAAGTCATCCGCGTCTCCAAAGGCACGAAAACATCTTCTTCGCGCGTCATCACCACCTCAAATCGCCCGCTGCGCAACAACACCTCTTTCAAAGTGCGCGCAAACGCCAACATAAGATCCGCCTCGCGCAAATCGTCGTCCTCAGCGCCCGGATCAATCCCACCGTGCCCGGCGTCAAGCGCCACGCGAACCCGACCCGAAGTGGCAGAGGGCACCGCAAGTGGCGCGCGCACATCGTCCGGCTCGTTCCCCGCAGCGTCGCGAAAATCTTCGGCAGTCGTCGGCACAAGCCGCATCTCCAAAACCGCAGTGCCATCTGAGGCCACCCGCATTTCAGCAGCGTCCACGGCTAAGGGCTCGCGCAGTACCACAACCATGCGCGACCATCCGGGACGGTACGGCCCGACATTCACATCCACAACGCTGCCCGAACGCACATCCGGCGCCACGTCCCAAGCCAATTCGGAGAAATCCACCACCAAACGCGGCGGGCCGTCCAACGTATGGACACGCCAAGGCACGGATTGGGACAGGTCGACACGCACTTCGACGCGCCCGCCCGCATCCTCGATCACCGCGCCACCATCTAGCAGACGTGCCAAAGCCACGCCCGACTCTTCAGCCGAGACACTCTGTGTCACCCACAGCAAAAGCAGCGCACTTAGCGCGCCGCACCAATTGGAGGTCCTGCTCATCGCCTCAAACTTTGGTTTTTATTATTGCCGCAACTGTAGCGCAGAAGGACGTGCAACCAAAGGCATTTCAGCCCAAATGACCGGCTTCACGCATATAAATTTCCAACCGCGCCAGCCCCTCTTCAATATCGCCTGTGCTGCGCGCATATGAAAACCGCAAAGTTCCAGCCCCCCGCGCTTTGTCGAAATCAAGCCCCGGCGTCACCGCCACGCCTGCCTTGTCGAGGATATCGCGCGCCAATCCATGCGCGTCGTCGGTGATGCCGCTCACGTCCGCATAAACGTAAAATGCTCCATCGGGCGGCGCGATCCGGTCAAACCCGGCGCGCGGCAATCCCTCCAGCATCAAGGCCCGATTGGCCGCGTAGACCTGTAGATTGGCCTCAAGCTCTGCCCCGCACTCCATCGCTGCCAAGGCCGCAATTTGCGATGCGTGGGGCGGACAAATGAACATATTTTGCGCCAAACGCTCGACCGTGCGCACATGATCTTCAGGCACAACCATCCATCCAACACGCCACCCCGTCATCGAAAAGTACTTCGAAAACGAATTGATCACATACGCCTCGTCGGTAATTTCCAAAGCGCTGACCGCGCGGCGCTCGTACTCGATCCCGTGGTAAATTTCATCCGAAACAAACGCCGCACCGCGCGCAGCGCACGCCTCGATCAGGGCCGAAAGACCGGCACGATCCAACATCGTTCCCGACGGATTGGCCGGAGACGCCGCGATAAGCCCTTGAATATCCTGCGGTAAATCCGCCACCACCGGTTGATAGCGGTCCTCAACGCGGGTTTGAATATCGACCGGCTTCAAACTTAATGCCCGCAATATCTGGCGATAGGACGGATACCCCGGAGCCCCCAACGCAACACGGTCGCCTGCATCAAACAGCGCCGTAAATGCCAACAAAAAGCCCGCCGATGACCCGGACGTCACAACAACACGCCCTGGATCAAGATCAATCCCATGCCGCTCGCCGTAAAGGGCCGCAATGCGCGCCCGAAGTGCTGGCAGCCCCAAGGCCACCGTGTACCCTAGCGGACCCGCCTCCATCGAAACCGCCAAGGCCCTTCGAGCGCCCGCAGGTGCCGCCGTCCCGGGCTGGCCTACTTCCATGTGGATAATATGACGCCCCGCCGCCTCGGCTTGTGCCGCCGCTTCCATCACATCCATCACGATAAACGGGTCCACTTCAGAGCGTTTCGAAAGCCGCATGGCGCAAATTCCTCTGGCAGATATTCCCACACCCTCCCTGCCAACCGTCAGACGTGGCGTCAATGCCCCGCCGCACTACAATTCTTAGTGAAGTGGTTGCTTTGGCACCGCCGCTCATGATCTTGTGCCGGAACAGTTTTTCTAAGGAGTTTTGCGATGTTTCGGACGTTTTTGATGACCTTTGCCCTGTGCTTTGCAACCGCATTTTCGGCGGCAGCCACCGAGATCGATGCCATGAGCGACGCCGAACGTGACGCGTTTCGCGCTGAAGTGCGCGCCTACCTCCTCGAAAACCCCGGCGTTTTAATGGAAGCTATCGCCGTTTTGGAAGAACAACGCACCCAAGGCGCCGCCGAAGCCGACGTCGCGCTGCTTGAAAACAACCGCGACGAAATATTCAACGACGGCGTAAGCTACGTTGGCGGCAACCCAGACGGCGACATCACGGTGGTCGAATTTCTCGACTACCAATGCAGCTTTTGCAAACGCGCCTTCCCGGCCGTCGAAGAACTGATCGCCAGCGACGGCAGCATTCGTTTTATCGTCAAGGAATTCCCGATCCTCGGCGAAGCCTCGGTCCTCGCATCCCGCTATGCTCTGGCCGTCAAAGCGCTTCACGGAGACGACGCCTACAAGTCGGTCCACAACGATATGATGCTGCTGCGTGGCAGCCTTACGCCACAAACGCTCGTGCGATTGTCCGAGGGCATGAAGTTTGACCACGCCGACATCCAGGACCGGATGGAAGGCGACGACATCACACAAACCATCGCGGCCAACCGCGCGCTCGGCCAACGCCTGCAAATCCAAGGCACGCCATCCTTCATCATGGGCGGCAGCTTCGTGCGTGGGTTCCTCGAACTTGACCAGATGCGCCAAGTCATTGCTGAAGAACGCCAAAACCAAGGCTAAAGGCGACTTTGAGGCGAGCGAAACTCGCCGCTAGTCTCGACCCAATATCGGCAGATACGTGCGCTAGCCAAGTGGGACAGGCGTCAAAAGCGGTCGCTCAACCGACACATGTGAAGCGATCAGAATGATGAAAGCAACACTTGCAGCCCTCGGCCTTTTCGCATTGGCGGCCCGCGCATACCTTCCATAAGACACCGATAGTATGCGCAGTTTTGCCTCGGCAGGCTCGTCGTTTTCGGCCAAATCCTCAAAGAGGATCGCGCGCTCACCGTCTCAGGTTTTCGCCAGCCTGCAACGCGGCACGGCTCGCTGTCTGACCACAGCCAAACCCAAAGCATCAGCCGTTCAAGCCAGTTTGGCGTTCAAACCACAAACATCAATCACAGCTACGCCGGGAAATTCTAACGTTAAAGCGGCCTATTCCGCCGCTTCAATTGCCGCGTCAACTGCC
>RCMY010000958.1_pt1 | contig 27587 bp, 25 predicted proteins | sample 2041341 | NCBI WGS metagenome assembly RCMY01 (sample SAMN09708234, study PRJNA481090) | Marine sediment metagenome, whole genome shotgun sequencing project.
ACCCGTTCCCATTCCGAACACGACGGTTAAGCCTCAAGGAGCCCATGATACTGCAGGGGAAGCCCTGTGGGAAAGTAGGTCGTCGCCAGATGTATTATTCCGCGATAGCTCAATGGTGGAGCACTCGGCTGTTAACCGATAGGCTGGAGGTTCGAGTCCTCTTCGCGGAGCCATTAGTCCTCAGTTTATACTGAGGACTTTTTTGCGTATAGAAATATAAATATAGATAAATTTGCAGGATGTTTTATTGTTTCTTGTGTCAGTATCATTTATGAATTATTTACAAAATCCGGTAGAACATTGTCCATGGAATATATGAATAATGGTATTATAGGGGTGTAGCAAAGAATAGAAGAAGTATTCTACTTAGGAGGATATTATGGATAAATTAAAAGTAGATTCCCGTGGAAGAACTGACATGATTGACATCACCAATGATATCAAAGAGGTTGTTCGTAAAAGTGGTGTGAAGTCTGGAATATGTTTGCTGTTCGTTCCCCATACAACAGGTGCAGTGACCATAACCGAGTTTTCTGATCCTAATCTCATGCATGATATTCTAAAATCTGTCAATGATCTGATCCCTTTTGAAAATCAGTATACCCATGAAGAAGGAAATGCTGCAGCGCACATCAAATCCAGTCTGTTCAATTTTTCGCTGGAAATGATCATCGATGAGGGAGAACTGGTTATTGGTGGATACCAGGGAATATTCTTCTGTGAGTTTGATGGTCCTAGGAATAGACAGGTATTTGTAAAAATCATGGAAGGATAAAGGTGAGAAAGCAGCATGAATAAGTTTGAGTTTATGACATCGGACAGAATTCTCTTTGAAAGAAATGGATTGAAAAATATTGGAAAGCTTGCTCAGCCATTCGGAAAGAAAGCTCTCGTTGTAACCGGAGGCAGAGCAGAGAATGCGGCTAGTATTGAAGAATACTTAAAGAATGAGAGCATAGAGTCTACGAGATTTCAGGTTTATACCGAACCTAGCCTGGATACCATGAAAGTCGGGCTGGATCTTGCCAGAAGTGAAAAGTGCGATATGGTCATTGCCTGTGGTGGAGGAAGCGCCATTGATGCAGGGAAAATCATCGCAGCCATGATGACGAATGAGGGAGAAATCCTCTCTTATTTAGAAGTGATTGGTGAGGGCAAGAGTCTTAAGAGTCCATCTGCACCTTGTATTGCTGTTCCAACTACAGCAGGAACTGGAGCAGAAGTAACAAAAAATGCGGTGATCAGTTCAGATCTTCATAAGGTTAAGGTCAGTTTGCGCAGTCCATATATGTACCCGAATCTAGTGCTTCTCGATCCCAATCTTACAGTGAGCATGCCTCAATCAGTTACAGCAAGTACGGGACTTGATGCGCTGACACAGGTGATAGAGCCTTTTGTGTCACATTTATCCAACCCCATGACAGATGCATTCTGCAAAGAGGGGATGAGACTGGCCGCTCATTCATTAAGAAAAGCCTTTGACAGAGGAGAGGACATCGATGCAAGGGAAGAGATGCTTCTCGCAAGCCTCTTTGGTGGAATAGCCTTGGCCAATGCAAAACTTGGTGTAGTACATGGGTTTGCTGGAGTCATCGGAGGGATGTATGGAATTCCACACGGTATTGTATGTGCAGGCCTTTTACCCTATTCTTTTGAAACCAATGTGAAAGCTCTGGCAGAACGGGAAAAGGACAACAGGGCTTTAGACAGATATAAAGAGGTTTCAGAAATTTTGACTGGAGACCGTAATGCATCCATTGAGGATGGAATGAACTGGATTATGGATCTTTGTAATCATCTTTCCATCCCGAAATTCAAAGACCTTGGTATGAAGAAAGAGGATTTTCCCGAAATCATTGAAAAGTCCATGGGGGCAAGCAGCATGAAAGGAAATCCGATAGTGCTGACAAAAGATGAACTGGAAGAGATGCTCACCAGTGCATTTCAGTAGTGTTATGAAGTGACAGTTTTAGGGGATCTATCAGACAATTTTTGTTGCACAGTTTGCTAAGAGGAAACATACCAATGCTTTGATGCTGTTCCAATGAAATATATACCAAGATAGCGGCAGATGTGACTTCATCTGCCGTTTCTGTTAAAATCAATTGAGCAAAGTGGAATTCTTTGTATATCAAAAGAAAAGTGTTCTTTCTAAATGAAAAGTGATGACAGAATCTGTACATTACAGCTGTTTTTTCAATATATCCAGCATAAAAATAACAGATAAATAAATTTATGTGAATAAAATGACTATACATTGATTTTTTAAACGATTACAGATTATAATGAATAAGTAACTGCATAGTGAATAAAGACGACCTTTCAAATAGAGGAGCGGTCTGAAGGTAATGGCAAAGTATGAAGCCCTTCTTTTGCCATGAATAGCAGATTGCCGAAGGAAGACAGAAGAGGGCCTATTCTGTATTTCCTGGTGAAAAGGCACAAAGCCTATCACTGTCATGTAGAACTACATGGAGCGCTATTTATGTTTTATTGAAAACATAAAAGTGCTTTTTTTATTGGTCTTTTTTCAGCAGGAATCATAATTTTGAGGAGGAAAGAACATGGAAGCAATGATAAGAATGAGGATGAGTGCTCATGATGCGCACTATGGGGGAGGTCTGGTGGATGGAGCCAAAATGCTGATGCTTTTTGGTGATGTGGCGACGGAGCTTCTCATCAGAAGAGATGGAGATGAGGGACTCTTCAGAGCCTACGAAAAAGTGGAGTTTCTTGCACCGGTCTACGCCGGAGACTATATAGAAGCAGTGGGAAGAATTGTTACTGAAGGCAGAACTTCAAGGAAGATGGAGTTTGAAGCTAGAAAAGTGATTGTGCCAAGACCAGAAATCAGCGATTCTGCTTGTGAAGTTCTTTCTGAACCCATCGTTGTCTGTAGAGCGGTGGGAACTTGTGTCACCCCAATTGAGAAACAGAGAGGGAATGAATGATGGAGAAACTCATCATCACTGCAGCCATTTGCGGCGCGGAAGTAACTAAAGAGCATAATCCTAATGTACCCTATACAGTGCAGGAAATCAGGGAAGAAGCGAGAAAAGCTTATGAAGCAGGAGCTTCTATCATACATCTTCATGTTCGTGAGGATGATGGCACGCCTACACAGAGCAAGGAAAGATATCAGGTTTGCATGGAAGCGATACGTCAAGTGTGTCCAGATGTCATCATTCAGCCAAGCACCGGTGGTGCGGTTGGTATGACTGCGGATGAGAGGCTTGAGCCATTGGAGCTTCACCCAGAAATGGCGACTCTTGACTGCGGAACACTGAACTTTGGTGGCGATGAGATCTTTGTGAATACAGAGAACATGATCAAAGAGTTTGGTCAGAGAATGATGGAGAGAGGAATCAAACCGGAGTGTGAGGTGTTTGACAAGAGCATGATCGATATGGCGCTGCGGCTTTCAAAGAAAGGATTCATAAAGGAGCCCCTTCATTTCAATCTGGTCATGGGCGTCAATGGTGGCATATCAGGAGAACCAAGAGATCTTCTTTATCTCACAGAATCCTTACCGAAAAATGCGACATATACTGTTTCCGGCATCGGTAGACATCAGCTGTCATTAAATACCATGGCCATCCTTCTAGGAGGTCATGTTCGTGTAGGGTTTGAAGACAACATCTATCTGAGAAAGGGAGAACTGGCTGAATCCAGTGCGGATTTTGTGAAGAGGATTGTCGATCTCTCAGTCATACTAGGCAGAGAGATTGCCACACCAAAAGATGCAAGAAGAATACTAGGGCTGACGAAGTAAATGGAAGCGGGGGAGAAGGCTATGACAAACAAAGCTGGATGCAAGTTCGGAACACACCGAGTATTGGAGCCACAGGGGGTTCTACCTCAGGCAGCAAGAAGGATAGACAATAGTATGGAGATTTATGACAATGAGATTCTCATTGATGTGATTGCTCTTAATATTGATTCTGCAAGTTTCACGCAGATAGAGCGGGAAGCGGAGCATGATGTGGAGAAGATCTCAGCAAAGATACTGGAAATTGTTTCCGATCGTGGAAAAATGCAAAATCCTGTGACAGGATCAGGAGGTATGCTCATTGGACGTATAGAGAGAATTGGAAAAGACCTTAAGGGGAAGATTGTCTTGAAGGAAGGAGACAAAATTGCAACACTGGTTTCCTTATCTCTGACGCCTCTGAAGATTGATGAGATTCTTGCCATTCAGCCAGAGATTGACCGGGTGGAAATCAAGGGAAAAGCGATCATCTTTGAATCAGGAATCTATGCAAAGCTGCCAGAAGATATGGGGGAAAATCTTGCACTGGCTGCATTGGATGTGGCGGGTGCACCAGCACAGGTGGCGAAGATGGTGAAACCGGGAGATTCCGTTCTCATACTTGGAGCCAGCGGAAAATCGGGGATGATGTGTGCCTATGAGGCCATGAAGAGAGTGGGACCAACGGGAAATGTGGTCTGTTCAGATCTTCGTGAAGAAGCACTGGATATACTGAGAAAAAACAGGTTCTGTCATGAAGCCTTTGCATCGGATGCCACAAAACCCGTGGAGGTTTTGAACAAAGCACTGGCCCACAATGATGGGAAGGAATACGACATCGCGATTAACGTGGTGAATGTGGAAAACACAGAAATGAGCACCATTTTACCGGTACGGGATGGAGGGATTGTGTATTTCTTCTCCATGGCCACCAGTTTTACCAAAGCAGCACTGGGCGCTGAAGGGGTAGGTAAAGACGTGACAATGATGGTTGGAAATGGGTATACAAAAGGTCATGCGGAAATTACACTTCAGGAGCTGAGAGAATCAGAAGCACTGAGAAGAATATTTGAAGAGCTATACGTGTAGGGAATGAGTACAAGGGGGAGTATCATGAATAAATTTTCAGAGATGAACAGAAAAGAAATGTTTCCGGACGTGCCCGATGAAAAATGGAACAGCTGGCTATGGCAAGTACAGAATAGAATTGAGACGGTAGACGAACTGAAGAGATATCTGCCGCTGACTGTAGAAGAAGAGGCAGGAGCGCTAAAAGCCACAAAGACACTCAGAATGGCCATCACACCGTACTATCTGACGCTGATGGATAAAGAGAACCATCTGGATCCTGTTCGTCTTCAAGCGGTACCTTCTGCTATGGAAATCCTGAACTCAAAAGCAGATCTCCTGGATCCGCTTCACGAGGATGAGGATTCACCTGTACCAGGGCTGACGCACAGATACCCGGATCGTGTGCTGCTTCTGATCACAGACCAATGCTCCATGTACTGCAGACACTGCACCAGAAGAAGATTTGCCGGACAGACAGACAATGCCATGAGCAATTCCAGAATTGATGCAGCCATCGAATATATCAGAAGAACGCCAGAAGTGAGAGATGTGCTCCTATCAGGAGGAGATGCACTTCTCATGAGTGATATCAGACTGGAAGCCATCATCAAAAAGCTTAGAGAAATTCCTCACGTGGATATCATCAGAATCGGAACCAGAGTACCTGTGGTGATGCCACAGAGAATTACAGATGATCTGGTCAATATGCTGAATAAGTATCATCCCATCTGGCTGAACACCCATTTCAATCACCCATCAGAAATCACAGAAGAGTCCAAGGCGGCCTGCGAACGCATGGCCAATGCTGGAATTCCGCTTGGAAATCAGTCCGTCCTTCTGAGGGGGATCAATGACTGCGTCCACGTGATGAAAGACCTTGTTCATGGACTTGTCCGGATGAGAGTACGTCCTTACTATATTTATCAGTGTGATCTCTCCATGGGACTGGAGCATTTTAGAACACCCGTATCCAAAGGTATAGAAATTATTGAAGGACTTCGGGGCCATACCTCCGGATTTGGTGTGCCGACCTTTGTGGTGGATGCACCCGGTGGAGGGGGAAAGATTCCTGTCATGCCAAACTATGTCATCAGCCAAGGAGTTCATAAAGTTGTGCTCAGAAATTTTGAAGGAGTCATCACCACCTATACAGAACCGGATCATTATGAAGAGTCCTGTCAGTGTGAAGTCTGTAAAGGGGAGAAAAGGGTGGAGAATATCGGACTTTCCGCACTTTTAGAAGGAGACCAGATGAGTATCGGAAATGCCGAGGTTCTCCGGAAGGCCAGAAGCTGACATGAAAGACCTTTTTGAGAAGTCTTCCCTATCCATCATTGGGCTAGGAAAAAATACGGGAAAGACTTCTTTCCTCAATGAACTCCTTGAGGAAGCGAGAATCCACGCTAAGGATAAGATTCTGGCCATAACTTCCATTGGCCGAGACGGGGAAGAGAAGGATCTGGTAACAAATTCCAAGAAACCACGGATTTATGTTTATGAAGGTACCCTTGTTGCTACCAGTACAGAACTTCTAGGCCGCTGTGATATTACCATGGAGATTTTGGATGTACTTCCTTTATACAGCGCCTTGGGCAGAATCGTTCTGCTCAGGGCTCTTTCCGATGGTTTTGTAGAAATTGCAGGTCCTTCCAGAAAAAAAGATCTGGCATTACTGGAAAGTACTGTTAGAAGGATTGAACCACAGGCGGTTTTTCTTGTGGATGGAGCACTGTCCAGAATGTCCTTCGCCACCTCTACAGAAAGCACAGTTCTATGCACAGGGGTCAATATCAGCAGAAATCCACAGAAGGTGCTGGAAAAAACAGTGGATGCTGTCTATGGGCTTACCATGAAAAAGACAAGAAGATGGTTACCCATGGAGAAATGGCGTGCATTTATCTACAATGGTGAGTGGGAAAAGATTGAAGGTAACTTGGCCATGGAGCTGGGTAAAGAGATTATAGATAAATTTACAGAAAAAACAGAAGCGGTTTTTTTGAAAGGAGCTGTTACGGACAGTCTTCTTGCTAAGCTGCTCTCAGAGGCTTCTTTCCGGAGTGTGGAGCTGATACTGGAAGACCCCACCAAGCTTCTGGTCAGCCATGAGAAGCTTGAAAAACTGAATCTCAGGAAGATCACTGTTACCGCAGAACAGACAGTGTCAGTGGAACGGATTCTTTTTAATCCCTATGAGACTTCAGGTCTGGAGATACCTTCAGAAGAACTGATGGAGCTCATCGGAAAAGAAACCGCTTTGCCAGTGGTGTCTCTGAAGGATCTGCAAAGGAGGAGAAGAAATGATGAAGCATAAAGAAATGGAAGGGTTCTCCTTTGTGATGGGACTCATCGACACGGTCAGTCCTTTTGGCATCCAGAAAAAAAGGAATCTTAAAGTTTACACCGCTCAGGAGGAGCTATTTAATGAGCTGAAGAAAACAAAAGAGTTCTCGGTGAAAGTCGTCGAACTGGAAGAGACTTGTGAAAAGCTCCTTTCTTATCTGAGGGAGCTGAAAGATATCAAAGCTTTGGTGGATGCCGCATCAAAGAATCAGGTGCTGACTGTGGTGGATCTTTTCGAACTGAAGTACTTTCTTCAGAGAATGCATAAAGTAGAGGCTTTGTGGAAGGCGTTTGAGGAAGAGGATCTTCTTCCTGAAAGACTCCCACATCTCACAAAGCTGCTGGATCCCAAGAGAGAAAACCTAAGTACTTTTTATATTTATGAGGAGTATGATGAGAGACTCCGATTTGTCCGGGAAGAAAAAAGAGCCATGGAAAAGAGAATCCGTCAGGTGAAAAGCGAAGAAGAAAAGAATGCACTTCTCCTGGAAAGAAGAGTTCTGCTCGAAAAAGAAGAAGAAGCCGAGTATCAAGTGAGAAAAGAGCTCTCTAGAGCTGTTTCAAAAGAAGCAGACAAGCTGAATCACTCAATGGAAGTTCTTGGACAGATGGATTTTCTTCTGGCAAAGGCAAGGGTTGCAAAGCAATATGGATGCGCACTGCCGAAGCTTAGCAGCAGCATTCCGATGACCATGCAGGGAGCTTGGCATCCGTATTTTCAGCATCTGCTGGAAGAACGCGGGAAGAAAATGACAAAGATATCCATTGAACTGAAGCCCGGAAGTACTGCGCTCACCGGAGCGAATATGGGTGGAAAAAGCATGGCTTTAAAAACCATCCATCTCAATGCTGTTCTGGTGCAATATGGACTTCTGCCTTTTGCAGAAGAGATGTCCTGTCCCTTTTTCAGGGAAGTGCACCTTCTTCATGATGATCAGGAAGAAGTGCGTCAAGGACTGTCCTCTTTTGGTGGAGAAGTGGTGAAAATTCGTGAAATCTTGAGCTCTCTCACTGAGATGCCTTCCTTGATCATATTGGATGAACCTGCCAGAGGAACAAATCCAGTGGAAGGAACAGCCATAGTAGGGGGACTTCTTAATCATTTTAAGAACAGGCACCATTTTCTTCTGGTGGCCACACATTTTGATCTCCATGATCTGGTGGGAATCTATAGATATCAGGTAAAGGGCCTTAAAGAGCTTTCTTTTGGGGAAAGCGTCCATAAAAATGTGGATAACAGTCATATTCTTGTGGACAGACTGCAGGAAAAGATGGATTATTCATTGGAAAAATGGGATGGATCTATAGCCACAGGAGATGCGGTGAGAATTGCGGAATACCTGGGATTTACGGAGGAACTGACAAAAGAAATACGCAAATTACTGGAGTAAGGGGAAGAATATGAGTAAAATCAGACTGGACGTCAAGAAAGTCAAAGAAGCAAGAGAATATGCAAAAAGGATTGCACTGAATACACAACGCTTTGTGGAAGAGCACAGCACCGTTGCCGTAGAGCGAACTGTTCTGCGTCTTCTGGGTGTAGATGGGATCAATGAGGAAGGAGTCCCACTGCCGAATCTTGTCGTGGATCATCTGAAAGAAAAACATGCTTTGGAGGATGGGGCAGCTTTTCATATCGGAAATGCCATGGTGATGCTGAAAAAGACACCTCAGGAAATTGTGGAGGAAGTCGCAGCCGGAAATCTGGATCTTACAACAATACCTGTGGCAGATGCTTTTGAAAGAAATCTGGCAGTAGAAGAAGTAGCCAAAAAAATGGTGGAAAAAATTCGAAAGAACCGTGGAGTCCGGGAAGAGAAACTTTCAAGGTTTGGGGATAAATCTGGTCCATATCTGTATGTTATTGTGGCTACTGGAAATATTTATGCAGACATTGTGCAGGCGAAGGCAGCAGCGAAACAAGGGGCAGATATCATCGCAGTCATCAGAACCACTGGACAATCCCTGCTGGATTATGTGCCTTATGGTGCAACTACAGAAGGCTTTGGAGGGACTATGGCTACGCAGGAGAACTTCAGACTGATGCGTGAAGCCTTGGATGAAGTGGGAGAAGAGCTGGGCAGATATATCAGGCTCTGTAATTACTGTTCTGGTCTTTGTATGCCGGAAATTGCGGCTATGGGCGCCCTGGAGCGATTGGATGTCATGCTGAATGATGCTCTTTACGGAATTCTTTTTAGAGACATCAACATGAAAAGAACGCTCATTGACCAGTATTTTTCCAGAGCCATCAATGGCTTTGCAGGTGTCATCATCAACACAGGAGAAGATAATTATCTCACGACAGCAGATGCTTATGAAGAAGCGCATACAGTCCTTGCTTCCCAGTTCATCAATGAACAGTTTGCCTTACTTGCAGGTCTTCCGGAGGAGCAGATGGGACTGGGTCATGCCTTTGAGATGGATCCATCGCTGAAAAATGGGTTTTTGTATGAGCTGGCTCAAGCGCAAATGGCTAGAGAAATCTTCCCGAAAGCGCCGCTGAAGTATATGCCACCTACAAAGTTCATGACGGGAGATATTTTTAAAGGTCAGGTTCAGAATGCTCTGTTCAATATGGTGACCATCATGACAGGCCAGAAACTTCACCTACTAGGGATGATGACAGAAGCCATTCATACACCATTCCTGTCAGATAGAGCGGCAGCCATCGAGAATGCTGCATATATCTTTAATACCATGGAAGATTTTGGCAGCGAGATAGAGTTTAAAGAAGGTGGCATTATTGAGAAGCGTGCACAAGAAGTGCTGGAAGAAACGGTGGGACTTCTAGGAAATATTGAGAAGGAAGGTCTCTTCAGGACATTGGAAACAGGAAAGTTTGCTGGAATCAAGCGTCCTCAGGATGGAGGAAAGGGGCTTGATGGAGTGGTAAGAAAAAGTGCCCATTATGAGAACCCATTTTTTGAACTTCTTTTGGAAGGCGGTGCGAACTAAATGAGCAGCGGATTGTACAGCAACAAAAAAGTCAGCTTTGATGAAAAATTGGATCTTCAGAAAGTGAAACCTTACGGAGATACCATGAACGATGGGAAGGTTCAGGTTTCCTTTACACTGCCGGTACCAGACGGAGATAAAGCAGTGGAGGCAGCAAAAGACCTTGCGAAGAAAATGGGGCTTCTCGATCCATTGGTTGCCCATCATAAGGCACTAGACAAGGAGTTTACCTTCTTCGTGGTATACGGCAGTCTTCAGCATACAGTAAACTATGAAGAAATTCATGTGGAAGCTGTCAGTGGAACTGTAATGAGCATGGACGAAGTGAATACCTTTATCAAAGATGAGATTGGTAGAAAGGTCAGAGTGCTTGGCGCATCCACAGGGACGGATGCTCACACAGTTGGTATTGATGCCATCATGAACATGAAAGGATTTGCAGGGCATTATGGCCTGGAGCGGTATGAAATGATGGAAGCCCTTAATATGGGCAGTCAGGTATCTAATGAGGAATTTTTAAAAAAAGCGGTGGAGTTAGATGCGGATGTTCTCCTGGTGTCGCAGACTGTAACTCAGAAAAATGTCCATATCGATAATCTTGTCCACCTGGTTGAGCTTCTGGAAGCAGAAGGACTAAGAGATAAGATGGTTCTTATCTGCGGGGGGCCTAGAATCAGTCATGAGCTGGCGAAGGAGCTGGGGTATGATGCAGGATTTGGTCCTGGTAAGTATGCAGACGATGTGGCGTCTTTTGCCGTAGAAGAAATGGTTCGTAGAAATCTTAGATAGGTCATATATGAAAAAAGGAAATGGAGTCAGACCAATCTGATTTCCTTTTCCTTTTTGGTTTTTATTACTATATTTTGGTCAATATTCTTAGTTTATGATAAATTATTGACCTGGAATTTTCATGGTGATATAGTAGTTTTAGTTGAGAATGATAATCATTTACAACAAGTGTGCGGTGCAATGAAATAGGATGATTTAGGCAGTCACTCCCCTTCTGCCTAGATTTCCTATGGATTTTTTCAGGATTAAAAAAATCCTTCTGCTTGTGTAATGGTATCGTTTTGGGACTGATTCATATCACAAGATGAAAGGACTAGATAAATATGAAAAAAATCATGATAATTATTTCTTCCCTTCTGCTTATTACTGCTGTTTTCACCGGTTGTGGGGCAGCGCCTAAGGAAGAAGCTCCTGAAATTCCTGCAAGTAGTGATGAAGCGTCACAGTATGATGCTCTATATCCCATGACCATTCAGCATGCTTTTGGAGAAACTGTTCTGAAGAAGAAACCGGAAAAAATAGCTACCATCTCCTGGGGAAATCAGGATGTGCCCTTAGCCCTTGGTATTGTACCTGTAGGGGTATCCATGGCGAATTACGGGGTGACAGATGGCAGTGGTCTTCTTCCTTGGACCAAGGATGCTTTCAAATCTTTAGGTGTGGAGAATCCAGTACTCTTTGATGATGTGGCAGGTCTAAACTACGAGGCCATATATAAGGTGGCTCCGGATGTGATTTTGGCGTCTTATTCAGGAATCACCCAGGAAGAGTACGACTTGCTTTCAGAGATTGCGCCAGTGATACCTTATCAGGAAATGCCTTGGCAGACCTTCTGGAGAGATCAGATCACAGAAAATGCCTCTGCCATTGGTATGAAAGAAGAAGGGGAGGTGCTTGTGAAAGATCTTGAGAGCCTTATTGCGGAAAAGCTCACAGCTTATCCAGAACTCACTGGAAAATCCGCAGCATTCTTCTACTTCTCTCCACAGGATCTCTCCAAGTTCTATATCTATCTGCCTGCTGATCCAAGAGCGGCATACCTGGAAGATCTTCAGATGGTTCTACCAGAAAGTGTGAAGAAACTTCAGGAAGAGAACAAAAGCTTCGCGGTGGAACTCAGTGCGGAGAATGTGGATCTTCTGACGGATGTGGATCTTGTCATTACCTATGGATCAGAAGGTCTTCTGGAGACACTTCAAAACGATCCATTAATTGGCACTATGGAAGCTGTGAAAAGAGGCTCTGTTGTGGTTATTGAAGATGGCACTCCGCTGGCTGCTTCCGGCACACCAAGTGCACTATCCATTCCTGCCACCATTGATGAGTATCTGAAGCTCATGAATGACGCAGCAAAGAAAGTGCAGTAATGAAGAAAAAATATGCCTTTGTGGGGCTGGGAATCCTTGTGCTTGTCATGAGTGTTCTGGCCTCCCTGGCTTTCGGTTCCCGAATGGTACCGCTGAAAGAGGTTTTGGACAGCCTCTTTTTTGGCAATTTTGAAAGCTTTTCCGGAGTGGTGGTCCGGGAAAGACTTCCAAGAACAGTGTTCGGCTTAGCAGCAGGAGCTTCTCTTGCGGTATCCGGAACACTCATGCAGGCAGTGACAAGAAATCCCATTGCAGATCCCAGTATCTTAGGTATCAATACAGGTGCATCACTTTTTGTGGTCCTTGGTATGAGTTTTCTCTCCATGGACAGATTGGAGCATTATATCTGGATGGCTCTGGCAGGAGCGTTCATCACAGCCTTTTTTGTCTATAGCGTTGGTTCCATGGGGTATGGCGGGATGACGCCTATTAAGCTGGCTCTGGCAGGGGCAGCGACCAGTGCTGCATTATCCTCTCTTGTAAGTGCTGTGATACTTCCAAGAACAGAAGTCCTTAATGCTTTCCGGTTCTGGCAGGTGGGCAGTATTGGTGGTGCCACGTGGGCATCTTTGAAGATGATTGGACCATTTCTTGTTGCTGGACTTTTGCTGGCTTTCATCTTGCTGCCGGCTTTGGATCTTCTTGCTTTGGGAGAAGAAATGGCCACTGGGCTTGGAGGAAATCCTGCTGTCATAAGAATTCTTGGCAGTGTTTCAGCGGTGCTTCTTTGTGGTGCGGTAACGGCAGCTGCAGGACCTATTGGGTTTGTAGGGATTATGGTACCCCATCTTCTGAAACTATTATGGGGACCGAATCTGAAGATGATTTTGCCCATGTCCGTTCTCTACGGGGGAAGCATGCTTCTTGCTGCAGATGTCATTGGAAGACTTCTTGGCAGCCCAAGTGAGCTGGAATCAGGGATTGTCACAGCGTTTCTAGGTGCGCCAGTACTGATCTATGTGGCAATGAAAGCAAAAGGAAAGGGCCTCTCATGAGAAAAGTAGAAATCCGTACTCTAGAAGGGTACAGAAAACGGAAGAAAAGGATCCTGGTTTCCTGGATTCTACTGGGCATGTTGTTGATTGCAGCTTCACTTACCTCTCTTATGCTTGGAGAAGAAAAGTATACTTTACGAAAAGTTGTGGAAGTGCTCTTTACAGAGTATCAGGGTCAGGAGACCTTTATTCTGAAAACCCTGCGACTTCCGAGGATGCTGGCAGGAGTTCTTGCAGGGATGGCTTTTGGATTTTCAGGCAATACCTTCCAGAAGATGCTGAAGAATCCTCTGGCAAGTCCGGATGTTATTGGAATCACTTCTGGTTCAAGTCTGGCAGCGGTGTACTGTCTTCTTGTGCTTCAGGTCAGCGGACCAGCTGTTTCTTGGAGTGCTGTATTTTCAGGCATCGCAGTGACAGCAGTGCTCTATATTCTCTCAAAAGGTGGACAGTTTTCAGGAGGGAAACTGATCCTCATCGGAATAGGGATTCAAGCCATGGTGCAGGCGGCTATTTCTTATATGCTTCTTCGGGCCAATCAGTATGATGTTCCAGCAGCGATGAGATGGATGAGCGGAAATCTCAATGGAATCCGGATGCAAAGTCTTTCTATGCTGCCTTGGGTTTTGATCCTTTGTGGAGGATTTACGATTCTTTTGGAAAGAGAACTGAAAATCTTGGAACTTGGAGAGGAGAAAGCTGTGACTTTAGGAATAAGGACTGCGTTCATGAGGGGGGCTCTGATGGTTTCTTCTGTATGTCTTCTGGCATTTTCTACTTCAGTGACAGGCCCAATATCTTTTATAGCTTTCCTTTCAGGTCCCATCGCTTCCAGGGTTTCAGGAAGAGGAGGCAGCAATGCATTGGCTTCAGCATTTGTAGGTGCGATACTTGTTTTGTCTGCAGACCTTTTAGGGCAGTATGCATTCAGCATCAGATTTCCGGTGGGGATTATGACAGGCATCATCGGAGCACCATATTTACTATATCTGCTAATCGATCTCAACAAAAAAGGAGGATCTTTATGATGACTGCTGATACATTACGAGCGGAGCACCTGTTTGCGGGATATGATGGAAAAGAAGTTCTTCAGGATGTCAGTGTGACCATACCAAAAGGAAAGATATCTGTGATCATAGGGGCTAATGCCTGTGGGAAGTCAACACTCTTAAAAACACTTTCCAGATTGATTTCCCCTATGAAAGGTAAGGTTTATATTGGAGATCAGGAAGTAGCAAAGATGAAGCCTAAATCTGTTGCGAAAATGCTGGGACTCCTTCCTCAGTCACCTGTACTCCCTGAGGGGATCAAAGTAGCAGACCTGGTGCTTCGGGGCAGATATCCCCATGGAGGGTTTTTCAGAAGTCATTGCTCCAGAGATTATAAGGTTGTTGAGGAAGCACTTCAGTTGATGGGGGTTTCAGAGCTCTCTGACAGAAATGTGGAGGAGCTTTCTGGAGGGCAACGACAGAGAGTTTGGATTGCCATGGCCTTGGCGCAGGAGACAGACATTCTTCTTTTGGATGAACCGACCACTTTCCTTGACGTGAGCTTTCAGATTGAGATTCTGGACAGACTGATGGAACTGAATAAGAAGAAAGGAACAACCATCGTGATGGTGCTGCACGATCTGAATCTTTCAGCGAGATATGCTGATCACATTTTCGCAATGAAATCCGGAAAACTCATCGCTGAGGGTACTCCAGAGGATGTTATCACCTGCAGTCTGGTGGAGGAAGTGTATAATCTGACTTGCAGGATCATGAAAGATCCAGTGTCAGGTTCTCCTATGATGATTCCCATGGGAAAATATCACTGTGAAGAGAGTTGTGAGAGCTGTCGATGTGCGTCAAACTGTTCCTGAATAAAGAGTCTGCTCTAAAGAAAAAGCCTCTTCGTGAATATAGTGTAGATCATCGCAATTTTTGAAAGGGATTCAATTTTGAATCCCTTTGTGTCTTGCCAATTTAGTTATAATTCCTCGAAATATCCTTGTACGACTCCATTAATTCCTGAGAAGTAGCTGCTATCTTTCCATCATCATAGGTGAACACAAATGAACGCATATCTTTATCGATGAGCATCCAATAGCCAATCCAAAGGTTTGATGAAGTAGGAGATGATATAGTTTGCATCTTTATATCCTTATCTTTTGACCATTGAATCCATACATTAGACGTTTGCTTATCGAAGTTTTCCAGATTGAACTTCCCAGTGAAATACTGCTTTTTAGAAAACAGATACTTTTGAACAATACCATCAATATATATTATTGAGTCTTTTGCATATTTATCCTTTTCATAAATCTGAACTGAGACATTTTCCTTGACGTCTGTTTTTAGTGTGATTCCTGACAGAATCCAGTATGTAACCCCCGCAATGATAAGCAACATCAAAGCATACTCTATTTTTTTCTCATAGAACCTCCATTATTCCATATTTTGATGTATTTGAATTAGAATAATAGTTAAATGAATACGGGCTCTTTCCCTGAAATCTTTGATACTAATATTGCAGTTTGATGAATGTGCACGTATTAAAAGATTTTTGCTTTATAAATATGTTTTCAAGCTAGATGATCTGTAGAATATTACTTTTCTCTGCTCTCAAAGAAATCAGAGGTTTTGTGAATGGTGCCATCCATCTCCATCCATAAGACTTCAGCGTCGAATTTTTCGGCGAGTTTTCTTCCTTCATCAACCGGAAGGAGAAAAAGCTCTGTGCTGAGATAATCAGCAGTTCCAGAGTCTTTGTGATAGATGGATACCTGAGCATAGAGAAATGCTGGAAAAAGTGTGTCGTTGTCGATGATATGAGAATATTTTTTGCCGTCATGCCAGTAGTATCTCTGATAGTTTCCAGAAGAAACCAGAGATCCACTGGTGATATGAATATTGGCCACAGATGGGTTTGTGCTTACAAATGGATCTTGTATACCGGTATTCCATGATCGCATTTTGCCATCACTGCCATAGGAGTGTCCTGATACGCGAACATTGCCACCAGCGTTCACTGCAAAGTCTGTTGCACCTGATGCTTCTAGTTTTTTTGCGACCAGCTCTGTGGCATAGCCTTTGGCGACGCCGCCCACATCGATGGACATGAGAGGATCTTCGATATAAACGGTATTGGACTGATTATCAATGATGAGCTTGGATAAATCCGTATGAGTCCTTAGGGATTCCAGTTCATTCAGATCGGGAATTTTTGAATCTGTGTTGTTCTCGTCATATTCTTCCGGATCGCCGTACATTTCCCTATAGTTGTGCCAAACTTTCAAAACAGCTCCCAGTGCAATGTTATTCTTTCCTTCCGTTTTTTCATGCATCTCTTTTGCGAACAGAAGAAGATCAATCACGGGCTGTTCTACAGGTACAGGTGCTTTGCCGGCAGCATCATTGATGGTTTTGATGTTAGCAACACCTGGATAGTCTTTGTATTTATCAAAGAGCCTATGATAGTAAGAAAATTCATTTTTAATAATCTCTGTGTTTTTCTCGAATTCTTCTTCATCCTCTGCATATTGGATAAACTGAATCACCGTGTCAAACATCTCATCTTCTATGAGATGTACTGTGAATTTTTCTTTGGTGCTGCTGCACCCGGAAAAAAGAAGAAGGAAAAGAAGGGGTATCGTATAGTGGAATATTTTTTTCATTGGAACCTCAACTTATATTTCATATTTCATAGCGACACTGAAGCAAAACGAAGACTCATGAAGACGGTTCATCAGACTTTTCAATGCAGCTCTGGGAGACTTTCACTGCTCTCAAGGAGTGATACGGATCATAGAGGGCAGTGAAGAGAAACCGTAAGTTTATTTGTAATCCAAAATACAGGAATATTCATAGTACAATGTATAAAAACAGACCGAATAGCGCGGTTTCTATGATCTCTGAGAGAATACTTTTCATGACATCATTTCCTGCAAAGGTAGTTTATTTTATTCATAGGTCTCACTCCATTTTTGAAACCACTCAGGATAGGTAAGTCCAGTGAGCTCTTCTAGGGACTTTCCTTCAATAGAAGAGAATCCGCCAAGGAATGTTTCTCCTTTTTTATAGGGTATGGAGTAACCGCCTACATATTCTCCATCGATGACACCAAGATACAGTTCTGTGGATTCAGCAAGTTCAGTAGTGAGATCCACAGGATGGTTTTTCACCCGATAGATGTGATACTTGATAGTTTTTCCCTCATACTTCGAAAGATCAAATTCCTGAACTTCCCAGAATAGTGCCAGATGAATATCTTTGTACTCCTCCTCTTTACTTCTGATCACTCTAGAGGTAGTATCCACTTCGTGTTCCACAACGGTGTACCCCATTCCTTCCAGTTTCTCTGTGAAAATGGATTTCCAGGTATCTTGAGAACAACCGGCAATAAGAAGCACTATCATCAGTAACATAAAAGCCTTCATTTTCTTCATGACATACCTCACAATCAGTTAGTTTTTATTATTCAGGACAAGTTTCAGGAAGTCTTTGCTTTCCATGGGTGTATCCATTGCATAAGGATTTCTTTCGTACTCCAGCTTTGTTCTAGGTACTTGAAACAGCTGATCGTTTTTTATCAGATAATAGTGGCCTGCATAGTGGAGTACAGTTACATCTTTTTCACCAGAAGGATCAGCCAATGCCAGGGTGTGATAGAACATTTCTCCAGACTCTCCCCACACGAGTACTTGGTATCTGCCGTTTTCTTTTCCGACAACGATCGTCCCTTCAGAGCGTCCGTTCTTTTCCAGAATGAAGAGCCAGTGATCCTGTTTATAGAATAGATCTGAGAGGTCAGAATAGGATTCATCCTCGTCTATTTCTTTGATGTAGTTTACAGAGAATCCTTTTTCAGGGACGGAGGAATAATCCTTTGCCAAGGCGTAAGCGCTGTTTCTGTCCTCAATCAGCTGAGTCACCTCTTCAGGAATCCGATCTGCATTCGCTCTTTCAAGGGCGGAAATGGATAGGGCGGTTACAGAAAGGGTCAATACTGCTGCAAGAAAGATCATTATCTTTTTCATAGTTTCACCTCTGCAATTTTTTCAAGCCTTGTTTTACTTATACCAAAACTGTTGTATTCAGCTCCTGAGGGCTCTTTTTGAGGACGAACATCATAGTCTTGATTACAGGAATGATATCTTAAGAAATATGAGTTCATTTATTATAGTATATATAATTTATCATAAAATTCAAAAAAAAAAAACAGATTTATATATTTTTTCTGTGACATTTCAGCAAAAATAAAACAGGCTCTATACTAAGAGCCTGTAGATGTATACTTATTCAGTTTTTACTATTTGTGCATCATACGACTTATGAGCGTTAATGTCTTTAACAGTCACCATGTAAGGAATATCATCTCACTTATTCAATGGCTTAATCTTCTGCTCTTATCGTATGAAAAGATTCAATTTCCAGGTCTGATGTTCCCATCGGACTCACATCCTTACAGTTATTTGGATGTCTGGCATCCATCTGTTTCTTGTATTCAGTATAGCAGAAAATCAGATAAAATGGAATATTCATGCAGATAAATAATCAAATATTCACAATGTGCACTATTTTATACAAAGGGATCATAGAAATCAGATTCCACGCCATGGGTGAGGATCATGGGTCCATCTTTTGTGACCACTACAGTATGCTCAAACTGATAGATGTAGTTTTTATGTGGTGTTTTCAGTGTCCACCCGTCGGGATATTCTTCCACGTAGTCATCTTTCTCACTGATGAAGGTTTCAATGGCCAGCACATGGCCTTCTTTCACCAGGGATGCGCCTCGGCGCTCGTTGTAGTTGAAAATATTTTCCGGATGATCATGGAGGGTTTTTCCAACCCCATGTCCGGTAAGGTTTTTGATGACTGTAAAGCCGTGGGACTGGGCTTCGTTATAGACTGCTCTACCTAGATTGTTGGTCATGGTACCTGGCATGGCTTTTTCAATGGACTTATAGAGTGCTTTTTTTGCAGTCTCTAAAAGCAGTTTGTTCTTCTCTCCTGTTGGAGGAATATTAAGGGTTAGTCCTGTATCTGCAAAGAACCCGTTTTTAGAAGCGGATACATCAATGTTGACCTTATCGCCTTCTTTTAGCACATAGTCAGAAGGGATCCCATGAGCCACCACGTCATTGACACTGATACAGGTATATCCAGGGAAATCATATTCTCCCATAGGGGCTGATTCTGCTTCATTCTCTTCAAAGAGTCTTTTGGCGATGAGATCCAGTTCCAGGGTGGTTATGCCTGGCCTTACTGCCTTTGCCATCTCATCTCTCACCAGTGCGCAGATGCGGCCGATTTCTTTTAATGCTTCCAAATCCTCTTGTGTTCTTACTATCATATAAAATCACTCCTTGATGAATATTATAAGACACTTTCATTGGATTGGAAAATAAACTTTCTTTTGAATTCACCGAATATACTACAATATTAAGAAAAAAGACTAGCCTGATTATAGAAAATACTCAGAAAATTTGATATGATGAGAAGGAAGTTAAAGGTTTTCATTGAAAGCCGTATCTTAAAAATCATACAGCAGGAGGAAATGATATGTATATTAAAGAGTACCGTATCAAAAACTTACGCAATGTCGGAATAATCGGCCACAGTGGCACTGGAAAGACATCTCTGGCTGAAGCGCTTCTTTACTATACCAAGTCCATAGACAGACTGGGCAGAGTAGAAGACGGCACCACGACAACAGACTTTGATTCTGAAGAGAAGAAGAAGCAGATTTCACTCCAGGCTTCTGTGGCTCCATTTACCTATCAGGATATCAAGTTCAATATGGTAGACGTACCCGGATTCTTTGATTTTGTGGGAGAACAGATTCAGGGAATGAGAGCCGTGGACGTGGCAACCATCGTTGTATCCGCAGCTTCTGGAATTGAAGTTGGAACAGATAAGGCGTGGGACTACTGCAATAAGATTAAACTTCCAAGAACTTTTTTCATCAACAAACTGGACCGTGACCATACAGATTTTGATAAAGTCTTTGCTCAGCTGAAAGAAAAATATGGCATGAGTGTTGTTCCGATCCAGTACCCCATTGGAAAAGAAGAAAATTTTCATGGCGTCATCAATATTATTTCCAACCGTGCAAGAATACATGATCCCAAGACCTTTGAAATGAAGGAAGCTCCTGTTCCAGAGGATTTAGTGGATAAGGTCAATGAACTTAGAGAAATGATCATTGAGTCCGTAGCCCAGACCGATGAAGCACTTCTGGAGAAGTACTTCGGCGGAGAAGAGCTGACTCATGAAGAAATATACAATGCACTCATCAAGGGCTGTGCATCTGGAGACATTGCCCCTGTCACTTGTGGCAGTGCGTCCAAGGTCATCGGTATGACAACGCTTCTAGAGGATATGATTGAATGTTTCCCAACACCGGAATATGCCATCCCGCAGAAAGCGGTTGTGGTGGAAACAGGAGAAACTGAGTTTATACCTCTTACCGAGGATAAGCCTTTCTCAGGCCTTGTATTTAAAACCATCGCAGACCCCTTTGTGGGAAAGATTTCTCTCTTTAGAGTCATCACCGGACACATCCGTCCGGACACTCCGGTTTTCAACACCAATCAGGACAAGCCTGAAAAGATCAATACGTTGATCTTCCTAAGAGGAAAGAACCAGATCCTTACAGATAAAATCATCGCTGGAGACATTGGTGCGGTAACAAAGCTGCAGTATACCAAGACCGGTGAAACCATCTGTGACCCAAAATACAAGGTGATTTATGACAAGTTCAATTTCCCGCAGCCTACGATGACCATGGCGGTTATGCCGAAGGCAAAGGGGGATGAGGATAAGATTTCTTCCGGTCTTCAAAGACTGGTGGAAGAAGATCCGACCTTTACCATGGAGAGAGACCCTGAAACTGCAGAAATCCTCATCTCTGGACAGGGAGACACGCATCTTGAAATTCTTGCTTCCAGGCTGAAATCCAAGTTCAGCGTGGATGTGGAGCTGAGAAAACCTAGAATTCCCTATAGAGAGACCATCAAGAAAAAGTCTGATGTTCAAGGAAAGCATAAGAAGCAATCCGGTGGACATGGACAGTATGGAGATGTGAAAATCATCTTTGAACCTCGCCCTGATGGAGAAGATGAACTGCTCTTTGTGGATAAGGTTGTCGGTGGTGCAGTACCTCGAAACTACATTCCTGCAGTAGAAAAAGGCCTTCGTGAATCCATACAGGAAGGAATTCTGGCTGGATATCCCGTAATTAAGCTTCAGGCAACACTTTATGATGGAAGCTTCCATCCAGTGGATTCTTCTGAAATGGCCTTCAAAGTTGCAGCGAACCTAGCTTTCAAAAAAGGCATGGAACTTGCAAGTCCAGTACTTTTGGAACCTATCATGAAAGCCAGCATCATCATTCCGGATGAGTACATGGGAGATATCATGGGAGACATCAACAAGAAGAGAGGACGTGTCCTTGGTATGGAGCCTGTGGATGGCAAGCAGATGGTTATGGCCGAGGTTCCTCTATCAGAAATGCAGACCTATGCGACGGACCTGCGTTCCATGACTCAGGCAAGAGGCGATTTCCAGATGGAATTCTCAAGATACGAGGAAGTTCCACCTTCAGAAGTTCAGAAGATCGTGGAAGAGACCAAGAAGTTCAAAGAATCAAAAGAATAAAGACCCAAGAAGATCCGGTGAAATGCTGGATCTTCTTTTATATCAGCAACTCTCACAAATGATGACAGACATCTGAATACCTAAATTTTTAGCGAATGGATAGGGTATCCAGGTAACCCATGATATAATTGAAGCAAATGTGTAGTGTATGGAGGATGAACATGAAGAAATATGTGATTGGTGTAGATTTAGGCGGAACGAAAATCACCACTGCCATCAGCGATCTTGAAGGAAATATTGTGGAAAAGACGACCCTAGCCACTGGATCCCATTTGGGAGAAGAGGTAGTCATGAATAGAATATTTGAATCTATCTCCATGGTGCTGGAAGCTTCTCAGATCAGTGATGAGGAGGTCAGGGCCATCGGAATTGGTTCACCAGGTCCACTGGATGCGGAAAAAGGAACCATCATCACAACGCCCAATCTTCCTTTCAAAAATTACAATGTAGTAAAGCCCATTGAAAAGAAGTTCGGGATTCCCACCTATCTGGACAATGATGCCAATGCGGCAGCTCTAGGAGAGTATGCTTTTGGTGCGGGAAAAGGCACAAAGCACATGCTGTATCTCACCGTATCCACGGGCGTAGGCGGAGGAGCAGTTCTTAATGGAAGACCTTACAGAGGCAACACATCTAATGCTTTGGAAGTGGGTCATATGACCATAGAGCCCTTCAGCAAGCATCAGTGCAACTGCGGAAAGTATGGAGATCTTGAATCCCTTTCATCAGGTACTGCCATTGCCAAAAGAGCGAAGGAAGCAGTAGCTGCTGGAAGAGAAACCTCCCTGAAAGAGGTGGAGACCATCACCAGTTACGAAGTGCATCAGGCATATCTGGCTGGAGACGAGGTAGCCAAGGAGATTCTGGATCAGGCGTTCATGTACCTAGGCATCGGGATCGCAAACCTCATTGTGAACTTTGATCCTGAAGTCATTGCCATTGGAGGAGGCGTTTCCAAAATAGGAGATCTCTTCTTTGACAAGGTGAAGGCTTCCGCACGGGAGAGAAGCTTTGACTTTATGTTTGATGCCACCAAGATCGTTCCGGCAGAACTTGGACAGGATGCGGGGGTCATTGGTGCCATCGCTCTTGCGCTGATTGAAAGTGAAGACAAATAAGGTGAACTGAAACTGGAGTTTTTCCGGAGAGCCTGCTCTTTGGGAAAACTCTTTTTCAAATCAATGGATATCTGTCTCCACTGATAGGCAAAGTAAATCAGTGTTTTCATGGTACTTCACATATGGTAGAATAGATGGGTCAGAAAAAGAGAAGTGGGTGTAAAAATGCTGAACCTTTATATCACAAGACATGGGGAGACCCAGTGGAACACACAAAAAAGACTGCAGGGGTGGATGAATTCGCCGCTGACAGAGCGTGGCATTGCCCAGGGGAAAATGCTGCATGAAGCTGTAAAAATGTACAACATAGAAAAAATATACACAAGCCCCAGTGAACGTGCCGCAAAGACGGCCCTGGCTGCCAAAGGTCATTTGCCCCTTGAGGTGGAGTTTCTGGAAGAACTGAAAGAAATGAATATGGGAGACTGGGAAGGGAAGACTTTGGAGGAAATCAGAGCCAAAGAACCAGACAACTTTGAAAACTACTGGAACAAACCTCATCTTTTTCAAAAGAACTCTGGTGAGAATTTTGATGAAATATTGGGAAGAGCTCAGAAAGCGCTGGACATCATCACCCAAAAACACCCTGCTGGCAATATACTCATCGTGACCCATGGGGTTACCCTAAAAGCGCTGATGAGCCAGTTCAGCCCGGAAGGATTCATTGAATTCTGGAAAAAACCGGTGGTGGAGCAGGCCAGTATTTCAAAAATCGTCATCAGCCCGGAAGGGAGCAGTGAAATCGCCCTGTACGGCGATACAAAGCACTTTAGTGTATAGGAGAGTAATGAGATGAATGCAGAAATTATGGCAGTAGGCACGGAGCTTCTGCTTGGAGATATTGTAAACACCAATGCCCAGTACCTGGCCAAGGAGCTGGCTCTTTTAGGATTTGGCATCTATAGACAGACCACAGTGGGGGACAATGAGGTTCGGCTGGAAACAGCGCTGAAAGAAGCGCTGAAAGAAGCAGATATTGTCATCACCACGGGAGGCCTTGGGCCCACACCCGATGACATCACGAAAGAAATCTCAGCGAAAGTATTTTCACAGGAGCTGGTTCTTCATGAACCCTCTTACAAAGTCATTGAAACCTATTTTAGAAACAATGCAAGAGCCATGGAGAACGGGAATCAGAAACAGGCGATGTTTCCAGCTTCTGCCATCGTCCTGGATAACCCCAATGGCACGGCGCCAGGATGCATCATCATCGGGCCAGAGAACAAGTTTATCATCAATTTGCCAGGTCCACCACGAGAAATGAAGCCCATGTTTGAAAACAAAGTGAAGCCATTTCTTCTGCAGTTCATGGAGCATACCATCATCTCCAAGACATTGAGGTGTATTGGCCTCGGGGAATGGGATATGGCCACAAGAGTGAAGGATCTTATTGACAGTTCAGAAAATCCCACAGTAGCTCCTTATGCGAAAGACGGAGAGTCCATTCTTCGTATTACTGCAAGAGCCAAGACAGAAGAAGAAGCAAGACTGATGATTGCACCTGTAGAAGAGGAAATCAGAAGGCGAATCGGGGAATACATCTATGGCATTGATGAAGACACGCTGGAGGATGTCATAGGACGAGAACTGGTTTCACACAATAAAAGTATTGCCATTGCAGAGTCTGTAACAGGCGGCATGATTGCGTCCAGACTGCTTTCTTACGAGGGAGGCATGTCCAAAGTGCTGAATGAAGCTTTTGTCACCTACAGTGACGAATCAAAGGTAAAATATCTTGGTGTGAAAGAAGAGACATTGAGAAGCTTCGGTGCGGTCAGTGAGGAAACTGCAAGAGAGATGGCGCAGGGACTTCATGAGGCTACAGGCAGCGAAGTGTGCCTCGTCACCACAGGAATTGCAGGTCCCACAGGAGGATCCGAAGAGAAGCCTGTTGGACTTGTCTACATAGGGATTTATCTGGATGGAACAGTCCATGTGTGGAAAAGATACTTCACAGGCGGACGAGAGAGAATCAGAATACGCACCACCATAGCCGCTCTGGATTATTTGAGAAGACTGATGAATGGAATAGAAGTGGTAGAATAATGAATTTAAGAAAAGGTAGAGAGAGAATTTGAGTATATTAACAGTAAAAAACGTCAGCCACGGTTTTGGAGACCGTGCCATATTTGAAGATGTGAGCTTCCGTCTTTTAAAAGGCGAGCACGTTGGGATCATCGGAGCCAATGGAGAAGGGAAATCCACCTTCATGAATGTCGTCACAGGAAAACTGATGCCAGATGAGGGGACCGTGGAGTGGGCCAATAGAGTCCGAGTGGGTTATCTTGACCAGCATTCCAGCCTTCAGAAAGGAGCCACCATCCGAGATGTGCTGAAGAGCGCTTTCCAGTATCTTTTTGACATGGAGCAGGAGATTTTCTCCATTGGAGACAAGATGGGCTCTTGTACAGAAGAAGAACTCTATAAGCTCATGGATGAAATGGGGACCCTACAGGACATCCTGGACAACAGCGGATTCTACAACATCGATCCGAAAGTGGAGGAAGTGGCTAGAGGACTTGGTCTTCGGGATGTAGGCCTTGATAAGATGGTAGATGAGCTTTCAGGAGGCCAGAGAAGCAAGGTGCTCCTTGGGAAGCTTCTTCTGGAATCGCCGGATATCCTTCTTCTGGATGAACCTACAAACTATCTGGATGAGGAACATATAGACTGGCTGAAGGTTTACCTCAAGAGTTATGAAAATGCGTTTATGCTGATTTCCCATGATATTCCGTTTATAAACGAAGTGGTGAATCTTATTTATCATATGGAAAATAGAGCTCTAACCCGTTATGTCGGAAATTATGATGCTTTCCAGGAAGTCTATGAGGCCAGAAAGAAGCAGGTGGAAGCCGCCTATGAAAGGCAGCAGCAGGAAATTGGAAAGCTCGAAGACTTCATTGCGAGAAACAAAGCACGAGTGGCCACTTCCAACATGGCCAAATCCAGACAGAAGAAGCTGGATAAGATGGATAAGATTGAGCTTATGAAAGACAAGCCAAAGCCAAGCTTTGATTTTAAAATTGGAAAAACCTCTGGAAAACTGATATTTAAAACAGATCATCTGGTCATCGGATACGATGAACCCTTAACCAAGCCTGTGAATGTGTACCTTGAAAAAGGAATGAAGGTAGCGCTCACTGGAGCCAACGGACTTGGAAAATCAACTCTTCTGAAGAGCCTCATGGGCCTTCTTCCTCCTTTCAGTGGAGAAATTGAAACAGGTGAAAACATCGAGATTGGATATTTTGAACAGGAAGGCCAAAAGGACAACTATAACACCTGTATTGAGGAGTTCTGGGCATCCTATCCAGCGTATAACCAGTATGAGGTCCGTAGTGCTCTAGCCAAGTGCGGTCTAACTACAAAACATATTGAATCTAAAGTCATGGTACTCTCTGGTGGGGAACAGGCAAAGGTGAGACTGGCCAAGGTGATGAACCGGGATGCCAATGTGCTGATATTGGATGAACCGACAAACCATCTGGATCAGGATGCGAAGGATGAGCTGAAAAGAGCACTTCAGGAGTACAAAGGCACGATACTTCTGGTTTCTCATGAGAGAGAATTCTATGAGGATATTGCTACACATATCTGGAATTGTGAGGAATGGACGAGAAAGATTTTCTAGTTTGGATGGTCACATCCTGTCCTGAAGAATTTTGAGTCTTTGATTAAAATGGTTTCTAAAATGCTGCAGATAGAGGAGAAATAAGAACTGGAGGTTTATCATGTATACGCCGGTAAAAAACACAAAAGTATATGAAGAAGTCATTGAACAGATCAAATTTATGATCACCAGCGGAGAGCTCAAAAAGGGCGAAAAACTTCCGCCGGAAAGAGAACTGGTGGAGAAGTTTCAAGTCTCAAGAACATCAGTGAGAGAGGCGCTTCGTGCACTCCAGATCATTGGCCTCATCGAAAGCAAACAAGGTGGAGGAAACTATATTAGAGACAGTTTCGATGACAATCTCATTGAGCCCCTTTCCTTGATGTTTGTTCTTCAGAACAGTAAAAATATGGAAATTCTGGAACTGCGAAGAGTTCTGGAAGTGGAAACTGTTAGGCTTGCAGCAAAGAAAATCAGTGACAAGTCCCTAAAACGGATGAAAGAAATTGTAGAGGTTATGCGTGAGACTATAGATGAGAAATATAATGTGGTTCTAGACAAAGAGTTTCATTATATCATAGCTAAAGAGTCTGGAAACATGCTCATTGTCAGCATTCTGACAGCAGTATCTTCCCTGATGGACTCCTTTATCAAAGAAGCGAGAGAAGCAATTCTGTCCCATGAGGAGAATAAGGAAATCCTGCTTCAGCATCATGAGAATATATACAGAGCTTTGGCAGAGCGTGATGAGGAAAAAGCAGCTGAATTGATGCAGGAACATATGAATCTTATAATTAGATATATGGAACTTTAGTTTTATGGAGAAGCACACCGTCCAAATGGAAGGCAAGTGCTTCTTTTTGGTGTGCCCGGCATGGGTATAATCTAACGGGTGAAAGTCCCCAGTGCGGGCTGATAGCGCCAAGCACATAGCTTAAGGCAAGGC
>RCMY010000959.1_pt1 | contig 27564 bp, 28 predicted proteins | sample 2041341 | NCBI WGS metagenome assembly RCMY01 (sample SAMN09708234, study PRJNA481090) | Marine sediment metagenome, whole genome shotgun sequencing project.
TGTTCATGTCGATGGCGACGGCGTTGGTGTGGGTTTGGCCCCCGGCGCTGGTGAAGCTGCCACCGAGGTACAACCGATGGCCGAGCGATGTCGAAGCGCGGACCGTGGCCGATGTGCCGTTGTCGACGCCCTGCACAAAAATCGGGGGCTGGGTCGGAGCCGCGGCTGCGGCCGCACCCTGTGTCGCGCCAAGGAGCGTGATGACGACTATCGCCAATACGCCAAGTCGTTGCTTCACGTTACCCACCAGCACAATCGCCCATTTCGGTATACCTCGACCCATCACGCTATCGGCAGGGCGGCGGACGCGCTATGGGCCGATCGGCGCAGATGCGGGGCGGGAGTTGGCCACATGCCGGCGCACGAGGAACCCGAACGCCGCATCGAGGGAACGTTTGCGGCCGAGGTCCTCGGCGGCGATGCGGGCGGCCTCGTCGGAGATCGGTACCGCGTCCGGGGCCTTCATGTGGGCTTCGGTCACGCGCTCGAGGGTGACAAAAGCCGCGACCGTTTCGGCGACCGAGGCGCCGGTGGTGAGCAGACCGTGGTTGCGCAGGAGGATCACGTCGTTCTGGCCGAGCGCCGCCGCGATCCGCGCGCCGGTCCCACGACCCAACACCTGCACTTCGTCCTCGTCGAACGATGCCCATCTGTCGTGGAAGATGCAGGCTTCCTGCGTGATGGCCCGCAGCGGAGCAGCCGTGGCGCAGAACGGAGTACCCCACGGTGTGTGCGTGTGCGCCACTGCGATGACGTCGGGTCGGGCCTCGTGTATCGGATGGTGAATGTTGTATGCCGTGGTGTTGATCGGCGTGCCATCGACCGTGGTGCCGTCGGGTCGAACCAACACCAGATCGTCGACCGTGGCCGACTCGAACCCCACCGGGTAGCGAAGCAGCCACATGTGGTCGGTGAGCTCGGGGTCTCGGGCGGTGATATGGCCATCGCCGAGGTCACCCCAGCGCAACGCGGCGAAGATTCTGTAACCCAACGCGACCTCCCGCTTGCGTCGCCGCCGTTCGTCGACAATCGAGGGGTCATCGCTCGACGCGGTCATCGCCCGAGCCGGTTGCGGAGCGCGGCACCGAACCCGCGGGCTGCTTCGGTGAGCGACGAACCGGCCCGTTTGAGCTCGCGCATGCCTTGCCGGCCGCTGGGGGCAACGTACGGTTCGTGGAATCGCACGTGGGTGCGCACGGGGTCGATGTCGTCTCGGCGAATCGGTTGGCTGTCGACCATATGGGGCACCGGCTGACCGGTCGCGATGTTGGTGACGTCGCGCAGCGCCCGTGCGCCGCTGATGGAGTCGGAGTACCGCGGGGCGTAGTAGACGCAGTTGTCGAAGTAGTAGTGCGTGACCTGTGACCATCTGGTGAGGGACTCGTCGTGTACCGGCTGACCGCCGTGTACCAGGTTGGCCGACCAGAGGAACACGTCGCCCTTTTTCGGCGTGAAAACCCTTCGGGTCAACGGCGAGCGCGCCATGGCGGTCTCCATGGCATCTTCGTATTGGATGTAGTCGAGCGTGGACGGGTGTGCACCCAGCTCGAACCCTCCGAACTCGGGAAGCGTGTGCGAGTCCGGGTAGTAGAACAGCGGACCGCTTTCGGCGGAGATGTCTTCCATGGCCACCCACGCGGCGCACATGTACCGGGCGGGCAACGAGTTGAAGTGGATCGTGTCGGCGTGGGCCCGTTGCTGTGACCCGGTGCGGAAGGTGAGGGTCTGGAACGGGAATGCGGTTCGTCCGTACAGGCTCGACAAGGTGTCGACGATCGTCGGGTCGGACGCAATGGCTTTGGTTGCCGCCGATTGCTCCCAGGCGTCCTGGCATCGGTATGAGCTGCGGGGGCCGTCGTCGACACCGGGCTGGAACAGTGGCTCGGTCTCGGCGATTGCCCGATCGATCAGCTGCTGGTCGATCGCGCCTTCGAGCAGCAGGTAGCCGTGCTCGTGGAGGTGCTCGGCCTGGGAGCGACGGCCGGGGTCGGCAAAGGCGTCGGGGTTAAACCAGGGCGAATCGACGGCGGGCAGCCGCGGCCAGCGGGTAGGGGCCTGAGGTGCGGTCGAGGTCACGGTCGCAGTCTATTCGCGTCGGGCGTGAGGACTCGGGGCTCTTGTCGCCGGCCTGAAATGCGTTTCGACTCCGGTTCCAACCGTTTGGGTTCGGCCAAGTATCGTGTCTGGACCATGAGTGATCATCACCTGCGCGCCAAACTCGAAGACCTCGAGCAGCGAAAAGAAGAAGCCCGACATGCCGGACCCGAACGGTCGGTCATCCGTCAGCACGAGAAGGGAAAGATGCTTGCTCGCGAGCGCATCGACTACCTGCTCGACGAGGGTTCGTTCAACGAGCTCGACATGCTCGCCCGGCACCGAGCTCACGAGAGTGGCATAGAAGAACGGCCTTACACCGATGGCGTCGTCACCGGCTGGGGCACGATCGACGGACGCAAGGTGTTCATCTTCAGCCAGGATTTCACCGTCTTCGGCGGCGCGCTCGGCGAGGTCTTTGCCGAGAAGATCCACAAGGTCATGGACATGGCGCTCTCGGTGGGCGCACCCCTGATCGGCCTCAACGATGGAGCCGGCGCCCGCATCCAAGAGGGTGTTGTCAGCCTCGACGCGTACGGCGGCATCTTCTACCGCAACGTGCAGGCATCGGGCGTGATTCCGCAGATCAGCGTGATCCTCGGCCCGTGCGCCGGCGGTGCGGTGTACAGCCCGGCCATGACCGACTTCATCTTCATGGTGCGCGAAAAATCGCACATGTTCATCACCGGTCCCGATGTGGTGAAGACCGTCACCGGCGAAGAGGTCACGCTCGAAGAACTCGGCGGCGCCAAGAGTCACTCGTCGAAATCCGGTGTCGCGAATTTCGTCTCCGAGTCGGAGGAGGCATGCCTGGACGATGTCAAGTACCTCATGTCGTTCTTGCCGACGAACAACCTCGAGGAGCCACCGACGTTCCCGACGACCGACGATCCCGATCGTCTCTGTCCCGAGTTGCTCGACATTCTGCCGGAGAGCCCGAACATTCCGTACGACATGAAGTCGGTTATCGGCTCGGTGGTGGACGACGGCGATTTCGTCGAATATCACGCTGCCTGGGGTGGCTCGATCGTGTGCGGCTTTGCCCGCCTCAACGGTCACTCGATCGGCGTGGTCGGCAACCAGCCGATGGTCTTGGCCGGCGTGCTCGACATCACGTCGTCAGAAAAGGCCGCTCGCTTCGTGCGCACCTGCGACGCCTTCAATATTCCGCTTGTCACCTTCGTCGATGTGCCCGGTTTCCTACCGGGCGTCGACCAAGAACACGGTGGCATCATCCGCCACGGCGCCAAGCTGCTCTACGCCTACTGCGAGGCGACGGTCCCGCGTATGCAGGTGATAACCCGCAAGGCCTATGGCGGAGCGTACGTGGTGATGGACTCCAAGTCGGTCGGCTCCGACCTTGCCTACGCCTGGCCGTCGGCCGAGCTTGCGGTCATGGGTCCGCAGGGTGCGGTCGAGATCATTCATCGTCGCGAGCTGCAGACCGCAGCCGACCCCGACGCTCGACGCCAGGAGCTCGTCGACGAGTACACCGAGCGTACGGCCAACCCGTACATCGCTGCCGAGCGAGGGTATGTCGACGACGTCATCGATCCCGCGCAGACACGGCGCAAGCTCATCGCCGGCCTCGAGATGCTTCGTTCGAAGCGCGAAGAGTTGCCGAAGCGCAAGCACGGAAATGTGCCGCTCTAGTGGGTGAGGCATCTGCGGTGAACCCGGCCGGCGTCGAGGTCTCGCCTGCGCCCAACGACGCCGAAATGGCGGCGATCTTGGCCGCCTACAACGAGCTCTGGCCCCGCCCGATCGCCGCCGACGAGGGTGCGGCCCGCACCCCCCACTGGCGCTTCAGCGGCCGCTGGTGGCGGTCGTGACTGCGGCCTAGCGGCCTCGTCACTTTCGGAGTATTTTGCTGCGCAAAATACGTCCCCTACCGGGTTGTCGGTGGTTCGTGATCTTGGTTGCGTCGGCTCGGCGCCAGCACCAGGGGGAAACCTGGGAGTGAGGGACGAGCCTGGCGGGCGAGAAATGCGCCAGCATTTCTTGACGCAACGCGAAGCGTTGCACGGCGCTTGGCGTCGAGCATCGGCACCAAAGGAGCGCTAGCGACGACGTGTCGAGTGCTCAGGAAAACTAGCCTTCGGCGGTGGCAACTTCGATGCGGTCCTGGTGCCATTCTTTGGCATCGGTAAGGGCCTGTTCGGCTTGTCGCATCAGCTCGCCACCGTCAAAGGCATGGGCCGGATAACACGCCAACCCGGCCCACATCGTGAGCCCGTCCTGTTTGTCGCCCAGACTGCGGCGAATGCGTTCGAGCGTCCAGATCGCGCCGTTCTCGGGCGTGTCCTCGAGCACCAAGCCGTAGCGGCCGTCGGACAGACGACATGCCGTGTCGGAGTCTCGCAGGGTCTCGACGAGCACCGGGCCGACGATCATCGGATCGGCCGGAGCGTTGTGCTCGCGATCGCCACTGATGACCGAGATGAGGCCGACCGCAACGGGGCGAAGGTGGCGTCGGGCGGCAGCGATTCGGGCGTCGACGGCGACGCGGAAATAGTCCTCGCTGAAGAGGCCGCTGTCGATGTCGGTGAGCGCTCCCGAGGCCGTGCTGGCGATGGTGGCGGAAGGCGAGTCTGCGGGCGAGGCGATCGATGGGGCATCGGAAGCGTTCCCGGCCGGCCGTTGCGCCTGGGCGTTGGCGAGTTGTTCGCCGAGGCTTTTCACGGCCTCTTCAGCGGCGAGGCGAGCCTGCATCTGCGATGCAACCGCGGCCTCGAGCTCGAGGATTTGGCCCTGGAGCGCGGCGGAATCTTCAGCGCGGCGGGCGGGTGCCGGAACGGACTTGGTGGAACTCTCGGGTTCACCGACCGCGAGTTGATAGCCGAGCGCACCGGCTGCGAGCGCGGCAGCACCGGCGACGAGGCCGACCCACGCGATTCCGGCCACGGCCGCAACGACGCCGAGGATGAGGCCGACGGCGCCGAGCGCCAGGGGGGTGAGTGCACGTTGCTTGTTCATCGTTGTACCCATCGGTTGCGTTCGGGGTGAACCTGACCCTTTTGCACCAAATTTTCACCATGCGTGGGGCGTTCGGATCAGCAGCTTAGATCGTAGGCACTCAGCACGAGCCGTGTCTTCTCGATCGTCGCGGCTCGCAATCGTTCGATGTAGGTGGCGCGATCGAGTTCGCTGACGCCCAGGCTGGCCAAGTGGTCGGTCTGCCACTGCACGTCGAACAGCGAAACGCCAGCGGCTCGTAGCTCGGCCACCAGGCGAGCCAGCGCCACCTTTGAGGCATTCGGGCGCCGATGGAACATCGACTCGCCGGCGAAGAATCGGCCGATACCCAACCCGTACACACCACCTACCAGGCGTGGTGAACAGGTGGGATCGGCATCGTCCTCCCAGACCTCGACGCTGTGCGCCCAACCCAACGAATGGAGGCGGTTGTACGCCTCGAACATCTGCTGGTCTATCCAGCCATGCGGCCGGGCCGGATCGCCACAGGCCGCCATGACCAACGCAAATTCCGTGTTGATCGTGGTGCGGTACTTGCGGATCGCCTTCTTGGTGGATGAGCTGACATAGAGCTGATCCAGTTCGAGGACGGCGCGAGGGTCGGGCGACCACCACCCGATTGGCCCTCCGGGCTCGATGGGCATCGGGAATAATCCTGCGCAGTAGGCCGAGAGGATCGTCGCTGGTTCGAGGTCGGCACCGACCGCCACGATCCCTTCGGGTTCGGCGTCGCTCACCGGCGGAAACATCCAGCCGGCGACGTCGCCCATATCAGGCCTCGGTGATGGTGATCGAGTTGATGGTGACCGGCTTGGACGGTGTGCTGTCCCCCGAGTCGAGCGCCTCGATCGCGTCGACGACGTCCATGCCGCTCGTCACCCGACCGAACGGTGTGTGACGACTCTCGAGCCAGTCGACACCCGTGTCCTTCGTGACGATGAAAAACTGGCTGCCGTTGGTGTTGGCACCGCCATTGGCCATGGCGAGCTCGCCCTCTTCGTACAGATAGCCCGGGGCCGGCAGTTCGTCGGCGAAGGTGTAGCCGGGACCGCCGGTACCCGGCGGATTGCCGGTGGCGTCGCCGCCCTGGATCATGAACTCGGTGATGATGCGGTGGAAATCGACGCCGTCGTAGTACTTGTTCCGGCTGAGGAAGACGAAGTTGTTCACCGCGAGCGGTGCAAACTCGGCGTCGAGATCGACCGTGATGTCTCCCTCGGTCGTCGAGATGACCGCAGAGTAGGCCTTGGTATCGTCGAGACACATCGGCGGCGCCGCGGCGAACTGTGTGGTCCGCTCGGTGGACCCGTCGACGGGCGGGCATTCGACGGTCGTGTCGTCCGGCGTGCTGTCGCTCGGCGTGCCGTCGTCGGCACCGATGGCATCGTCGGCTGCGGGCTCGTCGTCTCCACCGGTGAGGAAGACGATCGCCAGAATGCCCCCGAAGAGCAGCAGGGCCGCAAAGCCGTAGATCATCAGGCGCTGTTGCTGACGCTGGTTGTTCACGTTCGATCGGGCCTGGGCCGTCATGCCCTTGTCGCGGTTGGCCTTCTGACGGGCGCGTTTGTCTGCATCCATAGCCGACCAATGATACCGCCGTTCCTCGGCCTGGCGGCCTCGTCACTTACGGAGTATTTTGCTGCGCAAAATACGTCCCCTACCGGGTTGTCGGTTGGGCGGAACCTTGGTTGCTTCGTTTCGCGGGGTCCCGTATAGCTCGCGTTGGGTCTGACTTGGTCAGCCGAAGAGGACGCTGATGATGCCGACCGCCAGGGTGAGGATCATCATGGCGACGGCGATACCGGCGACGACGCGCACCCACAGCTTGTGACCGACGGACTTGAGCTCGGGTGCCGGTCGCACATCTTCGGGCCGCGTGACCCGTCCGCCTTCGGTGCGTCGCTTTTGTGCCATGGAGAGATCCTACGCATCCAAGCCGAAGGCCGCGTGCAACAACTGCACCGCGGGTTCCGCCTGCTCGAGGGTGACCATTGCGCTGATGCGAATGGCGGAGGTCGAGATCATCTCGATGTTGATGCCGTGGCTCGAGAGCACTTCGAACATCTCGGCCGCGACACCTGGATTCGACTTCATGCCGGCGCCGATGACGCTGACCCGAGCCACGTCGGCATTCGCCTCGATGCCGGTGGCGCCGATATCGGTGGCGATGTTTCGCATCGCTTCTTCGACCGCGTCGAGATCGGTATGGGGCACGGTGAACGAAATGTCGGTGACCCCATCGGACGAAACGTTCTGCACGATCATGTCGACGTTGGCTTCGATGTCGGCCAGACGGCGGAAGATCTTGGCCGCCACGCCCGGTTGGTCGGGCACACCGCTGATCGTGACCTTGGATTCGGATACGTCGTGGGTGACGGCCGAGATGATGGCGTTCTCCATCGGGGACTCCTGATTGGTTACGAGCGTTCCGGTTTCCCAAGTGAACGCTGATCGCACGTGCAACTTCACACCGAAGGTGCGAGCCATTTCCACCGACCGCATGGCGGGTTTTGGACACCCGGAGGCGGTCATCTCCAAGAGTTCGTCGAACGAAATCGTTGCCATCTTGCGCGCCGCGGTGACCACCCGGGGATCGGTGGTGAACACCCCGGACACATCGGTGTACAGCTCGCAATAGTCGGCGCCGAGGGCATGGGCCAACGCAACCGCGGTGGTATCGCTCCCGCCGCGGCCGAGGAAGGTGACGTCGTTTTCGGTGGATACGCCTTGCGAACCGCACACCACCGGCACTCGGCCGGCATCGAGCGCGGCCTTCACCCGGTGCGGATTCACCTCGAGGATCTTGGCGTTGCTGTGGTTGGTGTCGGTGAGAAAGCCGGCCTGACTGCCGGTGAAGCTATCGGCGGGTACGTCGAGCGCGTGGAGTGCCATGCAGACCAGGGCGCAGGCCTTGCGTTCGCCGGCCGTGATGAGCATGTCCATCTCGCGGCCCGGGCGGACATCGGAGACCTCGTGGGCGAGCCGGAGCAACTCGTCGGTTTCCTTGCCCATGGCGCTGATGACCAAAACGACATCGTCGCCACGCTTCTTGGTGCGGAGCACCCAGTCGGCAACCTCGCGAATGCGATCGGGATTGGCGACGGATGTACCGCCGAACTTCTGTACCAGCAGGGCCACGGCAGACCAACGTAGCGGGGTGGCTCGCGAAAAGGCCGGCCATTGCGAAACGGCGACAGCTACCCTTGACGGCATGCATATTGGTGTTGTTGGTGCCACGGGTCAGGTGGGCGGCGTTGTCCGCACGCTGTTGGCCGAACGCGACGTTCCTGTCGACAGCATTCGCTTCTTTGCGTCTGCCCGGTCGGCCGGTACGACACTTCCGTGGAAGGGCGCCGAGATCACGGTGGAGAACGCCGCCGAAGCCGACTACACCGGTCTCGACGTCGCCATCTTCAGCGCCGGCAAGACCACCTCGCTGGCCTTGGCCGAGAAGGTGGCAGCCCAGGGCGTCATCGTTGTCGACAACTCGTCCGGTTGGCGCATGCACCCCGAGGTGCCACTCGTCGTGCCCGAGGTCAACGCCGACGCGCTCGATCACCTCCCGAAGGGCATCGTCGCCAACCCCAACTGCACCACCATGGCGGCCATGCCCGTGCTGAAGCCGCTGAGCGATGCTGCGGGCCTGTTGGCCATCACGGTCAGCACCTATCAAGCGACGTCGGGCGCCGGGCTGTCGGGGGTCGAAGAGCTCGCCGAGCAGATCGCCAAGGGCGGCGACGCAACGCAGCTGACCTATGACGGGTCGTCGGTCGAATTCCCCGAAGCCAACTCGTTTGCCACCACCATCGCGTACAACGCCGTGCCGATTTGCGGGGCGATCGTCGACGACGGGCTCAACGAAACCGATGAAGAGCAAAAGCTCCGCAACGAGAGCCGAAAGATCCTCGACCTACCCGAGCTCGCAGTGTCAGGTATCTGCGTCCGGGTGCCGGTGTACACCGGCCACTCGCTGGCCATCAACGCGCGCTTCGCTCGGCCCATCACGCCCGATCACGCCCGCGAGATCTTGGCCGAGGCGCCCGGGGTCATCGTCGATTCGATGCCGACGCCGCTCAAAGCGGCGGGGATCGACGAGTCGCTGGTCGGTCGATTGCGGGTCGACGAGACCGTCGACAACGGCTTGGCGATGTTCATCAGCGGCGACAATCTTCGCAAAGGCGCAGCGCTCAACGCCATCCAGATCGTCGAAGCGCTTTTCGCTCGCCGGTCATGACCGAACCGGATCTGATCGCTTCGCTCGAGGCGATCGACCAGGCCAACGCCGACGACCCCAACCAGATCGATGGTCAACCGCGCGCCCAGCTGGAAGGGCAGCTGGCGACCGAGTGGGTAGCGCAGCTCGCAGGCAATCCGAATGACGCACTCGTGCTCGCCGCTCGTGCGCATCACCTACGCCGCTGGGTCGTACCGCGCGCCGACTATCCCGAAGGGCGGGCCGGCTACCTGAAGTGGCGTAAGGACCAGAAGGTGCGTCACGGCCTTGAGATCGCCGAAATCATGCAGGCCAATGGTTACGGCGACGAGGCGATCGCGCGCACCGCCGACTTGTTGGAACGCAAAGGTCTGGGCACCGACGTCGACACGCAGGTGCTCGAGGACGTGGCGTGTTTGGTGTTCTTGGAGACGCAGTACCAGTCGACGCTCGACCGTCTCGACCACGACCAGATGGTGAACGTCGTTGCCAAGACCCTGCAGAAGATGAGTCCACGTGCCATCAAACTGGCAGGCACGATTCCGCTCAGCGAGGCCGGCGCAGCGCTGCTCGATGAAGCGATAGCTGCCGCTCGCTTCGCTCGCTAAGCACCTTTTCGCAGGCGCGAAAACGTGTCCGGCGGCCGTTCTTTAGGGCGGATTAACGACGTAGCGTTGCATGGCCTCGTCCATCGACAGGTCGAGTTGGTTCGCCAACGAACACAACCAGGCGAGCACATCGCCAAGCTCGTGCAGTTGCTGCTCGCGGGTGCCCTTTCGAACCGCTTGCGCGAGCTCCCCGACCTCTTCGCACAGCCACGCCACCGTCGAGGGCATCCCCCGTTCGCGGTCGGCCTCGCCGTACAGCTCGTCCATCAGCTCCTGTACTGCCCGTAGTTCCACACACTCTCCAAGATTTGTGAACCGTAGGTGACCTTATACGTCGCTTTGGGTTCACAAATCTTGCTAGGGGCGCATGGCCCAACCAAGGGTGCGGATGAGCGCGGTGGCAGCCGGCCGGACGACGAGCGGTTCGGCCAAGGGCGGTACCGGCAACTTCAGAAAGCGGCGGGCATAGCCGGGCAGCAATGTCACCGCAGCGCCGGCGAGAATTGGGTATGCCGCCTTGGCCGGGAACGGGATCGGCGGATTCACCAGAAAGCGAACGGTCTCGGTGGTCTGCGCGTTCACACGGAGTTCGGGTCGGAACGACGCGAGGCAGGCATCGCTCTCGGCCACCGATGTGGGAACGTCGGTTGCGCCCAACGCGATGGCGACCCGGGACATCTCGGCGATGTACCGATCGGCCTGCTGCGGGGTCAGCGTTGTGGCGCCGAAGGCCTGAAACGCACGGAGGAACGAATCGACTTCGGTGACGTGGACCCAGCGAAGTAAGTGCGGATCGGTTGCGGAGTACGGCCGCCCGTCCGGGGCGATGCCGTGCACACGGGTGTGGATCTTGCGGATCATCCTGATCATTCGCTCGGCTTCGGCGGCCTGACCAAATGTTGTCACCCCGACGTAGTTGCTCGTGCGATGGAGCCGACCGAGTGGATCGCCTCGATAGTCGGAGTGTTCGGAGACACCGGCGGTCGCCAGCGGATGCAGGGTCTGGAGCAGAAGCGCCCGGAGCCCCCCGATCAACATCGATGCGTCGGCGTGCACGATTCGCACGACGGCATCTCGGGGAAAGTAGCCACCCGATGCGTCGAGGTCGGCGCGTTCGGGTTGGTCGGTGCCGGCCAGCAGTCGGTGGACGCTGCGTTGCACGGCCAGACGGACGGGCTCGAGGGGGGAGGGGTGCATGGATGCAGTCTGGTCGTTCGGCGATGGCTGGGAAACCGCTCCGCGGTACGGTCTGAGCGAGGGGGAGAGGGAATGCAACAGTTATCAGGGCTCGACGCCAGTTTCCTGTATTTGGAGTCGGCCCGCACACCGATGCACATCGGCTCGCTCAACATCTACAGCCCGGAGACCGCCCCGGGCGGGACTGTCGGGTTCGAGAGCATTCTCGCCATGATCGAAAAACGGTTGCACCTGGCGCGGTCGTTTCGCGAGCGTGCGGTGCCCGTGCCGTTGGCACTCGACCATCCGTACTGGATCAACGATCCCGACTTCGACCTCGAGTACCACGTGCGACACATCGCACTTCCGGCGCCCGGCGACTGGAACCAACTCTGCATCCAGGTGGCCCGCCTGCACTCTCGCCCCCTCGATCTCGATCGTCCGTTGTGGGAGATGACCGTGATCGAGGGTCTCGACAACATCGAGGGCATTCCCAAAGGCAGCTACGCGGTTGCGAGCAAGGTGCACCATGCGGCGATCGACGGCGTATCGGGGGCCGAGATGAACGTGGCCGTGCACGACCTCACCCCGGACCCCGCCACACCGACCCCGCCGGACCGCCCGTGGCGAGCCGACGCGGTACCTGCTCCGATCGAGTTGCTCGCGCGGGCCAGCTGGAACAATTTCCGTAACCCCTTCCGGTGGCCGCGACTGGTTGCCGACACCGTCCCGGCGGTGCGCCGATTGCGCGATCCTGCGATTGCCAAGCCGACCGCGCCGAGCAATGTGCCGCGCACGCGCTTCAACGGCAAGGTCACGTCGCGCCGCGTGTTCGAGGGCCGCACCTTTGATCTTGACGAGGTCAAGGCCATCAAGTCGGCCGTGCCCGGAGCGACGATCAACGATGCCGTGCTCACGATCTGTGGCGGAGCCATACGCCGGTACCTCGCAGCGAAGGATGAATTACCCGAGCAAAGCCTCGTGGCCATGGCGCCGATATCGGTGCGCTCCGATCAGGACAAGGGTACGGCGGGCAACCAGGTGGCCACGATGTCGGTGGCACTTCGCACCGATGTGGTCGACCCACTCGAACGCCTCGCTGCGGTGCACGAGACCAGTTCGAATGCCAAGGAACTCACCAACGCGGTCGGCGCCCATCTGCTGACCGACTACACGCAATACGTGCCGTCGGTGACGATGGCCATGGCTACTCGTCTCTACGCTCGCCTCGGTCAGCGGATCTCGCCGGTGTTCAACTGCGTCGTCACCAACGTGCCAGGCCCGCAATTTCCGCTGTACTCGGCCGGGGCCGAGATGGTGACCACGTTTGGCTACGGCCCGATCGTCGACGGACTGGGATTGTTCCTGCCGGTCCTCAGCTACAACGGCAAGCTCACGATCGGTGTCACCTCGTGTCGCGAGATGATGCCCGACCCCGAGTTCTTCGCACAGTGCATCCAGGACACGTTCGACGAGCTGTTCGCTTCCGCCACCGCTGAGGCCAAGAAGACGAAGAAGACGAAGAAATCGAAGAAGAAGGCGCCGACCGGTTAGGCCGCTGACAACGCGGTGACGTCGGGATAGAGGTGGGCAAAGGCCCGTCGCGCCACGAAAGGGCGCCATCGAGTTGGCGACTGGGCCAGCCGATCGGCGACCACCGCGAGCACGGACGGGTTGTGACCGAGGCCGCAGTGACTGCCGTAGACCTCGACGTTCTCGCGCCGATCACCCGGTATGTCGATGCAATCGGTCCAGGAGACGATGCCATCGGTACGGCTGAAAATGGCGGTGGTCGGCACGAGGATGTCTTCTCGCACCCGGTCGGGAATACGGGGTAACACGATGTTCTTGGAATACTGCCCGCGGACGAGATCGTGCAGTGGCGCGGCGTTGGAGTCCCGCGGTTGTTCCATCTGGAACGGGCTGCCGAGGGTGATGACGTCGCGGATGTGTTCGGGGGCCAGTCGAGCCATTTCACGGGCGAAGACGCCACCGAGGCTCCAGCCGACGATGCTGAGCGGCGTTTCATGCCGTTCGACGAGTTCGTCGATGCGTTCGGTCATGCCTTCGATGACGTGATCGGTGGGACCCACGTTGCGGCCGACCTTCCAGCCATAGGTCGGATAGCCAAGCTTCTTGAGGAACCAGCGAATCGGTGCGGTCGACCCGTCGTCGGCCATGAATCCGGGCAGCACGAGCACCGGTTGACCTTCGCCGCGGGGCATGAACGGCAACATTGCGGGCACGGTTGCGAGAAACGCGCCGAACTCGGGCATCGCTCGGGCTTCCATGGCCAAAAGCAGCGCCGATGGTCGGGTCACGATCTCGTCCTCCATGTGTTTCCCCCATTCGCCCGCAACTCAGAATGGCCGTCCCGGCAAAGTCGAAGCAAATACTCGACCATCTTTGGGCCACTCGGCCCATGGCCTCAGTCGAGGGGGCAGGCCGGCACGAGCGCGTCGATCTCGGCGCGAGTTTCGTCACCGAAATCGAGCGCGTCTGCTGCGCCTGCCGATGTGGAGAGAGGTGTCGTCAGCTCACCCACGCGCTCGGACACGATCACGAGATCTTCTGAGGTGAGTCGGTAGGTCGTGATCCGGTACCGGTAGGCGCTGCCATCCGCCACGACCGAGAGTTGTTCGACTTCGCTCAGTGCGTTGCCGGTGACGTCGCGGCACGACCATTGGAAGAAGGCCGGCGTCAGCGCATCGACGTCGGAAAGGGGGTTGATGCCGCTTTCGAACCGCCGCCCGGCGACGAACACCCGATTGCCGACAACGCGGACCGGCTGCGCGAACACGCTGGGTCCGACGAGGTCGTTCGTTCCCACCGACAGAAGCTCGCTGACCCCGTCACGATCGAGGTCGATGGTGAGCAACGTGTCGTACGAGACCTTCACCCAGTCGTGGATGCCGTTCGCCAAACACACGCCGACGTAGTGCTGATCGGCAACCGACGCGAGGTAGACCGTGTCGCGAATCCCGTCGCCGTCCACGTCGGCTTGCTCTACCGCTTCGCCGGCGCCCGACTCGTTTGGGTGACACAGCGAAGGCGGTGGGGGGAAGAACTCGAAGTCGATGAGCGCCGGGCCGCACGATGCCCGTTGCATGAGGTCGATCGAGCCGTCATCGACCCCGACCTCGAATGTTCCGGACTCGTACCGAAGGTCGCGGGCGATGTGGCCGTCGAGTTCGAGGACTCGACGTTGCCAGCGAATCGCATCCCCCGACGCCGCGTCGGCGTCGGCAGAGCTCTCGATGAGCAACAGTTGCCGGCTGCCGAGCCTGTCGAGGTCGAGGCAGCCGAGACCATGGCGAAGCCGAGTCGTCGCCGACCCGCTCGCCAGGACGTCTGTTTCGATCGTGCTGCCGACGTCGAACTCGAGTGGCTGACCATCGACCGTCACGATCTCGAGTCGGTCACTGCCCGTGGCGTACATCGCACCGGTGGTATCGAAGTTGTCGTGACGGTCGCTGGGTCCCGGCGTTGCGGCGACGATCTCGACCACGCCGTCGCCCTGCACATCGAACGCTGCGAGGTAACGCACGTCGGCATCGATTTCCAGGTCGACCACCGTGCCGCCGGAGAGGCACACCTCGATTCGACGGTTGTTCACGGTGTTGCCCCGAATCGTGGCCTGATCGGCACGACCGTCGCCGTCGAAGTCGCCCCGGACCGATTGTGCGTATGCGGTGCAGCCCGGATCGTCGACCCCGCTGCGGGTGGCGCTCGACGCGTCCAGCGGTGCTGCCGACTCACCGTCGCCGATGTCACGTTGTGGTTGGTCTTCTTCGGCCGACGCCGGTGGCTGGGGTACGTCGTGTGTCACCGAGTCGGGGGCATCGTCATCGGGTCGGGTGGTCAGCGAGGCGTTCGTCGAGGCGTCACTGCAGCCGGCGACGAACAGGATCCATCCGAGCGCGACAAGCAATACGACGCACCGCTGTCTGCCGATGGGTGGGTTGATCATGCGCCTGTGGAGACGCCGGGACGGCACCGCGAGTTCAGTAGCGAGAACGCCCGTCAGCGCGGCACGGCGACGGTGATCGTTGCCCCGCCCCAGCCCGACTGCTGGTCGCGTCCCTCGGCGGTGACCTCGGCGATGTCGGCGGCGATGGCGACGTCCGACACGGACCGGGTGAAGGGCTGCTCGCCGTCGTGATCGTGGGTGAGTTCGCGCACCGCGAGCACGTCCCCGTCGGGGCTGAGAAGCCGCCAGGCGTCGGCGTACCGCTCCGGGCTGTCGTACGGCGAGCTGAGGGTGACAGCGACGGTGTAGGTCCCGTCGGCGCCCGGGTTGAGCTCGACCTCCACCACGTCGGGGAAGAGCACGGGATTCGTTTCGGTCGGAGCGGCGGCGTCCGAGCCGGTTTCGGCTGGTACCCGGCTCGTCCCGGCCGCAGCGGTGCTCTCCGAGCCGGTTTCGGGAGATCCGGTCGACGAGGCGCAGCCGGCCGCGAGGGTCAGAGCGGTGAAGAGGATGAACGAACGCACCATGGGCAGACTCTAGGTTGCCCGGTTCCCGAATATGGGCTTGACCCTCACACGGTGTGAGGTGGTTGCATAGCGGTATGTCGTTGTTGCGTATCGGAGATCTGGCCCGCCTCGGTGGCGTATCGGTGCGGATGCTCCGGCACTATCACGAGCTGGGGTTGCTGCTGCCGAGCTCCGTCGACGCGAAGACCGGCTACCGCTCGTACGACTCGGTCCAGCTCGGTCGGCTACGTCGCATCGTGGCATTGAAAAACCTGGGTCTGACGCTCGGACAGGTCGGCGAGATCTTGGATGGCAGTCCGACCGACGACGAACTTCGTGCGTTGCTGCTCGAGCGCCGTTCGGCGATCAGCAACGAGATTGCGTTGGGTCAGGCCAACCTGGCCGCCCTTGATCGCTACATGACCAACCTGCAAACACAACAAGAAGGTGGGAAGCACATGAGTGGAACAGCTACGGAGATCGTGGTCGAGCTCAAACCAATTGCAGCCCGGCTGGTTGCGCAGCTCTCGGCGGTCGCCGAGTCGTGGGCACCCGAGCACATCGGGCCGGTGATCCAGCCGTTGTATCCCGAGCTGGTCGAGCGAATGGATGCCGCAGGCGTGGCGATCGCTGGTCCTTCGACGGCGTGGTACGAAGACACCGAGGATGGCCGGGTCCACGTGCACGCGACCTTGACCATCGCCGAGCGGCCAACTGCGGGCCCGGCCGACCTGGGATTCGAAGTCGTCGATCTGCCGGGTGTCGAACTGGCGGCCACGACCGTGCATCGCGGCTCGATGGACAACTGTGACGCCACGTATGCGCAGTTGCTCGAGTGGATCGAGCAGAACGGCTACCAACCGGTGGGCTACAGCCGCGAACTCGATATCGAGTGCGGCCCCGACACCGAGTGGATCACCGAGCTGCAGCAGGCAGTGGCAGTGGACTAAGTCGTGTCGGCGTGTCGTGTCCGGGGGGCCCCGAAGGGGGAGAGGCGCAGTTTTGCGTCGGGCTGGCGGGATTTGAACCCACGACCTCCTCGTCCCGAACGAGGCGCGCTACCAAGCTGCGCCACAGCCCGTAAGGCGAACATGGTACCCGCTCTTGGGAACCAATCCGCGCTGATTTGTGGACCGAACTAGTCGGCCTCTGTGCCCTCGACCACTGTGCCCTCGGCGTCGCCGTCGCCGGCGTTGAGATCGGTCGAGGTCTGCTGGGCTGCAGGGCCCTCACGGACCGCGTCACCGTCGAGCAGCGCCTGCACCGCCTTGCGAATACGGATGGAGTTGAGTGGTTTCACCAACCATCCATCGGCTTCGGCCTGACCGGCGAGCCAGACGTCGGCCTCGCGATCGAGCAACATCAGTACCTCGGCATCGTCGAGTCGGCCTGCGCGCATCTCTTGCTTCAACAACATGCTGGTGGCCATGCCGCCCATGTTGCCGATCTGGAGGTCGAGCAGGATGACATCTGGCGTCAGCTGTTCGCACGCCTTTTGCACGTGTTCTCCGGCGCGAACACGCGACACCTGGTACGTGCCACCAACGGCGGCTTCGATTTCGTCGTAGATTCCGTCGGAATCCGTGGCTAGCAGTACGACTGACACGCCTGGGAGCGTACCCGGCTGCCCAGGGCAGAATCCTCTTTTGCGCGGGTGAAGTTTCTGCGAGCGTATGAAGGTCCGTGACGAAGTGCCGGCTTCCGCGGTGGGCAACCCGTCCGCTACGGCTACCATCGTTGGTTCTCATGGTGCCGTCTTGGTGAACGCCTACGGTCAACGCGAGAGGTAGGGAGGTCTCATGCTCGAGATCGAAGTGGAAAAGAACGACGGTCACACGGTCTGCCGGCCGATCGGCGAGATCGACGCGTACAGCGTTGGCCAGTTCCGCGAGGCCCTCGCCGAACTTTCCGAAGAACGGAAGCTGCTCATCGACATGTGCCAGGTGCCGTTCATCGATTCGGCTGGCCTCGGCGCGCTCATCGGTGGCATTCGGCGGGCGCGCGACAACGACGGAACCGTGGCGGTCTTCTGCGATCGGCCGACGCTGATCCGGCTACTGCACACCACCGGTTTCGACCGCATCGTTCCGGTCGCCGAGACCCTCGACGATGCAATCGCAGCGCTCGAGGCCGAAGCGACCACCTGACCGGAATTGGGCTTACCGGAACAGGAGGTTTCGCACCTGTTCCAAACCGTCGAGGTCGCAGACATCGTCGGCCAGAAGCGGCACCCGAGCCATCGGCGTGCCGGGTTCGAGGTCGTCGTCGAGTTCGGCCATCGCGGTTGCTTCGCGTTCGGCCAGGGTCTGGTAGTCGAGTAGCGCCTGCCACCAATCGGCTCGGTCTCCCTTGGCGCCCGCGCGCTTCTTGGCGATGTCCTTGGCCGTGATCGATGCCGCGTTGGGATGCAGCCGATTCCACACGACACCGCGCACGACGATGCCACCTTCGGCCAACTGCTGCGCAAAGTACCGAGCCTCGGCCACCGTGTCGGGACGGGGAGACGCCACGAGGATGAACGCGGTTTCGTCCGAGCTCAGCAGCGCCAACACATCCTGCGCCCGCTGCTTGAAGCCGGCCTCCATACCTTCGAAGGCTCGGAAGAACGCCAGACCATCGTCGACGACTTCGGCGCCGATGATGTGCGAAAGCTGGCGCAGGAGCGCATGGCTGGCGGTGGTGACCACGCGCAAGACGCCACGGGTCGGTGCCATCAATGCGCGGTAGAGCTTGTTCTCGAGGATGCGGGTGAGCAGGTTTGGCGCGTCGAGGAAGTCGAGCGCGTTGCGCGTGGGCGGGGTGTCGACGATGACCACGTCGAAGTCGGGGTACCGCTCGTCGCCGCCGGCGTGGAGCTCGTACAGCTTTTCCATCGCCATGTATTCCTGCGTGCCGGACAGGGCCGTGGAGATGTTCTGGAAGAAGCGGTTTTCCTGGATGCGGCCGGCCTGCTCTTCGGAATCGGCATAGCGGGCGACCAGGTCGTCGAAGGTGCTCTTGGTGTCGAGCATGAGTGCCCACAACTCGCCGTCGCCGGACACGATGCCGTCGAGGGCGATGCGTTTGGGCTGATTCGACAGCTCGTCGAGGCCCAGGGCGTCGGCCAGTCGCTTCGCTGGATCGATGGTTACCACCACCGCCTTCTTGCCGGCGTGGGCCGCTTCGACACCGAGCACGGCGGCCGTGGTGGTCTTGCCCACCCCGCCGGTGCCGGCGCACACGATGATGCGGTGACGCTCGATCATGTCGCGCAGTGCTGCGCCTTGGGAGTTGCTCATGCGGCCATACCTTCGATGTGTTGCAGCAGAGCGTCGGCCAGCTTGTCGATCTGTTCGGGCCCGAAGGCGGGGTCGAACAGGAACGGCAGGTCGATGTGCGGCAGCGGGAGTTCGGTGGCCAAACGGCGGATCTGCTGTTGCTGGTTGACCGATCGGGTGCGCCGAAGCTCGGCGGCCACCGCGAGGTCGTCGGCGACGTCTCCCGCAATGCGGGGCGGCTCGCCCGTGAGGGCCAGCTCGGGGTAGATGCCGTTGACGATCACCGGGAGCAGGTGCACACCGACGAGGTCTTCGAGGCGGAAGGCGGTTTCGATCAACTCGTTGACGGGGGTTTCCTCGGCGAGGGTGACCAGCAGTACTCGGCAGCGCTCGGGGTCGCGCAGCATGTCGAGCACATCCTTGGCCTGCGTGTGGACGGGTCCCACCCGGGCGGTGTCGGCGAGGGTCTTGGGCGACTGGAGGAAAGTGATGGCATGACCCGCGGCCGGTGCGTCGATGATGACCACGTCGGCGCCGCCCTCCCGCTCGAGTTGCTTCACCTTGCCCAGCACCAAGAGGTCTTTGATGCCGGGTGTGCCGGTGGCTATGACGTCGAGCACACCGCTCCGACGCAGTCGTTTGGCCACGCGCGACATACCGTGATCCCCAAGCCACTCGACCAACGCGTCGTCGGCGGTGATGAACCGGCCACGGATTTCACCACCGCTGGGATCCTTGCGGAGCACAGATGGCTGATAATTCAATCCCTCGGAGCCAAAGAGTGTTGCCAAACCCGTCTTCCCCTCGACATCGACCAGGTCGACCGTGAGCCCGATGCGAGCCGCAGCCGCGGCCAAGGTCGCAGCGCTGACGGTCTTGCCGACGCCGCCCTTACCCGCAACGATGATGACGCGACTGGCGCGGAAGAAGTCCTCAGGAGACATGCGTGCGTAGGCTATCTGTCACTCGGTACCGCCCGGTTGGCTCAATGGGCCATGGCTTCCGCAGCGCCGCTGTCTTTTCCAGAGGTCTGATCTCCAAAAGCGCGGTCCTGCAATTCTCGATCGCACTATTGGTGGCCACGGCGTTGTTCGTCGGCATCGCCGCCGCGCAGGACGATTCGCCGGACTCCACGGTGGCCCCGACCTCGGATTCGGTTGCACCCTCCACCGACGACTCGCCGACCGATGAGGTGGGAGGCGTCACGGTGCTCGAGATCAATGGGCTCATCGATCCGGTCCTGGTCGATTTCATCAGCCGCTCACTCGACGAGGCCGAAGCGTCCGACCCGCCAACGTTGGCGCTGTTGCTGCAGATCGACAGCCCGGGTGCGGTCGTCGACGACGATGTCATCGCGGCCCTCGCCGATCGCATCGCGGCATCGCCCGTCGCCGTCGTCGGATGGGTCGGCCCATCGGGGGCCGAGATGCGTGGTGCCACGGCGCAATTGGGGGCATCCTTCGACGTCATTGGCCTGTCGCCCAACTCGAGCATCGGCGAGATCGGTCCCACGATGGTCGACGCCGATCGCCTCGCCGACAGCTATGGGGGCCAGGTCGCCCGAATTCGCGACCGTTCGTTCGGCTATGGCGACCTACCCGACCGCGAGTTGGTCAACGCCGAGCCGACGTTTGGCATCGCCATACAGTCGCCGACCATCGGCGATTTCCTCGTCGGCCTCGATGGCGTCGTCACCGAAGAGGTCATCAGCCCCGGCCTCGGTCCCGACGGCGGCGACCTGATCCAGCTGCAGCCGGTCAACCGGGTGCGCTTCAGTGCCCCGAGCCTGCTCGACCAGACCTTCCATTCGATGGCCAGCCCGGCGGTCGCGTACCTGTTGTTCATCATCGGTCTCGCATTGTTGCTCTTCGAGTTCTACACGGCGGGCGTTGGGGTCGCCGGGGTCATCGGCGCCGGCTTCTTCCTGGGCGGCTCCTACGGGCTCTCGGTGCTGCCAACCCGCTGGTGGGCAATCGCACTGATCGTCGCATCGGTGGTGGCGTACGCCGTCGATGTGCAAACCGGGGTGCCACGCTTCTGGACGTTCGCCGGAACGACGATGTTCATCGTCGGTTCGCTCACCCTGTACGACGGCGTGTCACTGCCGTGGCTCACCTTGGTCGTCGGTATCGTCGGCATGCTCCTGGCGATGATCAACGGCATGCCGGCCATGGTTCGCACCCGCTTCTCCACCCCGACGATCGGTCGGGAGTGGATGGTGGGCGAGCTGGGCGAAGCCGTCGACGACGTCGACCCGGAAGGCACCGTGCGGGTGCGCGACTCGGTCTGGCGAGCTCGCACCAATCGCGCCACGCCGATCCTCGCGGGCGAGCAGCTGGAGGTCGTCGAGGTCGACGGCCTGTTGCTCGAAGTCGCCCCCCTCGAAGGCGCGGCCGAGGACTACCGGGAGCGGGCTCGCAAACCCAAAACCGACGCCCCCGTTATCGACGCAAAACAGTAATCCCCGGAAATGTGGGCGTGACCCTTGTCACCCGCCGAGCAGCGCGCCTAGGTTCGGTTGTACGGAGTTAGGGGACGTTATGGCAAGGATCGCGCAAAGGGTTCGAGTACAGGAGAACTGGCGGGTGCGGGCCGCCTGTCGTGGGCCGCAATCGACGGTGTTCTTCCCGCCGCCGCACTTCGAGCGCAAGGACGACAAGCGTGAGCGCGAACGTCGAGCCAAGGAAATCTGTCTCGATTGCCCGGTCATGTCGTCGTGTCGGCAGTACGCCGTGGCCATCAAAGAGCCGCACGGCATCTGGGGCGGGCTGAACGAGGCCGAACGTCGCGACAAGGCCGCCGCCGCGCAGAACTAGTCACCCGGTCGCCTCTGGGCGGGGCAACTACAGCGCTGGCAACCGCGGTCCGGCGATGCGCACGTTCTCGCGCCGGCGGGTTCGCCCGGTGGTGTCGAGGATCGCCAGCAACGGCATGGCGTGCTTGCGGGTGCAGCCGAGCGCGGTCCGAAACTCCGACACGGTCACGCCGTCGGGTTGATCGCGCAACAGCTTCGCCATCTCGGTGGCCGCGTCATCCACGACCCGAGCGGCGAAGTACACGCCGCCTTCACCGATCACCTCTCCTCGCCGCACCAGCTCGCGCAGCTCGGCGCGGTCGACGTCGTCGGCATCGGGCGGGGTGAAACCGCCCGCCTCGAGCTCGGCCAGGAAGGGGTGGTCGGCGACCGGACTCGCCGCTTCGCCGAATCGTGCATGACTGCCCTCGATCACGACGCCGTCGACCAGTTCGATCGCCAGTCGATTTCGATCGTCGAGCGCCGCGAGATCGAGGCCCAGCGGGCCGGCGGCCTCGACGTCGCCATGCAACTTCTGGAGGGTTACGGCCAACGCATCGGGGTCGACCACCCACGGGCCGACGGACGGATCGACGTCGGCGCCGGTGAGCAGCTTCAGGTGTGACGCCTCGACCCAGCCGCGTTCGGCGATGACCCGTTCGACCGATCGGTCTGGCGCGGCCTCGGCCGCCTTCACCTGCGGATCGATGTCGAGGATCTCGCCGCCCCCGACGGTCTCGGACCGGCCGGCTTCGCGCAACACGAATCGGTCGCCGGGAACCAGTGGAAGCGCCTCGGCGAGGAACACGCGGATGAACCCCGATTGGCCCGGTGCGATCGCGGTCGGACCGAGGACGCGCAAGCGGATCGGGTGCTCGCCCGAGCCGAGGTACAGCAGGTGGGCGCCGCGTCGGCTGACGTCGTGGTCGAGGGCGTCGAGCACGGAGAGGCTGGCGTCGAACCGATCGGTTCGGTGCCATTGCTCGCCCTGCACCAGGACGTTCCCTCTGCTGACCTCGTCGTGCGCAATACCTCCGAGGTTCAGCGCGACCCGGTTCCCGGGCCCGACCTTTGTACGTCCGGCGTAGAGGCTCTGCATGCCGCGAACGCGAACACGGCGGTTCTGCGGCAACAGGGTCAGCTCGTCCTCCACTCGCACGCGACCGCCGGTCAGGGTTCCGGTGACGACCGTGCCCGCGCCCTTGGCAGAGAAGGACCGATCGATCCAGAGCCGGGGCCGCTTGTCGTCAGCCGATTCGGGGGTCTCGTCGAGCAGGCGGTCGAGGCCGGCTCGAAGGTCGTCGACGCCGATCCCGTCGATGGCATCGACCTCGATGATCTCGGCGTCCTCGAGAAAGGTGCCTTCGACATGATCGGCGATGTCCATCTTCGCCAGCTCGATGAGGTCGGGATCGGCCATACCGACCTTGGTGAGCGCGATCACCGCATGCTTGGCGCCGAGCAGGTCCAAGATGCGCAGGTGCTCCTCGGTCTGTGGTTTCCAACCTTCGGTCGCGGCGATGACGAACAGGCAGGCGTCGACCGCACCGACGCCGGCCAACATGTTCTTGAGGAAGCGCACGTGACCGGGAACGTCGATGATGGCGATGCCGCGGCCCGACGGCAGCTTGGTCGAGGCGAAGCCGAGGTCGATGGTGAGGCCGCGAGCCTTCTCTTCGGCAAAGCGGTCGGGGTCGGTGCCGGTGAGAGCGAGTACCAGGGTGGACTTGCCGTGGTCGACGTGGCCGGCCGTGGAAACTACGTGCATGCGCGCAGTGCCTCGGCCACCCGGGCGTCGTGGCTGGGGTCGACCGTCCGTAGGTCGAGGTACGTGTCGCCCTCGTTGACGCGAGCGATGATCGGCAGTTCCGCGGCTCGTAGAGGTTCGCGATGATCGCCTGGCAGGCGCAGGCCGGCGGAAGGAATCTCGACACTTGGCAACGTGCCGCCGCCGGGAACCGCCATCGTGTCGACCACGATGCCGACGTTCATGGCCTCGGCTCGGGCTTTGAGTTGGCCTACGGGGATGCTGGCCATGGCCCAGAAGGGAATGCGGTCGCCCTCGCGGGCGAGGTAGGCGAGTGCCAGATCTTGCAGCGCGCTGAGTACGAGTCCGCCCGGTCGCAGCGCGCGGGCCAGCGGATGTTTCGCGCACATCGCCACCAACTCGGCGTCACCGGCGATGATGCCGGCCTGCGGACCACCGAGCAGTTTGTCGCCCGAGAACAGCACCAGGTTTGCTCCGGCCTCGAGTGTTTGGCGGGCCGCCGGTTCGTCGGCCAACCAACCGGGTGGACCGTCGGCCAACCAGGGGCACGCGGCGTCGAGCAACCCGGAGCCGATGTCGGCCACGACCGGAATGGGCAGGGTGGCGAGCTCGGCGGTGGATACGGCCTCGGTGAACCCGACGATCTTGTAGTTCGACTGGTGGACCTGCATGGCCAGGGCAACGTCGCGGGTCGCGTCGTCGAGGGGGCGTCGATAGTCGGCCAGACGGGTGCGGTTGGTCGTGCCGACCTCGACGAGGTTGGCGCCGGATTGCTCCATCACCTCGGGAACGCGGAAGCCACCGCCGATTTCCACCAGCTCGCTGCGAGACACCAGAACGTCGCGCCCCTTTGCCAAGGCCGCGAGGACCAACATGACCGCGGCGGCGCAGTTGTTGACCGCCATGGCCGACTCCGCGCCGCACGCCCGGGCCAGGAGCCCGGGTGCGTGTGACTGGCGCGACCCCCGCTCGCCGGTGGCGAGATCCATCTCGAGGTTGCGGTAGGTACCGGTGTCGCCGGCGGGCCACGGAGCTCGGCCCATGTTGGTGTGCAGCAGCACGCCGGTGGCATTGATGACCGGTTGCAGAAGCGCTCGGCGAAGCGCCTCGGCCTCGACCCGAGCACTCTCCGGGTTGCCGGCCGCTATCGCCGAACGAGCGGCTTCGACCAACAGCGGATGCGGCAGCCCCGAGTCGGCGAGCGATCGCGCCAGTTTGTCGACCGAAGGGGGGCGCTGCTCCATGAGCCACAAGGATACGCGCGCGCGGCGGCGTATCTACTCACGCAACGGCGAGCCGAACAGCGGTCTCCGTCACCCCCAGTGGTGGGCGACGGCCTGGAGGGCTCGGCGGGCGTTGGTCTCCAAGAATCGAGCGGCTCGTTCGTCGGTTGCCTCGACCGCCATCGCAGCGGTGATCGGGTTCGGCAGGTTCACGATGTGGCCGAAGCGGTAGTCGTCCCAGCACCGCTCGAAGGGGTAGTCGGCGACGCCGCTGGCCAGCAATCCTGCGTGGTACCGCTGCAGGAGGCCGTGTTCGTGTTCGGCTCGCCAGTCGGGTTCGGCGCTGCCCGCCAGGAGAAAAGCGAGGTCATAGGGCCCGCAACTTCGGGTGGCGAGCTGCCAGTCGATCGCCACCGCTGTGCAGTGCGGTGAAGCTGTGTCGTTTGGTGAGGCTGTGTCGTTTGGTGAGGCTGGGTCGCGAAACAGCGCATTGTCGAGCCGGTAATCGCCGTGCACGAGGGTGAGCGGTCCGGTGGCGAAACGCTCGAGCGCCTCATCGAAGTGGGTCATCGCTCGCGCCGCGATCGACAGGAGCCCGGTGGGCATGGTCGGCCCGAACGCATCGAGAAAGCCCGGCCACATCATCGAGAAGAGGTCGCGGTAAATGGTGACGACGTCGCTCGTCGGCGATGGCAGCCAGTCGTAGGTGGCCAGTTGCGGGTCGTTCCAATAGCGAGCGTGGAACGTCGCGGCCGTATCGACCATGGCTTCCGCGTCGGTCAGATTCAGTCCGAGCAGTTGCTCGCCGGGCCGGTGTTCGGCCAGGTCGGCGAACACCAACCGAGGTGAGCCATCGGCATCGGTGCTGGCGTGAAAGCAGCGCGCCAACCACGAGACGTCGTCGGGGAGTACGTGCGCGAACGACCCGACCTCTCGGGCGTAGTAGCCGAACTGCTGGGCGATCGCGTCGTTGGCCTCGTTGGCGCTGGCGAGCTTCACCACAACCGATTGGGGAAGGCTGGTGTCGGTCGACGTGAGCCGGGCCCGGTACAGGGTGCTGAGCAGTCCGACGCTGGCGGCGAAGGGCTCGACGTCGACGTCGGTGATCGCGTCCGGGTTGTTCGGCGACAGGACGTCGCGCAACCAGTCGGTGTCCACCCCCGATCGGTCCACGCCGGTTTCCATGCCCCATCTCTACAAGATTTCTGACTGCGGGGTGACGCGCTCGGGTGCCTGGGCATCAGAAATCTTGCGGGGGCGTAATAGCGTGGGGCGATGGCGTCCCCGCAGATTCCGAAGTACCAGGCGATCTATGCGCGGCTTCGCCAACAGATTCTCGACGGCGAGTATGCGGCGGGGCAGAAGCTGCCACCGCAGCAGGAGCTCGCCGATACCTTCGGCGTCACCCTGATGACGCTGCGCCAAGCGGTCGCGAGCCTCGAGTCGGACGGACTCGTCTGGGCGGCGAGGGGAAAGGGCACGTTCGTTGTCGATCGGCCGGTCGACATCAGCCTTGGCAACCTCTCGAGCTTCGCAGCACAGATGCAATCGGCCGGTCTCGATCTCGAGACCGAAGTGCTCGACATAGCGGTGCTGCCGGCGGCCGATCACGCCCCTGCCGCTGCCGCTCTGGCGGTCGAAGGCGAGCTGTGCCGGGTGTCGCGGCGGCGGTCGGTTGCGGGGCAGCCGTTCAGCCTGCAACGCAGCTACTTCGATGTGTCCCTCGGTGTCATCGATCCGGACGAGCCGCAGCTCGATGCATCGCTGTACGACGCGATCGAAGCGGTCACGGGTTGGACCGTCGCCGAGGCGCTCGAGTCGATCACCGCCGTCGGACTCGAGGCCGACGACGCCGCGACCCTCGCGACTTCCGCACAGCAGCCCGCGTTGTTGTCGGTGCGCACGTCGATCAATCAGTTCGGTCGTGCGTTTCTCTACGACGAGGCCCTCCTCGTCGGCGATCGCTGCACCATCGCCGCCAATCGCACGTCGGACCGGCTGTCCTTGCAGTACCAGGCACCGCACGATCCGTCCTGAGTTGCGCCGCGGAATTCGCTTGACGAACCGCCCACCCGTCAATACTCTAGAACTCTAGAGGTAATCACCTCGACCGCTCTGGAGTCACGCGTGACCACACCTTCATCAACCTCATCAGGCCCCAATCCTCTGATCAGCACGGCGTTCCACGACGCGGCATCACCCAACCACATGGGCACCCCCGACGAGTTGGGGTTCTTCGGCGAGTTCGGCGGCCGCTACGTGGGCGAGCCGCTGATCGGCGCATGCCAAGAGGTCGAGACGGCCTTCATCGAGGCATGGGCAGACGAGGCGTTCCGGGCCGAATTCCTCCACGTGCTCAACACCTACGGCGGTCGGCCGTCTCCCACCACCGAGTGCCACAACCTCAGCGAACAGCTCGGCCTGCGGTTGCTGTTGAAGCGCGAAGACCTCAATCACACCGGCAGTCACAAGATCAACAACGTGATCGGGCAGGCATTGCTCGCCAAGCGCATGGGCAAGACCAGGCTGATCGCCGAGACCGGCGCCGGTCAACACGGTGTCGCAACCGCGACCGCTGCCGCATGGTTGGGCATGAGCTGCACCGTGTACATGGGCGAGGTCGACATGGCCCGCCAAGAGCTCAACGTGTTCCGGATGCGGCTCCTCGGCACCGAGGTCATCCCCGCCATGTCGGGCAGCCGCACCCTCAAGGACGCGGTGAACGAAGCGATGCGAGCGTGGGTCTCGGAGGTGGGCGACACGCACTACTGCCTCGGCTCGGTCATGGGCCCGCACCCCTACCCGTGGATGGTGCGGACGTTTCACGAGATCATCGGCACCGAGGCCCGCCAGCAGGTCGAAGCGCTCACCGGCGGCCTCCCCGACGTCGCCGTGGCGTGCGTCGGTGGTGGATCGAATGCGGCGGGGCTGTTCGCCGGATTCGCGGATGAGGCGTCGGTGCGGCTCGTCGGCGTCGAA
>RCMY010000960.1_pt1 | contig 27563 bp, 34 predicted proteins | sample 2041341 | NCBI WGS metagenome assembly RCMY01 (sample SAMN09708234, study PRJNA481090) | Marine sediment metagenome, whole genome shotgun sequencing project.
TGCCACTCACCGAGCGATTTGAGCGGTCGCCGTTCGCTCAGTCCGGTCTGCCCAAAGCGCGAATCGAACTGAGGCCACAAGGTGTGTCGATGCAGTCGTGACAACTCGGCGCCGAGCTGCGCCGCGTCAATGCGTACCGCATGGAACTTGCGCGGCACGTCGCTCGCCACTTCCGGCACGAGATACGGCGCGTCTGCCGTCGTCTCATCGAGGGTGGCCGCTTTTCCCGGCTCCCTCGCGTTGGCCAACAACATCGCCTTCACGCCGGGATCGGGTCGATCCGAGCGCTTGCGCACGCCGAAGATCACGCACTGCTTGAAGCGCTGTTCAGGCGCCCGGTAGAAGCGCACCTGGTCGAAGTTGCGCGCCAGCGTAGTGGCATACTCGTCATCGATCACGTAGTACGGCACGATGAGCACCAACACGCCGCCGTACTGCAGCGAACGCATCGTTTTGCGAAAGAACAGCTTTTCGAGCCGATCCGCCTTGACCCGATCGCCGGTCTGCGCCTTGTCGCTGACCGCATCCCCGTAAGGCGGGTTGAGGAACAGCAACGAGGCCGTGCGAGCGCCGATCAACACATCATGAATGTCGCTATGGATGACGGCATCGAGTAGTGACTTGGCATGCCAGGCGCGTTCGGCGTCGAACTCGACACCCAGCGCTTCGACCGACGTTCCGCCCGAGACGATATGCGCCTTCACTTCTGCCAGGGCACAACCTTCGCCGCAGCATGGATCGACGATGCGCAGCGAGCGCGCGTCGCTTTCGAGCAGCCGGACAATCCCCGCCAGCGTTGCTTCGTCAGTGGGGAAATAGCCGTTCTTGATGAAGTTGCGCGCAAGGCGCTGAAAGATGAGAGCCATATCGGCCTCCATTGAATTCGGCGTCCCTCCCCTCGCGGGAAGGCGCCCGCCGAGGGTTGAGAGAAGTTCTGTCTAGCGCTGGTTCAGTGCTGCGTAGGCCTGCACATGCTCCAGCGCATCGGACCAGCCGTGGGCGAAGTGATCGCCCGCATACGGATCGTCGGATTCGTCGAGCGCGGCCGGTGGCCACACGTTGAATCCACCGCCTTCGAGCCGATGGATCTCCACGGCGAGCGCGCTTGCCAGCGCCTTGGCGAGCTTGCGTGCCTTGCGGTGAGGATCGGTACGGGTAGCGCGCGGCCGAAACAGCGTGCCGAGTCGGTTTTCAAGTGCTTGCATGACGCTCTCCTACATCGAGTTGATTGAGCTGCGGACAAAACTCCAGATCGGCACTGCCGTACCATCGCGTGGATGACGCACGAGCCGTCCGGTAGGTTGAAACTGTCCCGAGATCAACAAGTCCTCTTGCAGCGCAAGATGCTCGGGGTCGAAATAGAATTCATCGTCCCCAAGCGGCTCACCGGCATCGACGATGATGAGACTGAGGCGCCCGACCGCTTCGCCTTGCGGATCGTCCTGGAACAGATCGAGCACGAGCTGATCGTTGTGACGGTGCCCATGCACGATGAGCGGGCCGTACTTGCGTGTGGCGATACAGGCGAGAGACATGGTGGTTCTCCGGTTGGTTATGAGAATCCCGCGGGTTGCCCCGGTGCCTGTTGCAGGGAATGACAGGCTGCACTGGTGGCGTCTAAACGCCGGCCAATACCCGGTTTCCGAGACGGACGCACGCATCCGCCTCGGGAACCGGGCTCGGTTCCACATGGCTTGAACAAGTCTTTGGGTACGGTGCCCCCGGCGCCTGCGCGCAAACACTGCTGATGCGCAGGCGAGGCACCGGAAAGAGGGAGGCCAGGTGCCGATCAACGGACGATCGACGCGATCATCCACAAATGCCGCCGCGCTGCGGACGCGCGGCTATCCATGCTTGGACGTGAGCCCTGACGGGCTGTCCCCAACGGGCGCTACGGCCCCCGCTCGGGACAGCCCGCAACGCGGGCTTGGGTGAAGTAAAGAGGAGCGACGCGCCTAGCTGGCGGCCCTACGTAAAAGGAAAGCCTGATAGACCTCGGATTCGACTGGATACCAGGTTTGATCGTCGGGAAGGAAGCCGTAGTCGCGGCCTCCGTTTTTGAGATGATCCCGCTGTTGGCGGAAACGCAAGCGGTCGACCGTCGGGTCCAGCTTGACGGGTTCGCGCTGCAAAATCGCCTGCGCAAACGCGTCGCCAAACAAGTCGATCAGATCCGACTCGGCGTCTTTTGCGGGCACGTCGGCATCAGGTGATGGTGCCGGCGTTTTATCGTTGCCCGAGGCGTCCGCGGGTTCGTCGGCCGGTTCGGGCGGCGACTCAGTTTGTTCCGCCGATGAGTCGTAACGCGGTTCATCGGCGGGATCAGGCTCGGCCGGCGCTGTGCTCGGTGAGCCTTCCTGTGTCTCATCGATCATCAGATCGGCCAATCTGGCCCGGATTTCTATCACCGTGCGTCCACGCGTCGAGTACGACCACGGATAGATTGTCTCGATCACGAAGCGACCACTGTAGGTGCCCTCCTCGAACTGATCGAGAACGGAATCCTTGACGCTGAACGAGCCGATACTGGTGGCCAGATCGCCGACGCTGAATGCGCCGCGCGAGCCGTGGATGATTTTGACTCTGAGTGTGCCGTCAACGGTCACTGTCATGACATGGGTCTCCATGGTGGCGAAAAAAAGCCGGGAGACCGACCCACCGGGCAGATGCCCCGGCGGGAAAAGACGACTGATATACAGAACTGCTAGGTGGGTTGGCCGGTCAGCCAACCGCGAGATGTAAGGCCGGCACCACGAGGCTAGCTCGTGATGGCCGGTATGCTTATAACTACGATGTGCCGCTTTCCACACGACACGGGGGAGAACACCGCGGGGTCAATCGCATGCCTCCCCTATTACAAATGCCCTTGAAGACCGATTTCAGGGCTGACCGGCCTATTGGCGCATGTTTTTCAACCGAAACATGCAAAACGGCGGAAATCGAATGTCAGGCTCTTTCTTGAGCGTTCGCGCTCAAGAAAGAGCCCGTCGAAACGGGCTCAATCGTGTCATCGCCGCTTGTGCGGATGACCTTTGTGCTGTTTGTCCCGCCCCACCCACCAGTACATGGCGAGCAATGGAACGATAACAACCGCGTAGAAGAACAGTTGAAACCTGAACAGATCCATGTTCACTCCGTAGGATCGTCGAGGACCATAAGGGCCAAGCGTTCCAATATCAAAGTAATGATAGCAGAGGCCAACACGACCCACCACGGGCCACTGGATAGGGACGTGTAGCCGAAAACGGCCAGTTGTCCCAATCCAATGGTGTTGAGGGTCTTGGCGACGTGTTTCTTCTGCTCGGTGTTCAGAGCGTTCGAGAAACGTCTCCAAGGCATCAGTCAGCCCTCCGTACCCGTCCCTTGAGCGACCTTGTCACTCTCGGGCGTTTCTGCTTGCTGGGTGTCGGAGCGCTCGCGTCGATAGACAATCTCGCCGTCAATCTTCACGTAACTGATGCCGATGAGCCGGCCCTTGTTGATGGCGCGAACTTCGTCCTGGCCATCAACCTGTTTGGTGTAACTGTGGGTATAGATGTCACCGATGGTGAATGCCACGATGACTTTGCAGTTCGCGTCCACGGCTTCCTTGTATTCGCGAACGAGACCTTGTGCTTCGACCTCGGTGACACGCAAATCGAAGTACGTGTACTGCGGATCCTCAACGCTACCGCGCAGCGCATTGATCGCGCAGCACAGCATGGGTTCGGACTTGCGTCCATTGCCCTTCGGATTGACAACGCGGATCCGCGACAGATAGCCGATACCCGAAGTGTGCAGATCGAAATACTGCTTTTCGGTGGCCGGGGTACGAGTTTGATTTTCGTTTGACATGGTGCGATCTCCTGAACAAAAAAAAGGGAGATCGCACCCCCATCAGGGAGATTGATCTCCCAAATGGGGTTACTACTGACAATGCCTCAAGCCCAAAGGCTGTCCGGTTAAAGAGGCTGACCGGATCTGAATCGCCTAAGCGAGTTCATGCCGCTTTTCTATGCTAACCGGACACCAATGTCAAGCACCGAACGCTCGGCGTTAGGGCGCGTTCAGCGCCGATCCGAACGGACAGTGCATCCTGGTGAGCCGCCTCGAGGTGACGTGCCCGCCGATCGTCGTAATACGCCTTGAGCATTTCACGATCGACGTCATGACGTGGCGTGACGCGCTGCAGGTCAGAGACCGGCACCCACGCCTCCATCTCGGCAATCGCCTCATTGAACAGGCATTCGAGATCATCCTCGGGCAGAGGCAATGGCTCGTGCTCGTACCAGCGCACCAGACGACGATCAGCGTCACGCCCGATGATGTCGACAACGCCGTGCGTTGCGTGCAGTGCAATCGCGCCGAGCGCAAAAACCGTGGGGTGTGAAGCGAGGAAATGAACGTTCTGGACGTTTTCGCTATGCATGGTGGTTCTCCTTGGGTTCGTAAGACGCTTGGAGCAAGGAGCAATAGCTAGCGAGGACTCTCCAAAGCAATACCAATGTAGCAAAGGCCCAGAATCGGGGCAATACGCAATGCTAGTTGCACCACCACCACCACCACCACCACCAGCGTCGGCGTCGGCGTCGGCGTCGGCGTCGGCGTCGGTCGGTCGGTCGGTCGGTCGGTCGGTCGGTCGGTCGGTCGGTCGGTCCTCTATTGCTAAATAATAAGAATAATAATATAATTATTATTCTTATTGTGTGAGGCAATAACATGACCCAATCGAGCATTCCCACCGAGGTGCACGAGCGCATCATCGCCGCCGCCAACAAGTTGTACGAGGAGGCCGGCCGCGAGCGCTTGCCCACCGTCGCCCAGGTGCGTAGCACCGCGCGAGCTGACATGAGCACCACCAGCACGGTGATGCGCGAATGGCGGCGCGAGCAGAGGGCCCCGGTGGCCGTTACCGTGCCCGAGATCGTCACCCAGGCGAACTCCGCCGCTTTGGGCAGACTGTGGCAGCAGGCCCAGGAGCTTGCGAATGTGTCATTGCGGGCCGCACAAGAGGCTTGGGACACCGAACAAGCCGAGCTGGATGACGCCTACGAAATTCAGAAAAACGAGCTTGACCGGGTGAAGGCCGCGGCAGAGGCAGCGGACAAAGTGCAGCAGGAACAGCGCAAGCACAGCGCCAACGAAATCGCCGCTGTGCGCGCCGAGCTGGCGCAAGCTGGTACCAAGGCGGAAAGAGCGGAAGCAAAGGCAGAGGCGGTTGAGCGCAGGGCCGGCGATCTGCGCAACGAGCTGGACAGGGCGCACCAGGACACAGATCAACAGCGAGCGACCGCCGCCGAGGCGCAGCAAGCCGTACATGCAGTGACCGCACAGCTTGACCAGCTACGTGCCGAGATGGCCGAACAAAAACAAGCCGCGCAAGCGACGACTGCTGAACGAGATCAGACCCGTGCCGAGTTGGCTACCGTCAAAAGCAGGGCGGAGGCGGCCGAACTGGCACACCAGGAACATCGTAAGGCATCCGCCAAAGAGGCACTTCGCGTTGGCGAGCGCCTGACCAAGGCAGAGTCCGACCGAGACGCAGCCAGACAAGAGGCCATTGGCGCCCGCGAGGCGGGCGCCAAGCTGCGCGGACACGTGGAGTCTTTGCAGAGCCAGGCGAGCGAGCTTTTGCGCGCCTTGGCCACGCGCCAGAGCGCCACAGGCGAGGCACGCACGCCGAAGAAATCTGAATAAATGCCATGCGAAAAATTGGTGTTACTGCACAGCGTCGAAAGATAGTTCAAAGCCCAACGTCACCAGACGATTGAGCAGCGGATCGAGCAGCTCAATCGCAGCGTGGTGACACCACGCGTGGTTGATGTCTATCGGGGCGAGCGGTGAGGACAGGTCAATGTGCGCGCCGCGCACGGACAATGTGTCCTCGATCTGGTGAAGCAGATATATGGCGATGCCGCGCGTTGTAGGATCAATGCGCCGTTGATTGGCAAGCAGGGTGTCGATGTTCTGGTGCGCCTCGATGATCGCCTGCAAGGCGGCGGGTGTTGCAGTGGTCGGATTCACTTCACTCTCCAGCAGTTTGTCGGTGTGACTGGCCGGCGCGCTGGATCACTGAATCAAGGGTGGGTGAGGGTAGGGATCAGGCCGGCGCCTCCTCGCTCTCAGTCTGGCGCTTCTGCGAAAACTTGATCGAGTCGATGCGCGACATGCTCAGCGAAATGTCATCGGCGAGTACCTGAAAGCCCGGAACCTTCTCGCTGGCCCCTTCAACGGTGTAGAGAAACGACCTCAGTTGCCCCTCAACATTCACACGTGCGCCACGGCGCAGCAGTCTTGCTGCCGCCTCGGCGCGTTGGCCCCAAATTGATACTCCGAGCCATAGCCCGCCATCCTGTTCAAACTCTCCATCCTCATTACGGCTGTACTCGTCGAAGAAAACACGCATCTCGGCGACCTTGCGATCCTCACCTTTGACGCGCACCGTCTTGAGCGTTGGCGCATCGGCCAGGTTGCCCTTGCCAGTGAATTTATTCGGCATTGTGAAACTCCTTGCTGCGCCATAAGAAAATGCTCCTCGCGTGGGCGCAACACGCGAGCAGCGTGTGAATCATTCCCCGGCCCGCACTTTTCCATTGGCGCGACCGCCCAGCTTCGGTTCGAGGCTATCGTCACCACGCAAGCGCGCTTGTCGACGCAAGTACAGTGACAACCTCAGCCGACACAATTGCTCCTCGTCGTTGAGTTCCATCGCAAGTCGATTGATGCGCTCATACCAAGCGTGCAGCGACACGGGTTCGCGCGCGATGAACTCGGGCACCCTGTGCCATGGAACATGCCCCCCCTGACCACCGGTATCTCGCCAACGCAAAAACACAGCACCCACACGCGCGCGTTTTTGCACCATGAGATAGAAGCGCCGTCCAGGCACTTCCCGGGTCTGCTCGCTCAATTGCCTCAATTCCGAATGAACCCGATCAACTGCCGCACGTAATTTGCGCTCTACATGCTTTGCGTCATCCACCAAACTCCCCCTACCCGTAAAGGCCTTTGGTTCACGTACCGGTTGACGAGCGGCTGTTTCACTCCCGGCCCGACTATTTCCCGCTGTCCCACTTTTCGAATCGCGATCACGGCTGCTTGCCGCAATACCGTTCCCAAGTCCGCCTGGCTCAGCGACCGAATGACTGATGAGCCACGTGTCGTAGGTCAAAGCAGATCCTCACCATCGCCAGCACCATCTTCCTGTGGATCAGACTCATCAGCTTCACCATCGAGTGAAGCAGCCACGGTCTCGAGCAACTTGCGATCGTCACCGGTGAGATTGACGCGGCGGCGCGAATGCCTCGGCACCACAGCGCCTGTAAACACTTCTTGCGGCACAGGGCCGAAATACTCCATCACCGCGGCCACCCGTTTTCCTGCATTCGGATCGTCGAGGCCAGGCACGAAATCTCGACGTGATAGGTTGTACAGTTGCTTGGCAAGAAGAAAGCGCTCGAAACGAAACACTTTCAGGCAGTCGGCCCTGAAACGGCGCGTGTAATTGCGAATGCGCGCACGCCCCTCGTCGTCGGTCAGCAGGTCCTTGCGGATCAGCGTCTTGACGATGCGAACCAGGTAGTCGTATTCGACAATCAATTGCGCCACGGCATAGCCATAGGGCGACTTGAAACCCAGTTCAACGCACTTAGGGTCGCGCGAGCGAAGCACGGACAACTTGAGTCCGCGATCCGCCATGGCATCGAGCCGTCCTTTGAATTCGTCGGCTTCCTTTCGCATATCAGTTTTCAGTTCGGACACGTATTGATCGGCGAGCAGCAAACCCCAATCGGCATAGGGATTGTCGCTTGAGGAGCGCGCCCACAAACTACGCAGGGCAGAGGCCAGTTGCCGTCCGCCGGGGATGGCTGGCAACTTCCCGCTCGGATCATTGCGCCGGCCAAGAAAGAGGCGGTAGCCCTCCTTGGTGTGCAATGTCATCTGATCGTCTTCGTCATCGACGAGCGCACCCATCTCACTCATTTTGCTGGCCTCTTGCTGGGTGACACTGCGCGGCGCCGCGTTCATTACCTTGTACTCGGCCTTGAGCTGACGCAGCCGCGCTGCTCGATCCTCATACTCGGCAAATCGCCACCACATCGGATCTGTTGGATCAGGATCTTCCGCTTCGATCAAATGCAGTACGGCCGTGCGCTCGGCATCCATGCTGTAGCCGTCAGCAAAGGGTGATTTGTGCTCCCGTTCAAATTGCTGAACAGGGCCACCTTCGAACGGCACGAATGTTCCGGGGGGCAGATCACGCATGGATTGCGCTTTGCTCATGATGTCTCCTCTTGGGATACGCGGGTCTGAAGACGCTCGGCCAACTCATCGAGCGCAGGAATGGGTGTAATGCCTGGCAGCAGGGGCACATCAGGTAGAGGCTTGAGCAGCAGTTCGCGTAAGTGCTCCATATCCACCCGGTAGCGCCGTGCGGTGGTCGCCGTGCCCTCTTGCTCGACGAGGCCCATCTCGATGAGCACACCGATGGATCGCATCACCGCAGTTGTTCGCGTTGCAAGACACAACGCGCTGATGCCCCGATAGGTGAGGGTGACGAAACCTTGATGCGCCTCGCACGCCAGAAGAACGGCAAGGACGTTGGCCTCGGATGATCGACCTTGCAGTTGCGCCAGAAGCAGGCAGTACATCCTGGCGCTCACGGCGTCCTTGCGCGTGTCATCGAGACACTCGTCGGCCAACTCATCGAGCGCAGAAATGGGTGTAATGCCAGGTAGCAGGCGCACATCGGGTAGAGGTGCGAGCAGCAACTTGCGCAACCGATCCATATCCACCCGGTAGCGCCGTGCGGTGGCCGCCAGAGCGTCCTCTTGCTCGACAAGGCCCGACTCGATGAGCGCACCCATGGAGCGCATCACCGTGTTCTTGCTTGTCGAAAGGCATAACGCACTGATGTGACGGTACGTCAGCGTGACGAAAACCATGGACGCATGGCGAAAAAGCAACGCCGACAAGACCGTTGCTCGCTCGTCATGGCCTTCCATATGGACCAGTAATCGACAGTAGGCGGTTGCACCCAGGGTCATTTCAAAACCCAACTGTTCGTTTCAGGGACGGCATTTTGGTAATGACGAGTGTCCCTTAAACGAACAAGCATTTGTTTCGCCGGTGCAGTAGAAATCAAATGACTGTTACACATCGCATCTTCCTGCGCAGTTCCTGAAGCGTTTTCATCGTCTCGTCGCTTGGGCGTGAGCGCGGTGCCGCTCCAGATTTAGCTTGAGTCGGGAGTGTTGTTGCCGTGCGTTGCATGCCGGGGGGTGGCTGACGTCGAGCGGCCTCCAGCGCATCAGCATTGCGTCGAGCCTGGGCGAGTCCCGGCGCAAGGGCCGGGACGAACTGGCCTTTGGATGCCTGAGCGATCAAAGCGGACAGGTAGCTCAGTGGGGAGCGCACCGCGCCGCGGGCGCACTGCGCCGTCCATTCGTCAGCGACTTGCTGCGCAATCGTCTGGTCAGCGATCTTCGCGAGCATCTGCCGCACAGGCTTTTGCTCGTCAGGCGATAGCCCGGCATCCAGCCTGATTGGTTCGATTTGAATTGAAGCTGAAAAACTACTACCCGGACGTTGGTGAGGGACGCTGGTGTGATCTACCTCGGTGTTGGGGGGGTGTAGTTGGGTAGACGTTTTAACCCCATATAGGGGATGTACAAAACCGGACATCATGTCGGCCGGTTTTGTACATCCCTGTTGTCCGCTTTCGTCCATGCTGGAATGTACGATTCCGCCATTCCAGTCATCCGCTTTTGTACATGCTGGAATGTACGATTCCGCCATTCCTTTTAAACACTGGTTGTCTGGCTTGTTTTGTGCCCGATTTGGCACAAATTTGGCTTTGGCACCGCCTACTGAAAGCGCTGCCATGAGCGAATCGATATTGAGCCCTGTGAGCTTGCGCGCAGGTACACCGGCACCCCAGCACTCTGTGATGAGGCCCGCGTCGATGAGTCTTTTGCGGGCGCCTTCCATCTGACGTCGACCCATGGCGAGATTCGCTTGTGAGTCCGTCATCGAGACGTCGAGCCAGACCGCATTGTTCACCTTTTCGTCGGTGTCGGTCGGCGCCGCATTCAGCCGTCGAAGGCGCCGATTGCTGGCTAGGTTGCGCGCTTCACGCACTCGGGTGCACATCCACCCGAGATAAATCCCGGAAGTCACTGAGCCACTGGCGCAGACCAGCGGATGATGAATCGGTACGGGTCTGCCCAACAAGGTGCGAACAGCGCTCTCCGACCATGACCATTGGTGCACATCACGACCGATGTGCGTACCGAGCACGGTGGCGAGCTTATCCAGATCGATACGAAACCAGGTGCGGCGAGGCATCCCGCGTCCTTCCTCGATGAGTATGCCAAGATCGCGCAGGCTCTGGCGGGCATGGAGTTGTTCATGGCGGCTCAGACCGGTTGCATCTTCCCATTGCTCTTTCGTCTGCCAGAACCAGCCGTCACGTTGCGGCTCGTGCCGAGCGTAGTGACGCGTCCATGACAGCGCATGACCGAGCAGAAGAGCGCACTTCACGCTCCAGGTGAGATGGGCCAGTACCGGATAAAACGAGATGAAGCGCTGACCCATGAGTTGGGTCAGTAGCGGGCGGGCCGTCTCCGTCATGGTGTCGAGGGGACGGTCGGCGCGGCGCATTGTGTCAGTCCGTCAGCCGGGTGTTGGTTGATGTGGCCGCTTCGAGCCCGGCGAAGAGCCGATCGAAATCGACGCGAAATTGCATTGGCGCGTTGGGGCGGCGCCGCTCGGAAATAAGACCAAGGTCACGCAAACGCCGACGAGCGCGTTCCTGCTCACGGCGACTCATGCCGGTATCGCTCTGCCACATCTCCTGCGATCGACCGAGCCACCCCTCATCTACATCAGCGACAAGCTCGGCCAGGTAGTAGACGGCATAGGAGAGCCACAGCGCGGCCAGAATGTCACCGGTCACATCAACATACAGACGATGAAAAACCACCGGCGTCTGTCCGAATATCTCCAGGATCAGAGCAGGATCGATCCCTTGGGGCGGTAGTGCGTCGTTCATGCCGAGCGCTCCACGTCAGGGTCGTGCAGGCGCACATAAAACGTCCCGAACAGCTTCTCGAGGATGTGGCACATGCGATCGACGGACAGACCCGGAAAATCCACTGCGACCGATTCATGCAGCGCATACAGGCGCTCGACGGTGCTGGTGTTCACCACGCTCAGACGTTGCCAGACGACGCGTATGGCTTCTTGCAAGGCGGGATCAATGCGCCCGCGCGTGACCGGCTTCGCTGCGCCGCCAAGAACCACGGCGGTTCGCGTGCGCATCTCCATGCCGGAGCGGGAAAACAAGGTTGCCGCAAGATCCGGGTGAGTCCCATGCTTCAGAAAATAATCCAGTAGCTTCAGCTCGCGCATGGATGCATCGTAGTGTGCGCCCACACTCAACAGCTCGGATGGGGCGATACTCACCCGCACGGGCAGCCCCAGCGCAAGTATTTGAGACAGCTCGGCCATTGGGCGGCGACGCAACTTCTCCAGATCGTCAGCGCTGAATCCAGCTTCGAGCAAAGGCTCGAATTCTCCGGCGTCGATTTGATGAATCAGGTATCCGAAGATGGCTAGTTTCAGGAATTGGTCATTGATTTCGAGCACGCTCGATCCCCCGTTATTCCTGTGTTTCCAGATGATCGATCAGGCCTTGCCAGCTCGACACGAGCATTTCAACCCAGCCCCACAGAGACGGGTTGCTCATGATTGCGTGCAAGCCCTGCCAGCCAACGCCGAAGGTGCCCCCGTTGTCCCCAACGAGGCCGTTGAGTACATTCTGATATTGCAGATCAAATGGGCCATCTTGATGGTCGAACGACCCGGCGGTGAATCGCTCCACCCAGCGGCTGTCGGCGGGCAATAGCGGCGCGCTCAGTTCGTCCAGTTGTCCCGACAGGCTCGCCAGAACGATGTAGGCCAGAGCGCGTTCGATACCCGTCGCCTCATCTGTGTCGAGCCCATCGAGTGGCGTGTTGGTTTCAGGCCACTCCAGCCAGAAGCGATAGGGCATCGAGTCGGAGAAATTCAGCAGATCGTGCAGGCTGAAATGAGTGCAAAACCGCGCCAGTTGTGCTTCGAACAACGCAACCGGATCATCGATGTGCGCGCTCAACGTGGCGTCGTCATAGGCCTCGCTATCGACGAAACCCGCGCCGGGCGACGGCGACTGTGGCCTCTGGTCTGGATTGGGTGACGGTGCGACCGATCTTGCCGGGCTTCGGGGGGCGGCGCTGTGCGCGGCCGTGGTTTTTGCGCTGGTCTGCGGGGCGTCCGAGGCAGGCCCTTCGGGCGTTTTTGCCGCCGTCGTCGGCGCCGCCTTGGTCGACGCTGCGGGCGAGTTCTCGCGACCCGTGTTGCGCGCAGCTTTGAGCGCCGCGCGTATTCGGTCGTGATCAGGCTTGATTTGTGCGTCGGGGACGATGCGCGCCAAGGCAGCATCGGGTACTTCCAGATGCTGGGCGAAAGCGGCGATCATCCGCGCGCGCAGGGCTTCAGCGCGCTCGGCGGCAGGTACGTCCTTTGGTGCTCTGATGCTGCTGTCCGGTAAGTCGGATGCTTCGTCGTTCATGTCGTCGAGCTTCTTGTATTGCGAGGACATGCAATCCTCGAATGTCTGTTGAAAGACATTCTCAGCATCAGCAATTTTCGCAAGCGATTGATGCGTGGTGCGCACGCGATTGGTCGCATCCTTTGTGAGCCACGACGCAGCTTTCTCGAGGTGTTCGACGGCAAACAAGTATTCGATGAGCGTCGAGGTGGCTCGACGCATGCCGAGTCGGCCGGTCTCATCGGAGAGTTGAGCGAGCGACAGGGGTGTATCGCGCTCGCGCTCGATCTCCGACTTGAGCATGGACACGCCACGCGCCTTTTCAAAGAAGGTGGTGTCGGCCCGCGCTTCGTTCTCGACCAGATGCGCAGAGAGTGTGTCCGCTTCGCTCTTCCACTCAACGAACACGCACTTGACCATCAGGTAGGCCGGATCCTGCGTCTCGCTGTAAAGCTCTTGCAGGATCTTGAGGCGCGTATTGCCGCCCATATAGAGCATGTAGCGGTCGCTACCCGGCCGGCGGGTGATCGACAGCGTAGTGTCTTGCAGTCCGTGCCGTTCGCGGATGGCCGCTTTGATTTCCCCGTGCTTCGGGTTCGCGCTCTGCCGCGGATTGCGGTCGTAGGGAAGAATCTCTGTACACGGCACCGTCAGAAATCCGCCGAATTCCACCCCGGCGCGCATGCCCGCTGCGGCGTTCTGCGGCGCAGCGATCGCCAAAGACTTTTTAACCTGCTCGGTGAGCGCAGCGCGACGCTTGGCGGTTTTGAGGCTGATCGTCGCGCTGCGCTCTTCTGCCGGCTTCTTGCGTTTTTCCATGTTTTCGATGACTTCCTTGACCGTCAGATTTGGTGGTATGCGGTTGAATAGTGCGTCCCGGCTCATTGACCGCCTCCGTTGTCGTCAGTCCCGTTGTCGTCAGCGTCGTTTGGGCCACACCCTGCGGCCCAGCAATCCTCAAGACTCGGGATCAACTCCCAAACGAGCTGGTGCATGGTTTTGCCGGCGCGGTTTGGTTCGAGCCAATGAACAGGCACCTGCTCGGTTGCCGAGCGCTTGTAAGCGACCGCGTGCGGCACGATCGTTTTGAGTACGCTAACCTTGCCGCGCATCGACAGAAACTGCTCGCGAATAGCCTCGGAAATGGTTCGAGAATCGGCGTTGTGTTCGAGCTTGTAGATGACGGCTCGCATTGGTGGCACCGTGATGCCGAAAGCGATCGAAGGCTCGAGACGCTCGAGTAATTCAAGCGTGCCGGTCGTGAATTCGCGCGCCGAGAGAATGTCTGGACTGACCGGTGAGATGAGCGTATCTGCCGCGAGTACCGCGGCATCCTGCAAGTGGCCCACGGCGCCCTGAGTGTCGACGAGCACGATATCGTAGTCATCGCGCACCGCCGCGGTCGACAGCGCACTCTTGATGCGAACCGCACGGTCTATGCGCGACGACAGCCAATCCTGTAGTTGCCCCTCGGGGGCATCGGACATGACGATGTCGAGATCGCCATCGGGGTTCAGCTCACTGCCCTTTCGGCGAAGGTTCGGCAATGCGATTGTGCTGATGCAATCGGGCGCGAGCGAGCCGCGCTTGATCATCTCTGTCAGACCGTATGGCGCACGCGTCTTTATTGGGAAATATCGAGAAAGGCTGGGCTGTACATCGGCATCGACGAGCAATACCCGCATGCCCAGGTCGGCGAGCAGTGCGCCGAGATTTGCGGTTACGGTCGTTTTACCGACCCCACCTTTTGTGGAGACGACGGTAAAAATGATCACTTCAGTTCACCCTCCCGTTGCGGGAGAGCTTTTAGCCGCCGGCTGAAACAAGCGTTCAGCATATGTGTGACCCCGCAAATGTAAAATTTGTGAGGCGGCACAAACCACCAAGCTATTGTTTAGCTATGATTTCTCCAAGCCACGACCTGTGCTGAATACGCAATTGACATATTTCGAATTATCGCGTTTCAGCGGGCTTGGAAAAGGGCGGATGATTCTCCACCCGAGCCGGTGCAACCCCGCGTTTGTCAGACTCTAATGGCATCCATATTCATTTGTCAACGAAGGCACGTGATACGCAAGAGGACGCGTCGTCATGTCTTCGGCGAAAACCCGTCGTGCGAGAAGCGCACTACGAGCGCCCTGTTTACCCGTCAAGCGTAAATTGAAGCGTCATGTTAAAGGCATAGAAAAGAAAAGCAAGTGCCAACACGCTGCAACGTGCTTCAGCTTCCGGTTTTTGCGGGTTCTTCGAACTCGAACGGTCTGAGATTCGGGTTTCGTGCCGGCACTGGGTTGACCCAGCGCTCGGGCTGTTTGAGAACCACAGCGGCGAGCTTGCCGGCAAGCTCGCCATTGCGTTTGATGACGGCATAATGCTGAATATTGTTGGCGCCGGCAGTGACGACATGCCAGCCTGCTTTGATGACGTGGCGCTGTACGATGCCTCCCGGTTTTGCTGCGCGGGTACGCGTCTCCCCATCGTCCTCACCGGCCTCGTCAGCAAAAGCCTTGAAGATGCGCGGCGACACCAGCGCCATGCCCTGCTCAACAAAGTGCACCATCGCGCCGGACTCGTTATAGCGCATCGAGCCACTGGCCAGCCCGCGCTGAAGCCACTCGACGAAAGCGACAGCCATCGGATGCGGCTCGCCGTGCTCGCCCACCGGATCGGCCACGAACGGCGTTACCGCACGTTCGCCCGCGAGCGTCGCGTCCGCCTCGGCGCTACGAGTGGCGCAATCGTCTTCGTCGAGAAAATCCCCTTTTTTGGGCGCGGCCGGCTCACGACTGGCCTCCTCTGGCGCGTTGGCCTTCGCGCGCTTGGGTGAGACGGCCGGTACAGCGGCGGCCGTTGGCGCCTCGCGTGGCTGCGCGCTCTGAGCGGCTTGCGCCTGTGGCGCTGCCTTGGCCGTAGAGCTTTTTTTCACTGGCGCAGCGGCGGGCTTTGGCTCACGAACCGGGTTTGCGCGTCCCTCGCGTTTCGCTGTCGCCGGGCGCTCCCGCGATTCGTTCTCGGGTGAGCTGTTGGTGGCCTCATCCGGCGTTTGATGCGCCGCACGCACCGCGAGCGTTCCGTCAAACGGTGAAGGATAGTGCGCCGGGTCGTCGAACAGCGTCTTGAGCGGGAAGCGGAGCATTGCGAATTCGTGGCAATAGTCCGGTCCGGTGACGGTCATGTACCAGATCGCCTGGCCTGTTTCCGGATTCAGATCGATGACGCGGTAGTCTTGCCAGGAGTCAAAAAGACGGTCGTTTTTCGACGGCACGCCCGCCTCATCGGCGCTCTTTGCCGACAGAATCTTCTCGCGCACTGCGTCAGCGCAGCGCTTGGCGACGAGGAACACTGCGCCATCACCGACCCAACCGGCGGCGCCGTCGCGGTTCAAGGGCAATTCGCCCTCGGCGAGCATCGAGCGCAGCGCCGATTGCATGCGCTCGATGAGCGGTACGGCTGATGCGGCCGGGAATCGTGCGCGCGTGCCGGTTTGCAGATTAGTGGCCGCCGAGTGTTGATCGGCTTGGCGCACGATCCGGGCAAGCACCGAAGTGGCGCACTCTTCGCCACCGAGCAGTTGAGTCAGCTCCTCGAGCACTCGTGGTTGGCGCCCGAGAAACGCCAGCGCAGTGGCGGGCACGATGCGCTGCAACACGATGACGGGCAGCTTGCGGTGCGCGCTGTAGTCGCGCTCCGATTTTGGCGCAAAACCCACGCGGTAGGCCACCGCGCCAGTGGCCGGCAAGCTGCCCGCGAGCGGATACCAGCGCCCAGGTGTCGCACCGATACGCTCCAGCGCCTCGATGCGTAGATCTGTCATCACTTTGCCCAAGTCATGCAACAGCGCACCGAACACAACGCCGTAAGTCCAGTGATCGCGCTGCGCATCGATCTGCTCGGCCTTGCCTCCAGGCGGCAACAGGTGTCCATTGCGTGCGCTCACTGCCCCAAGGGCCGTCTCCACGCCGTGCACGGCCAGTCCGCCGGCGTTGGCGTGATGGTGTGATTCGCTTGCGGGCAGCAATTGCACCATGTCCAGATACGCATGGATGGCCGGCTCGATATCGCGCTGCCACACGTGCGGCGCCAGTTTGCACTCACGCTGCAACCGCTGCAGCGTGGCGCGCAGCGCGCACACCTCGATCAATTCGTTCGATGAGGCCACGCGCAGCCAGCCGCTACCCAGGTCGCCCAGGCGCTCGCGTGCCGTGACCTGCGGTGGGAGCGCAGATGGCGCACTACGATCTGGCGATAGTTGATAAGCGCGCACGCGTGCGACAAGTAACCATGCGGTGATGGCCGCAGCCGTGCCGAACAGCAGCCAGGCGATCGCGGTGGTACTCATGGGCTCGCCACCTTCCGCACCGGGCCGGGATAGCGCGCGAGCATCTCATCGGTGGTCAGTAGTGCGATCCCCTCGACCGTGGCCTGAGCGATCAACAAGCGATCGAACATATCCGCATGGATAGGCGGCAGGTTCAGCGCTGCGAGCGCGTGCGCGCCGCGGATGGGCAGCTCGTGATAGCCGTTTTCGAGCAAGCCGCGGTACAGCGTTGCGGCATCCAAGCGCAAATCGTCTCGTCCCAAGCCCTGTTTTGCAGCAATCTCCCACATGCTTGCGGCACTGAAACACACCGTATTGCGTGCGTCTTCGATCATCTGGCGCGCCTCGGCGGGCACACGCTCCGACGAGCCCGCCGCCCAAAGGAGCAGCCGGGTGTCGAGCAACAGTTTCACTTGTCGCCGCCCGCCCGAACGCTCCAGCCAAGTGCCTCGCCGCCCATGGCGTCGAAATCGTCCGGAATGTCGATCTGACCGTCAAGGAATCCCAGCCGACGTTCTTGCCCCGCATCGGGCGCGCTCAAAGCGACGACCTTGACCCTGCCCTTGCCAGCCTTGGCGATCACGAATGGATCACCACTCGCTGCCTGTTCCACTAGCCGTGACAGGCGGGTCTTGGCTTCATGGATGTTGATGCTGCGCATGGTGATGCCCCAGAAATAAACTAAATGGATTTAGTTTATCCGCTGGATCAGAGTCGTTCAAGGTGTTCCATCGTCCATTTGCGCACGCACGAGCCGTGTCAGCAGCCACGATTCGAGGATATCCCGCGATGGATGTGGATGTTCCAGCTCCTCGAGCCAGACGAAGTGCGTGCCACTCACGCTCAGGCGCCCCGGCTGGCGGTCCCCACCCGAGAACCTGGCAAACGTCGTGGTCAGCGGGTTCCACGAAGCTCTCTGTTCGCCGGGGAGCCGGGCTGTGTAGTGCGTGTGGTGCATACCCACGAGTTTGTGTGTGAGCTGCTCGGCGCTTGGATGTTCGCCGGCCAGCAGTGCGTCACGTAGCGTCTGTGCGCCCATGATGCGTGGATCGGCACGCGAGCCGAGGTAGGCCTCGATGCCATCCCATCGATCCCACCACGCCTCGAGCGCGGGTTGCCACTGCGGGACGCCCATGCGCTGCAGGAACCTGGGCACCATGCCGCAGAAGGTGACGCGCAGATTCCAGTGAAACGAATCAAAACGCGGTGGCGCATGACCACGCAAGCCCAGCGGGTCCATCTGGCCCGGCCGTTGGTGTTTCGGCGCCCTCTTTTCGTCTTCTTCGTCGTCTTCGTGCAAGGCGCCGCCGGCAGATTAAGCGTGAGGGTGCATTCTAAGGTGCACAACGCAGAGCATGAGCGAATCGGCGTCGGTTTTCACCGGCGTGGAGACGACGAAAACGTTTTTCGCACTGCGGCGGGTGTCATCAGCGCGTCGTCTGGCAACGACAAACAGGTGAGGCAAGCCCGGCAAAGCAATCCGTGAAGAATAGTTGTCCCAAAACAAACCAGATTTGGCCAAAAAGCTGCGTTTTGCCCGCTTCGATTAGTGAATATTGTCTCAAAAGCGGACAAGAAGGGTCCAGCGACAGATCAGAGCTATAAGTCATGCGGGTCTGCCCTTCTATTACTTTCATGCTACACGGCTGCTCTATCCGCCCCGACTGGCGCAGCCGTACGGCATCCATTCGTTATGCCGCAATAGACGTTAGTCATAGTCTCTGGGAATGACGCAAAACCAATTAGCTTACGCCACCGATTTGATGGCGGGAACCCCCCTACGTTCATTAATCATTTTCACGTACTGCCCTTGCTTTTTAAGCGCCATTTCTGTATGCGTTCTCGCCTACCGGCGCCCATAAGCCCGTAAAAAAGACCTTTCCGGTTCCTGTAAATCCTTCGCAAGCCACTGTTTTATAGGTGGCTTGCGCCCTTTCAGGTTGGGCCTGTAGCCGGTATTGTCAGACGCCGCCCACGGCGGCCGTCTTTTACCCGTTTCGGCAGTTTCCGTTTGTTTCCCGTTTGTCAACCCCACTACCTTCATTTCTCAAATGAACGAAGGGGGGTTCTCACGCCCTTGCGTCATCCGCAATCTGTGTTCCGTGACTGGCCGGCGCTTAGCTGCCGACCGCGCCGCCCGATACCTGGGCGGCGCACCTAACACGGAGACGTTGATGCGACATTGCCTGAGCGCGCTATTGCTCACCCTTGCCCTACCGATGGCACACGCCGAGGACCCTCAGCTGCGTCTGGCGCGGTACAGCAGCGTGGCGACAAGTCCTGTACTGGCCGATTATTCACCGCTTGAAACCATTGCCACACTGAATTTCCCGGCTCAGGTTGACTCGGTCGGTGAAGCGCTTCACTTCACGCTATTGCGCACCGGCTATTCCATCGGCCACACCGATGCGGACGCGACGCACTTGATGGCGCTTCCGCTGCCACTGACCCACCGTGGCATTGGCCCGGCGCGCGTCACCGATCTACTCGCGATCCTCGTCGGTCCCTCCTATGCGGTAGAAGCCAACTCGGTCGATCGCACAATCTCGATTGCGCGGGCCAGTGCGGCGCAGCCTCACACAACGGCCGCGCACACGGCCAAGGCGTCATCCGTTGAGGTTGTTCCCGAAGCTGAGGCAGTACCGGCCGTGGTCGTGCCCGCGGACACGCCCCAGGAGTCGACGCTCACGTCGCTGCCGGCCTCGGTGCTGCGTCAGGAGATGCTGGGGCCATGAGCACTTCGCGTCTCTCCCAAACGTGGGTGCTCGGTGCCATCGTTGTGGTGCTGGTGCTAGTCGGCACGTGGTCCCTCTGGCCACTACTCTATGACGCTGATCGCGTGGCACCAGTTGCGCCCGCCGTCGCGGCGCCTTTGCCTCCGGTCGCACCGCGCATCCCGCCCGCCACTGCCGACGATCTCGCGCCACTCTCCGAGCGCATTGCTGCGATCGATCAACAGGTAGCACCGCTCGACAAGCGCCTCGAGGCGATCGAGGCGGCGCTGCGCGGGATCACCGATTCCGTGCAGGCAATGAACGGTCAGCTCGACAAGGTGCTGGCCGAGGCCGCCGCCAAGAAACAACAAAGTGCAACGCCGCGCAAGACGCGCGCCACACGCACGCGTCGCAGCGCAAAACGCGCTGCCGCTAAAACCGTGGCCGGCGCCGGCCTGCCCACGCTGGTAGCCGCCGATCAGTGGGGCCGGAGCCCGAGCGCCGCGCTGCGTCGCGGCGACGGCACGCTCAGTTTTCATCGAGTCGGTGACACGGTTGGGCGCGCACGTATTACCGCGATCGACCCCGCCACGCAAGCCATCGAGTTGCGTATCGATGGCAAGCTCTCCACGCTCAAGGTGGCGCGCTGATGAGTGCTTTGACACCTGTCGTGCGCCCTGCGGCCGTCCTTTTGTGTGCCGCGCTGGCCGTTGCCGCGCTGCCTGCCAGTGCGCTCGATACCGCTGGCACACGGATCGGTCAGACCGACACTGCGCCGCGTGCGGCGCGCTCGACCAACAGCACGGCAGTGGCACAGCGCCAGCGCGATCTGTTCGAGGCGCGTCTATGGGACATCGATCTAAACGAATTGCAGCGTGCCCACCAGTTGATGCAAGGTCCGCGCGGCGCATTCTCGGTGAGCAACATCAGTCCGGTCGAAGTGCTCGGTATCCACGCTCGCACGCCCGCTGAGAAGCGCAAGTACGCCGAATTGTTCGCCCGTCTCATGATTGAGGACACCGAGCGCGTGCTCGCCTTCCAGCGCGAATACGACGCTGCGGTCAAACGCCTCTACCCAGACCTGAAGGTCGTCGACTTTCGTGGTCAGCGCGTTCCCACCGCGCTGTTCGGGGTGCAGTGATGGTCAGCCGCCGCGACGTGCTTCGTGCTGTGTTCGCCGCTGGCGCCGCGCCTCTGGTGGGCACTGGACATGCTGCCTCCGGCGTGCGCTACCCGCCCATTCCGCCCGCCTATGCTGCCGCAGCGCGCGCCATGCGCGTACCGGCCCGCGTGCTTTACGGAGTGGCGCTGCAAGAGAGCGTCATGAAATACGGGCGCAGACACCTACCCTATCCGTGGACGCTCAATGTCGAGATGGTTCCAGAGCGCTTTGACACCTATGGCGAGGCGGTCGCGCGGCTGGACGCCCTGATCCGCCGCGGTGTGCGCAATATCGACTGCGGCGCCATGCAAGTGAACTGGCGCTGGCACAAAGACAAGCTCGGCTCCCCGAAGCTCGCGCTCAATCCATGGCGCAACCTCGATATCGGCGCGCGCATTCTCGCTGAGCGCTTTGCCGAGACGCCTGACTGGTTCACCGCCGTGGGCCGCTATCACTCCCCAGGCGACGCGGCGCGTGCGCGCCGTTACGCCCAACGCGTATTTTCGCGCATTGAGCGAATCGAGGCGGCCTGACATGACGCGTCTCGTTCGCCTTCCTAACGATCTCCTCCCTGTCGCCGCAATGGCGACTTTCAGGCAGCGCGTGACGTGCGCAGGTTTTACCCGCACGCACGCTGCCTGCTTTTCTTACCGGGGCGCAGCGTGAAACAGACAGGCGCTGTCGAGGCGTGGTTGCGCCCGCCCATCGAGCTGTACGCAGCGCTTGCCGCGCTGCTATGCGCGGTGGTCGCTTTCATGGCGCCGTGGGTGTTCATGATGCCCCCGCACATCGGCTATATGGCGGGCGCCCTGACGCTGGGTTTCGCGCTGTGGCGCGCACGCGATGCGTGGACCGTGATGCGCTACCAGCTCGGTCTGACCCGATACAAACTCACTCGCATCGCGCCGCATAAACTGCCGCGCCTGCGTGACAAGCTCTACCTTGGTCATGGCTTCGAGTGGACCCAGCGCCACACGCAACGCAAGATCGATGCGGAGCGCCCAGAGGCCCAGGTGTGGGTAAAGCCCGGTGCAACCGTGCTCGCAACCCGCGCGCTGCTGCGGGCACTGCGCCGCACGCCGCTCTCCTTCATCGCGGCCATCTTCCTGTCCTCGCACTACTGGTGGAATCCGCTGGGCGATCAGCCCGACCTGGGCGGTACGCGCCGGCTGCACGGCGTCGAGTTGCACGAAGTGCCTATTGGCCTCAATCAGAAAAACCGTAACGGTCACATGATAGTGCTGGGCACCACGCGCGTCGGAAAGACGCGCTTGCTCGAGCTGCTCGCTACGCAGGACATTCGTGACGGCAAGGTGGTGATCATCATCGACCCGAAGGGCGATGCGGATCTGATGCTGCGCGTCTATGCCGAGGCGGCCCGCGCCGGCCGGCTCGACGATCTGTATCTGTTCCACCTGGGTTATCCCGAGATTTCGGCGCGCTACAACGGTATCGGCAACTTCGGCCGTGTCACCGAAGTTGCCAACCGGGCGACCAACGCGCTGCCCTCCTCCGGTAACTCGGCTGCGTTCAAGGAATTCGCCTGGCGTTTCACCAATATCGTCGCACAGGCTCAGGTGGCGCTCGGTCAGGTGCCGACCTACGAAGCGCTGCTGCGCGACATCACCGATATCGAACCGCTGTTCCTGCGCTACGCCCAACATGCGCTGGAGACGCAAGCGCCCGACAGTTGGGCCATGGAAGTCGATGCCACGGTCGCGCGCATCGAGCAGAAGAAGTATCCGGTGCCCCGCGCGCTGCAGGATCGCAACGCACGCCTGATCGCCATCGTCGATTACCTCAAAGAGAACCCGCTGCCCGATCCGGTGTTGCAGGGACTGTCCACGGCAGTGCGTTACGAGCGCTCGTTTTTCGAGAAGATCATCGCCTCGCTCGGCCCGTTTCTGGAAAAGCTCACCACCGGGGAGACCGGCAAGCTCATCTCCCCGGACTACTTCGACACCACCGACACACGGCCGATCTTCGACTGGATGCAGGTCATTCGCCAAGGCGGCATCGTCTATGTCGGCCTCGATGCGCTGACCGATAGCGTGGTGGCCAGCGCTGTGGGCAATGCCATGCTCGCCGACCTGGTGTCGGTGGGCGGCAAGCTCTACAAGAGCGGCCTTGACCCGCACCACCCTAGCGGTCAGATCGAGCTGCCCGAAGTGTGCTGCCACTTCGACGAAGTAAACGAAATCGCCGGCCCCGAGTTCGTGCCCATGGTCAACAAGCTCGGCGGCAGTGGTTTTCAGATCACGGCCTACACGCAGACCATCCCCGACATCGAGGCGCGCGTCGGTGACAAGGCTAAGGCCGAACAGATCCTTGGCAACTTCAACCATGTCGTGATGCTGCGCGTCAAAAACGACAGCACCGCCGAGTTCTTTGCGCGCCAGTTGCCCGAGGTCGATGTGTCGCTGCTGATGGTCGTCTCCGGTGTCACGGATACCGATGGTTCGACGGGCGTGGATTTCCTCTCGCGCAACGAGGATCGCGTCTCCTCTCAGCGTGTCCCGATGCTCACCGCCTCGGACATCATGCAGTTGCCCACGGGGCAGGCCTTCGCGCTGCTCGAGGGCAACCGCCTGTACAAGATTCGCATGCCGTTGCCGGATGCGCGCAACGATGCGTTCATCCCGCCCTCGCTGCGCGAAGTGGGCGATCGGATGCGCGCCAAGTACCGCAGTAGCGAACATTGGGCGGCTGAATCCGACTGGCTGGGCAACCACCCGATCGGTCTGACCGGCGCGGTGGCCGCATGAGCACGAACAACAACAGCGCGCCGCCGCCAGCGCCTCGCACCCCCGCGCAGCGTCCCTCGCGCGGCCCCATATCGCTGCTCTTTGCACTGCTCGTGGGCCTGGTGTTCACCACGTTCGTCTCGTGGCTGCTCGCCACCGTGATTGAAATTGGTGGCATGTACACGCTGTGGAAGGGTCAGGGGGCCGCGCATGCACGTGCCGCGCTCGAAGAGGACTACGGCTACATCCGGGGTTTTCCGCGCAGTTTGATCGTGCGCGACACCGAAGGCTTTGCGCGGTGGATGGCCGGATGGGGTGCCTGGCCGTTCGAATTGCTGCGCACTTCGGTGCTGGTCGAACGGGCAGGCTCGCGCGCTTCGGATCCGGGCGCCGGTTTCCCGCAGAACGTGTTCGGCCACATTGCGGTGCACGGCGCGCAATGGATCGAAGCGGCCAAATACGCCGCTCAGGACACGATGGTGCGCCTTGCCATCGCGCTCTACGGCATTCCCGCCTTCGCCATGGCGCTGACCATCGGTTTGACGGATGGGCTCGTGCGCCGCGACCTGCGCAAATGGGGTGGCGGGCGCGAATCGTCATTTCTATATCACCACGCCAAGCGCTTTACCGGCTGGTTCCTGACCGTGGGTTTCGGCGCCTATCTGGCGTGGCCGTTCGGCGGCATCAACCCCGCCTACATGGTGCTGGTATTCGCCGCTGCGGTCGCGCTGGCGCTCTCCACCGCCGTTTCCAGTTTCAAGAAATACCTGTGAGGACATCCATGCACAAGCTCTTGCCCACCATTGCCTTTATTGCCAGCGCCGCGCTGTGCCCACTCGCGCAGGCCGACACCGACATCGAGCGCGACAACCTCGCGCGCATCGCCCACGAGTTGCGCGCGCTTCAAGCACAGGTGCGTGAGGCGTCGCGGCGCGCCGACTCGACGGTGCGCGTGAAGTTTCGCTACGACTGGCTGGAGCGCGATCTGACGCTCGTCGAAGCCGGCATTTCGCAGCATCTGGATGCGCCGCGCCAGCCGCGCCCGGTGCCGCCCCTGAGCGGCGATTACAGGCAATGAGTCGCCAATGCGCCAGCGCTGGGCGACGCTGATGAATAGCGCACAAACCGACGCATGGACCGCGGCAGCGGGTGCCTCGCCGGGCGCACTGAGCACGCTCATCGCGTTGGTGCTGGTCGCCGTTGGGCTGCTGTGGGTTGCGAGCGTCATTCTCAAGCTCGGTCGCGAAGCGCTTGAAGACCCGGATCCGCGCGCCCTTTTTCACTACATGCTTTACAAGCTGCGCGCCATCGTTCTGATTTCGCTGCTGATCTACCTGGTCAGTTGAGGCCATTGCTCACGCTCACCAACATGCGCCGGGCCGCGGGCGCATGGGTTTGAAACAGCGGCAGACATATCACACAAGGAGTCACACCATGTACCACAAAGCCGTTTTCCATCTTCGCTCGTTCGGTTACGCGCTGCGTGACTTTGCACCCATGCTGCTCGCCGCCATCGCACTCGGCTTGGCCGCCGGGCCGGCCCTCGCCGAGTTGCCCACTGTTGTCACACCTGACGGTGCGACATCCGGTGATTATGTCGCTGTCATCGGTGGTTACGTAAAGAAGGGCCTCTTGTTGCTTGGCTTGATTGTCATGGCTATATCCTTTTACTACATTGCCGTCGCCGGTCTCAGCTCCTTCAATCAGTGGCGCAACGGGAAAGCCGAGGGCATGTTTGTGGTCGCCAATGTCATGGGAGGCGCGGCAATACTCATCACCATCGCTTACCTCCTCACCGAAGCCGCGACCGTGATGTAAGGCGATCTCCTTGTGACCCATCCGAACGAACGCTTCGTTGCGGCACCATTGGTCGATCGCACCAATGGTGAGCCAGCGATTCTGCGCGGACTGACCTCCACCGAGTCAACATGGGCGATCGGGTTGGCTTTTGTTGTGTGGCTTCTACCAGGTGCCGGGCTGGGTTTCCTGATTGCAACCGTCGCGTGGCCCGCCCTCGCCATCGCGGTGACCGTCCTCGTGTGCACGATACTTCCCGTCGCCACGGTGTGGTTTGGCGCCGGGGCGCTTGCGAAGCTCAAACGCGAGCGCCCCGCGCACTACCACATTCACCTGGCCCGCCTTTACCTGACCCGTTACCTGGGACGCCGACAGCATTTCATCGCGCATCGCGGCCCCTGGGATCTGGGCCGCTCCCTGCCCCGCAAATAGGACGCCCCGATGGCTTTTACCAATGCCCTGGCTGACGCCAACCGGACCATCCGCTTCCAGCGCTGGTTCATGGTTCTCCTGGTCGCGCTTGTGATCGTGGGTGATTTGTCGTGGCGCACGCTGCGAAGCGAATTCACCCTGCACACCACACCCGATCTGAGCAAAGGTGCCACCGTGACGCTGCGTGGCGTCGCCGATGTGCCAGCACCCAATGTCTACCTGTTCGCTTTTCATATGCTGCAGCAGGTCAATCGCTGGGCCGACAACGGGCTTGAGGACTACGGCGAGCGCATCCATGCGATGCAGAACTACCTCACGCCCTCATGTCGTCAGTACCTGCTCGATGACATGCAGCGCAAAGCCGATCGCGGCGAGCTATCCAAGCGCACCCGCGCGCTGCACGAAATCCCCGGCTACGGCTTCGCTGCGAGTCGCGTACAAGACATTGGCGCTGGCGGTTGGACCGTCCTGCTCGATACCCAAATCACCGAGACCACGGCCGGCGTGCCCGTCAAGGACACCTTCATCCGCTATCCGGTGAATGTCGTGCGCTATGACGTCGATCGAGAGAAGAACCCGTGGCAGCTGGCGTTGAACTGCTATGGCGGGCGCAGCCCGCAACGGCTCGACGAGTCCGCGCTGTCGCTACCGCTCTCCGCGATCGACACGCCACCGGCCGCGAACATGGCCCCGGCCGCAAAACCCACCGAGGAGGCATCCCAATGAGACGCACAGCACTGAGCGCGCTTGTCCTCGCGCTTGTCACCGCCGTCATTGCGCCTGGCGCCGTGCAGGCGCAGAACACGCCGGCGGAGCCTGACAATGCGGGACCGCTCGATTCGATCATGAGCAGCGGCGCCGAGGCCTTTCCCGACCTGGGCTTTTTACCCGGATCGACCTCCGATTCGAGCGGCGCGAGCGCGCCGGCGCGCTCGCTTGTGACCAAAGGGGGCACCACGCGCGTGAGCGCCCAGGCCGCCGCGCAGCATGGGGCACCCAAGACGCGCGTGCTCTACGAGAACCGCCCCATTGCGGTACTGCTCGGTCGCGGACACGAGCGCATCATCGAGCTGCCCTTCGTGGCCATGATCGAAGTGCCGCCCGCGCTCGATGGGCGCCTCAGTGTGCAGGCGATCGAGAACACGCTCTACATCACGGCCAGCGAGCCGTTCGAGACAACACGCGTACTCGCACAGGCGATCGATGGCACAGCCGTGCTGCCGCTGGACATCACCGCGACAAAGAGCGGCGCGCAACCGGCCCTGAGCATCCATCTGCCGGGTAACGCACCGGCTGACGGTGCGCTCGCAACTCAGAGCGTCGATACGGCGCCCCCGGCACAGGCCATGGACGTGGTGGCTCTGACCCGGTTTGCCGCGCAAACCCTCTACGCCCCGGCCCGGCTGGTGCCCGTGCTGACGACGGTGCGGCGCGACAAGATCGACACAAAGGAGCTGCCCGATCTGTATCGCGGCGGTGCGATCAAGAGCGAGGCGATCGCCTCATGGTGCAGCGGGAAACTGTGCGTGACTGCCGTGAAGCTCACCAATCAGTCGACCGAACCGCTGGAAATTGACCCAACCGCATTTCGTGGTCAGTGGCTCACGCTGCAACCGCACACGCGCTGGCTGTTGCACCCGGCGGGCAGCGAGTTGGACACCACCGCAGCCTACCTCGTGTCCGAGGGCAGTTTCGCCGCTGCGCGCGCGGCAGCGCGCTGAGCGAGGGGACGAAGATCATGCAAATCACACACAACAAGCTGCTGCCGGTAATCGTCATCGTCATGCTGGTGGTCGCCGGAGGTCTCTTTTTGATCTCCGATGAT
>RCMY010001834.1_pt1 | contig 27544 bp, 21 predicted proteins | sample 2041341 | NCBI WGS metagenome assembly RCMY01 (sample SAMN09708234, study PRJNA481090) | Marine sediment metagenome, whole genome shotgun sequencing project.
TCATGGCAGGCGAGGCTGGCGCAGCGGACGCAAAGTTTCTGGCCGACTTGCGCGCGCGCTTCGGCCTTGATCAGCCGCTTTATATTCAGCTCTGGATTTACATCAAAGGTGCGGTTCAGCTGGACCTTGGCTATTCCTTTCGCCAGCAGATGCCAGTGGCCGAATTGATCGGCGACCGCCTGCCTGCGACGCTGCTTTTGACCGGCGTGGCGTTCATCCTGTCGCTGGTGCTGGGCGTCATCGCCGGTGTCGCCGCCTCGGCCCGTCAGGGCAGCTGGGGCGATACGATCATCTCGACCCTCGCGCTGCTGTTTTATGCAACGCCCCTCTTTTGGGTCGCACTGATGGCCGCGCTGGTATTCTCGGTCTGGCTGGGCTGGCTGCCCGGCTTTGGCTATTCGACCATCGGCGCAGGCTATACCGGCATGGCGCATGTGCTGGACGTGGCCAAGCATCTGGTGCTGCCTGCCTCAACCCTCGGGCTGTTCTTCATGGCGATCTACATGCGCATGACGCGGGCCTCGATGCTCGAAGTTTCGCGCCTCGATTTCGTCAAAACCGCCCGCGCCAAGGGGCTGAAGCGTAGCGTGATTCAACGCCGGCACATCCTGCGCAACGCGCTGCTGCCGGTCATCACGCTGGCAGGCCTGCAAGCGGGCCAGATATTCGGCGGGGCGATCCTGACCGAGACGGTGTTCGCGTGGCCCGGCATCGGGCGGCTGATGTTCGAGGCGATCAACCAGCGGGATTATAACGTGATCCTCGGCGTCTTTTATATCTCGGCCGCGATGGTGCTGCTGTTCAACCTCATCACCGATGTCGTCTATGTCATCGTCGATCCGCGGATAAGGCTGACAACATGAAGGATTTCTGGAAACGCTACCGCTATAACCGGGGCGCAGTGATCGGGCTGTTCATTCTGGCCCTCGTGATCCTCGCCGCCATCCTTGCACCCATCATTTTCCCGCAAAGCCCGTGGAAGATGGTGCAGCGCCCATTCCTGCCGCCGTTCACCGAGGACGGCTTGCTGTTGGGCACCGATGCGCTGGGGCGCGACGTGATGTCGGGCCTTGCGCATGGCGCCTATGTCAGCCTGCTGGTCGGGTTGGTCTCGACTATCGTGGCGCTTGCCATTGGGGTGCCGGTCGGGGCTATGGCCGGGTATTTCGCCGGACGGACAGATGACGCGCTGATGCGCTTTACCGAGTTCTTTCAAACGATCCCCAGCTTTGCGTTGGCTATCGTTTTGCTGGCGATCTTTCAGCCCAGCCTGACCTTCGTCATCATCGCCATCGCGGTGGTCAGCTGGCCCCCCGTCGCCCGCCTTGTGCGCGGCGAGGTGCTATCGCTGCGCACCCGCGAATTCGTCGAGGCGGCGACGCTGTCGGGCCTTGGCAATACACAGATCATCATGCGTCACATCCTGCCCAACGCGCTGCCCCCGATCATCGTGCTGGCCTCGCTGATGGTGGCCCAGGCGATCCTGCTGGAAAGCTCGCTATCATTCCTTGGTCTTGGTGATCCCAATATCATGTCGTGGGGCTACATGATCGGTGCCGCGCGCACCGTGATCCGCACGGCATGGTGGCTGTCCTTCCTGCCCGGCATGGCGATCCTTCTGACCGTGCTGGCGCTGAACCTGATCGGCGAGGGCCTGAACGACGCGCTTAATCCGCGCCTGACGAGGAAATCCGAATGACCCTGCTCAGTATCCGCGACCTTGCCATCGCCCTGCCCGTCGGGGCCGATAGGCTCTATGCGGCCAAGGATATAAACTTTGACCTCGCCGCCGGCGAGATCCTGTGCATCGTGGGCGAATCCGGGTCGGGCAAATCCATGTCGGCCAATGCGGTCATGGGCCTCCTGCCGCAAGGGGTGGAGCCGGTAAAAGGCTCGATCACCTTTGATGGGCGCGAGATCCTGGGCCTGTCCGAGAAGGAAATGTTGAAGCTGCGCGGCAGCCGCATTTCGATGATCTTTCAGGAGCCTCTGAGCGCGCTCAACCCCCTGATGCGTGTCGGCGCGCAAATTGCCGAGGTGTTCGAGGCGCATGGCGCACTCAAGGGATCTGAGCGGCGCGCACGTGCGCTGCAACTGCTGGACGAGGTCGGTATCCCCGACCCCTCTGCCGCGATCCGCGCCTACCCTTTCCAGCTGTCCGGCGGCCAGCGCCAGCGCGTGATGATCGCGATGGCCCTCGCGTTGGAGCCTGACATCCTGATCGCGGATGAGCCGACGACGGCGCTGGATGTGACGACCCAAGCCCAGATCCTGCAACTGGTCGAGGATCTGCGCAAAAAGCACGGCATGGCCGTGATCTTTATTACCCATGATTTCGGCGTCGTGGCGGATATCGCGGACCGCGTTATCGTCATGCAGACCGGCGAGATCGTGGAATCGGGGACGGCGGATGAGGTGCTGCTGAAACCTCAACACCCCTATACCCGCGCGCTGATCGACGCGATCCCACGCCTCACGCGCCGCAAGGAGGCCGCCGAGCAGACGCGTGAGCCGATCCTGACCGTCGAAGGCCTGAACAAGACGTTTTCCACCGGGTCCGGCACGCTCTTTGGCAAGCGGCGTGTGGTCAAGGCGGTGCAGGACGTCAGCTTTCAGCTTTATGCGGGCGAGACGATCGGCATCGTGGGCGAAAGTGGCTCGGGGAAATCGACCGTTGGCCGCTGCATTGTGCGCCTTCTCGATCCCAATGCGGGACGCGTGATGGTCGATGGTGCAGATATTGCGCATATGTCCGGGTCCGAGTTGCGCGATAAGCGGCGCAAGTTGCAGATGATCTTTCAGGATCCCTACTCGTCGCTAAATCCGCGCGCGCGGGTCTCGCGCATCCTGACCGAAGGGCTGATGGCCTATGGCACGTCCAAGGCGGACGCGCTGGCAAAAGCACGTGAGTTGTTGGAACTGGTCGGGCTGGACGCGTCGGCGATGAACCGGTTTCCGCATGAATTTTCGGGCGGGCAACGCCAGCGCATCGGCATCGCACGCGCGCTGGCGCTGGACCCCAAGATCATCATCGCGGACGAAGCAGTGTCGGCGCTAGACGTGTCCATTCAGGCGCAGGTTCTGGACCTTCTGGCCGATCTCAAGACGCGGCTGGACCTGTCGATGCTGTTCATCACGCATGACCTGCGCGTGGCCGCGCGCATTTGCGATCGGATCATCGTCATGCAAAAGGGCCGCATCGTTGAGGCCGGTCCAGCGGGCAAGGTACTGCACAATCCCGATACCGAATACACCCAGAGCTTGCTGGACGCGATTCCGGGGCAGGAGTATGAGCGCGCGCTGGCTGAGGCAGAGTAGTTGCTTTGCCTTGGTGTTCGGCTGGCCTAAGGTGACGTGGCACATCTAGCTGGGAGCCGTGCCATTTCCATCCTCGCCCCTCTCTGCGCGACCCTGATCGTCGGTTTTGCCCGCGCCATTACCGCTGTGCGCGGCATCTGGGCCGGGGTGGACCCGGTGCCAGTGCAGCGCATCTATTACGCCAATCATGCCAGCCACGGCGATTTCGTTCTGGTCTGGACCGTGCTGCCCCGCGCCCTGCGCCGCCGAACGCGCCCTGTCGCCGGGTCGGACTATTGGCTGACGTCCAAGCTGAAGGCGTTCATCGGGCGCGAGGTTTTCAATGCCGTGCTGATCGACCGCAATCCCGAGACGCGTCAGGGCGATCCCGTCGAAACCATGAGCACTACGCTGGCCAATGGCGACAGCCTGATCCTGTTTCCCGAAGGGACGCGAAACACCACTGGCGAGGCGCTGCTGGCGTTCAAATCCGGCCTTTATCATCTGGCGGCGGCGAACCCCACTATCGACATGGTTCCGGTCTGGGTCGCGAACCTAAACCGTGTCATGCCCAAGGGCGCGCTGGTTCCGATTCCGCTGATTTGCACCGTGACCTTTGGCGCGCCGATCCGGCTGGAGGGCGGCGAGGGCAAGGGTGACTTTCTGGCGCGCGCGCAAACTGCGCTGCGTGAATTGGGACCGGATGAAAGGGACTGACATGGACACACATTTCGCGATCCTGCTGGGGTGCGTTCTGGCCGTGCTGCTGGCGGCGACCGTCGCCGGCCAGGTTTTGAAACGTCGTGCCGGGCCGGATGATCTGACCATCCAGAACCTCACTGCGCGGATCAATGCGTGGTGGGTTATGGCGGCGGTGATCGCGCTGGCGTTTGTCGCTGGGCGGACCGGGGTGGTCATCCTCTTTGCGCTCTGTTCCTTTGCGGCGCTGCGCGAATTCCTGACGCTGACCAACACCAAGGCGGCGGATCACTGGGCGCTGGTCGCGGCCGTTTTCGTCGTGCTGCCGGTGCAATACATATCCGTCGGGATGGGCTGGTATGGGTTCTATTCCATCTTGATCCCGGTCTATGCGTTCCTCTTCATGCCGATCCTGTCGGCGCTGCGCGGGCAGACGGATAACTTCCTCATCCGCGTGTCCGAGGCGCAATGGGCGCTTATGATCGCCGTCTTTTGCGTCTCACACGTGCCGGCACTGCTCAGCCTTGATATCCCCGGCTACGAGGGGCGCGGCCTCTTCCTGATCTTTTTCCTGATCGTCGTCGTGCAGTTCAGCGACGTGATGCAATATGTCTGGGGCAAGATGCTGGGACGGCGCAAGATCGCGCCGAACCTCTCGCCCTCCAAAACGCTGGAAGGGCTGGTGGGCGGTGTGCTTAGCGCCAGCCTGCTGGGTGCGGCGCTGTTCTGGATCACGCCGTTTAGCGTAGTGCAGGCCTTTGGCATCTCGCTGGTTATCACGCTCATGGGCTTTTTCGGCGGGCTGGTCATGTCGGCCATTAAACGTGATCGGGGCGTCAAGGATTGGGGCCATCTGATCGCTGGGCATGGCGGGTTTATCGACCGGCTGGATTCGGTGATCTTTTCCGCGCCGATCTTTTTCCACATCGTGCGCTTTTACTGGGACGTTCATTGAGCCTCGCGCGGCTCGCCGCCAGCACGCCAGTGCATGTCGCCTGCGGATTCGCGGCAATGGGCGGTTGGGCGGTTTACGCCAATGCGGGCCACGGGATGCGCGCGGCACTGCTGGCGGGGCTGGTGCAGGGCGCGATTTCGGGCGCGCTGACACTGGGGCTGAAGCGGTCGGTCGACTGGATGCGCCCGCGGATGCGCGGCTTTCTGGCCTATGTCGCGCCGCCGCTGATCGCGGGGGTATGCTCGGCCATGCTGCTGATCCTCGGGCACGGCATATCCGGCACGCCCGAGATTTGGATGACCATTGCCGTGCCGCTGATCGTCTCGTTCAGTTATATCTTTGCCTACAATATCCTGCGCCAGCGCAGGGCCGAAAGGACACGCGATGCCTGACCTCAAGAACCGTCGCCCCCTCAGCAGTCGCGACACGAAATGGGCCGCGCGCATCACGCGCGCGCTGGCGGCACGGGGGGCAACGCCCAACGACATATCGCAGGCCAGCATGGGTGCGGCGGCGGTCGCCGGTCTGGCGTTTTGGGCGCTGGCGGCGACGTCTGGCGGGGTATGGACCGCATTATTGCTGATCGTCGGGGCGCTCTGCTGTCAGTTGCGGCTGCTGTGCAACCTCTTTGACGGGATGGTCGCGGTCGAGGCGGGGCGCGCCGCGCCAGACGGGCCGCTCTGGAACGAGTTTCCAGACCGTATCTCGGACATTCTCATTTTCGTTGGTATCGGCCTCGGTGTTGGCCTGCCTGCGCTGGGGCTGGCGGCTGCGGTGATGGCGGTGCTGACCGCCTACACGCGCGAACTGGGCGCGGGGATCGGCCTCGCCCCCGATTTTTGCGGCCCGATGGCCAAGCAACATCGCATGGCCGTCGTAACACTGGCTGCAATCCTCGCGCTGTTCGAGACGGCGATTGTGCCGATGGGAACGTCGCTGACCGTGGCGCTGTGGCTGGTCGTGCTGGGCGCAGGGGCGACGGCGCTACGCCGCGCATGGCGTATTCGCGAGGCACTGCTGGCGCGCGGCTGATTAGGCGCTGCGTGCGGGGGCGACGGCGCAGAACGCCTCGATCATGCGCGACGCGCGCCGCTCGCGCAGGAAGGCCAGATAATACTGCGTGACGACCGACGCGCCCGTGATCGGGATCGCGCGCAGGTTGGGGTGCGCGACGAATTCAAAATCCGCGACGAACCCGATGCCCAACCCCTGCTCGACCGCCTTCCACACGCCTTCGCGGCTGCCGATGTCGAGGACCGCGTTGATGGTCACGCCATTCTCGCGCAGGGCCATTTGGATAGCGGTGCGGGTGGTTGATCCGACCTCGCGCTGAATGACGGACTGGCCCTCCATCTCAGTTATCGCGACGCTATCCCGGTCAAAGAAGGGATGGCCCGAATTCACGAACACCACCACCTCATGCGTGCTGTAGGGCAGGGTGACGACGCGATCATCAGCGGGCAATTCGGCGATCAACCCGACATCGGCCTCAAAGGACAGCAGCCTGTCAAAGCTCTGACGCGAATTTCCAAAGGTTATGGCGACGTCGATAGCGGGGTAGCGTGCCTTGAACGCGACGACCACGTCGATGGCATGGAACGGCCCGACAGCCGCGATGATCAGCGAGCCGGATTCGAGCCCCTTGAACGCGTTCAGTAGCTCTTCGGCCTCGCTTTCGCATTGGTTCAGGCGCAGCGTGGTCTGAAACAGCTCACGCCCCTCGGGTGTCAGACGGATATCGCGCCCCTGCCGAATGAATAGCGGCGTGCGATAGCGCGTCTCTAGCGCCTTGACCTGAGTGGACAGGGTCGGCTGGCTGATGTTCAGCGCCCGCGCGGCAGCGGAAAATCCGCCATGTTGCGCAACGGCATGAAAGGATCGCAGAGCAGTCGAAAGCATAGAGCCACTCTATAGTCAGAATATAGATAATCAATTGGATATATGGGTGATGTGCGGCCATGCTGGTGCAGTTCCACCTCTGGAAATACCAATTCAGGACTTGCCGCGAATGTGGGAATATCAAAATCCGGTCAGAATCGTTTTTGGCAGCGGGGCGTTTGCAACAGCCGCATCCGTTCTGGCCGGGCGCAGCTATGCGTTGGTAACCTATCCGGGCGCGCCATTCGATGCGTGGGCCGCGCAGCTGGCCGATGAGGCGGGGCTGGCGCAGCTAATCGTGGACGACGTCGCACCCAATCCGGACTACGCTTTGCTGTCGGATCAATGCGTGCGCTTTACAGCAGCGCCTGAGGCGATCGTGGCGCTGGGCGGCGGATCGGTGATCGATTCCGCCAAGGTCTTTGCCGCCGCCGCCGGTGATTTTGCCAAGGTGCGGCGTCATCTTGAGACAGGCGATGCAGGCGAGCCACTGGGTGCGATCCCGATTATCGCGATCCCGACGACCGCCGGCACGGGCAGCGAAGTGACCTGCTGGGCCACTGTCTGGGATGCTGCGGGCGGGCGCAAATTGTCGCTCGCGCAAAGCAACCTCTATCCCGAGGCGGCGCTGGTTGATCCGGATCTGATGATGGGCAAGCCGCGCGCCCTGACGCTGGCCACGGGCCTCGACGCGTTGTCGCACGCGCTGGAGAGTATCTGGAACGTCAACGCCAACCCGGTGTCGGCGCGCCACGCGGTAGCGGCGGCCAAGGCGCTGTTGCGCGATCTGCCACCGCTGCTGGGCGATCTGGGCAATGCCGAATTGCGCAGCAAGGTGGCCGAGGCGTCGCTGAACGCGGGCCTTGCGTTCAGCAACACCAAGACCGCGATTGCGCATAACCTGTCCTATCCCATCACGCTGGGTTGGGGGGTGCAGCACGGCATCGCCTGCTCGTTCACGCTGCCCACCGTTCTGGCGTCTGTCACAGGCATCGGTGGTTTTCGAGAAGACGCGCTGTGCGAGATTTTCGGCGCCGATCTTGAGGCCGGCGCGCAGAACCTGTCGGCGTTTCTGGCCACAGTCGGTGTTGCCACCCGGTGGGACGAATATGGCATCGCACCGGACGTGCGCAGCGAGATCGTCGATCAGGCATTCGCCGGTGAGCGGGGCCGCAATTTCGTCGGCACCAAGGAGCGGTTCGTCGAGGCGGCGGGCCGATTGGGCGTCGTGAACGATAAGATCAATAATATAAAAAACCACAATCCAAGGGAGGAAGATCATGACTATCCGGACCACATCCAAGGCTGTCATCGGCGGCGCATTGATCGCCGCATTCGGCGTGCTGGGCGCTGCCCACGCGCAGGAGTGCAAGAACCCCGATGTTCTGCGCTTTTCGATGATCCCGACCGAGGAAACCACGCAGGAGCTGTCGCTGTATCAGCCGCTGGTCAACCAGCTGAAGGAGGCGACCGGCAAGCCCATCGAATTCTATCTGCCCACCTCATATGCGTCGGTCGTTGAGGCGATGCTGGGCGGGTTCGTCGATATTGGGATGCACGGTCCCTATTCCTACGTCATCGCGCGCGAGAAGGATCCGAACCTCAAGGTCGTGGCCACCTATGCCAAGCACAAGGGCCATTTCCAAGAGGAAGGGCCGGGATACAAGGCCGTCCTCGTGGCGCGCGCAGACTCGGGCTATGCCAGCATCGATGATTTGAAAGGCACCGTTATCGGCCTGACTGATCCCGCCAGCACGTCGGGTAACCTGTTGCCGCGGGTCGGCTTTACCAAGGTGATCGGCATGGATCTTGAGGATTATTTCAGCCGCGTGGTCTATACCGGCGGGCATGACCTGTCGGCTGTCGCGGTGATCGAGGGGCAGGTCGATGCGGCCTTCGTTGCGACGCACCGCCTGGACAACGTGATCGACAGGGGTATCGCCAAGATGGAGGATTTCACTGTGCTGTGGTCGTCGCCGGTGATCCCGCAGGATCCGTTCGTGGTTAACGGGCAGCTCTGTGATGAGATCGTCGAGCAGATCACCAACGCGTTCCTGACCCTCAACGAGAACGACGAGGGGCGCAAGTATCTGGAGAACGTCAACGCCAGCAAGTTCGTGGCGATGCAGGATTCCGACTACGATATCATCCGCGAACTGAAAGCGGCCAAGGACGCCAAGTAAGCGCGCCCACAAACCCATGCGTGCCTTCGCCCGTTTTCCTGTGGCAGAGGCACGTACAGGGAAAGGAAAATGATGTCCGTCCTGTCCGTCAAGAACCTCAAGGTGCGTTATAGCGCCAAGGGCCCCGAGATCCTGAAGGGAATTGATTTCGAGGTGGCGAGCGACGATTTCCTCGCCATCATCGGCCCCAGCGGTGCGGGCAAGTCCACGCTGATACGCTGCGTCAATCGTCTGGTCGAGCCGACGGATGGCCAGATCATCCTGCTGGGCGCGGATGTGCGCGCCCTCAATGCCCGCCAGTTGCGCGGGCTGCGGCGCAATGTCGGCATGATCTTTCAGGAGTTCAATCTGATCAACCGCATGTCGGTTATGGATAATGTGCTGTCGGGCCGTCTGGGCTATATCGGAAATATACGCAGCCTGTTCCGCCATTTCCCTAAAAAGGACATCACGCAGGCGCTGGATTACCTCGACCGGGTTGGCTTGTCGGACCACATAAACAAACGCGCGGACGAGTTGTCGGGTGGCCAGCGCCAACGTGTCGGCATCGCGCGCGCGCTGATGCAGCAGCCCAAGCTGCTGTTGCTGGACGAGCCGACATCGGCGCTGGATCCCAAGATTTCGCGCGAGGTGATGGCGCTGATCATGAGCATCGCCAAGGAGCTGGGCGTGCCTGCGCTGTGCAACATCCATGATGTGACGCTGGCCAAGGAATTCTGCAACCGCATCATCGGCCTTCAGGATGGGATCAAGAAATTTGACGGCGAGACGCGCGATCTGCGCGACGCCGACCTCCAGCAGATCTACGCGATGGAGGTGTTGTGAGCATGTCGGCGGCGTCCACCTACACACACCAGACCGGGCTGCGTCGCAAGCGGCAGCTGAAACTCGCGCTGGCATGGGGCGCGTTCGCCATCTTTGCCGCGTGGTGCGCGCATGGCACGATCATCGCCGATACTGACTGGTCGCGCATCGGCGGGCGCAACGGTGTGATTGCCTCGCTGTCGCGGTATTTCACCATCGACTGGGGCCTGTTGCCCGAGCTGGTCCGGCCGACCATCGAGACGCTGATGATGGCGTCGGTCGGCACAGTCCTCGGCTGCGTTTTTTCGCTGCCGGTCGCATGGCTGGGCGCGGCGAACGTGACCCCCAGCAAGATGATCCTCTATCCCATTGGCCGCTTTCTGATGGTGCTCAGCCGGTCGGTGCATGAAATCGTCTGGGCGCTGATTTTTGTCAGCGCGGTCGGCCTTGGGGCGCTGCCGGGAATCCTTGCCATCGCCATGCGGTCGGTCGGCTTCATCTCAAAGATCACGGCAGAAGCGATCGAAAACATCGACGCCAAGCCGGTCGAGGCGATACGCGCCACCGGTGGCACCGAATTTCAGGTGATGTATTACGGCATCCTGCCGCAGATTTATCCGGTGGTTCTGGCCACGATCATATTCGAGTGGGATATCAACATCCGCCGCTCTGCCGTCATGGGGTTGGTCGGCGCGGGCGGTCTGGGGCTGCTTTTCTTTCGCCAGATGAGCCGGTTCAACTATGGCGGTGTCACCATGGTCCTCTTGGCGATCCTGCTGCTTATCGCTGTGGGCGAGGTGATATCGCACTACCTGCGCAAGGCGGTGATCTGACATGGCCGAGCAGGACACCACAGCGCCGCGCCGCACATGGTCGCGCTACAGTTATCCCGGCAGCATCTGGCGCTTTGGCGCGTTGTTGTTGGTGATCGTGTTTCTGGCGTATTCGATGTATTTTCTAAAGGTCGACCCGGTGCTGATGATCAGCGCGCTGGGCCGCCTCATCGGGGTGGTGATCGACCGGTTCTATCCACCTGATCTGGCCTATATCGCCGACCGGGGATATCTGGCCTCGGTCCTTGCGACATTGCAGATGTCGTTCCTGGGCGGGGTGCTGGGGGTGTTTCTGGCGATACCTCTTGCGTGGTTCTCGGCCTGGAACGTGACGCCGAACCGGATCATCCTGTTCCCTCTGGGACGGCTGGGCGTCATTTCCTGCCGCGCCATTCACGAGATGATCTGGACCATCCTTTTCGTGTCGATCCTCGGCTTCGGGATGTTGGCAGGGGTGTCGGCGCTGACGATGTTCTGCATCGGTTTCGCCGGAAAGCTGTTCGCGGACGAGATCGAGGCCATCGAGATGGGCCCGGTCGAGGCGATGCGCGCCACTGGGGCCAATCCGTTTCAGGTACTGGTCTTTGCCGTGGTGCCGCAGGTGCGCGTCGCGTTCACCGGCATTGCAATTTACACGTGGGACGTCGCGTTTCGCGCGGCGACAGTCGTGGGATTCTTTGGCGGCGGCGGCATGGGATGGTATCTGAAACGCAACGTGCAGCAGCTGGAAAACCTGCGCGTCGGCGCGATCATCCTGTCGATTATCGCCATGGTTCTGGTCGCCGAATTTCTGTCCGGCTGGCTGCGCCGCGCCGTCGATAGGTCGCAATAACAGCGCAGGACGGCCCATGATGTGCATAAATACTACTGTTGTGTCGATCGCCACCACCCGGCGGCGCCGGAAACGACATCTGTTAAATCCAGGCAACGGGCTCGGCGATCCTTGGGACCGCCGGGGGCGGCATGGCCAGCGTCGTGTGCGCAGCCTGACAGATGCGCTGCTCCGCATCGCGGGGTTTGCACGGTCTTCGCAGATTCGTCAGTTATGCTGGAGTTACGGCTGTCAGCGATGCTTTCCTGCGTAAAGTTCGGCGTTGGTGGGCATTCCAGAATGCCTTCGTAAAGTCAGGTTAATCTATTATTAACAATGACTTATTTTTCTGAGGCGTGACTGAAGCTTGGATAGGGAATTCCGCGCTCAATTTATACGAGTTTTTCTGCTAAAGTACTCTCACAGGGATATCTCGCCGAATCTTTTGCGGCGATCCCAAAGGCTTATTATTGTAAGTGGGTGCGTTGGAAATTTTAGGCACCCGGATTTGGACTGGAAAGTCATATGACAAGCCGGCGTTTCATGTTGGGTGGCTTGGGGGGGGTGATGCTCTCTACCAGTCTGGGCGGCTGTGGTGCTGCCAAACAGTGGTTTCAGCCCGATCTGACAGACGGAACGATCGACATTCACACCCATTTCTTTAATGGTCGCGACGTCCCCGCAATCGGATTTGTGCAACAGACATTCCTACGTGATCCTCATGGCCATGCCGATCCCGACATGATCAGCACTGCGTTTCTGAAACTGCTGAAGACCATTCTGCTGATTGATACGCCCACGGCAAAACAGGAGCTTGCCATTGTGACGGGCGGCGCGCCGATCACACCGCCGGACATGATTGAGCGACGCGATCAGGAAAACGTGGCCACTGCCCTGTCCGAATATGCCGCCGGGGCCGTGCCGAACCCATCGGGACTGAGAGTCACCCCCTCGGAGGAAAGCCGAATTCTCGACCGGATCGCGCAGGAGGTGGATCAGGAATCGCTGCGCACCGGGCTTCAGACACCCCGCCAGCAGGCCCGGACCTTGGCGGGCTTGATCTATGCCAAGGGTGCCCCCGGAGCATTAACCACCGGCACGCAAAAGGAATATCGCCACCTCTCGCCGCTCTTGCAGTCGATCCGCTGGGCCGGACTATTGACGCGTGGGCGCCGCGACATCCTGGCAGAAATGCAGGGATTGTATGGCGGCAAGACGGGGGTCCGGGTGTTTTCGCCGTCCATCGTCGATTTCACCTATTGGTTCAAAACCACGGAAAACGATGTGGAATCGGTAGCAGATCAGATCGAGGTCGTATCGGCCATTGCCAAACGGTATCAGGACGCGCTGGTACTGCCCTTTGCCCCGTTCTGCCCCCTGCGCGCGGCCCTTGAAAGAGAGGCCCATCCCGATTGGGATTCCCTGCGCAATGTGAAAAGCGCCATTTTTGAACGTGGCTTTGCCGGGGTCAAGATTTACCCGCCCATGGGGTTCAAGCCTATCGGCAACGACGCCGATGTGTCAAAATGGGCGAGGCGCGCACCAAGAGGTGGGGGCCCCGCTCTCGACCGGGAGCTGGAGCGTCTTTATGCGTGGTGTGTCCAGAACGGCGTCCCGATCAAGGCCCATGCCACGAATTCGATGGGCGCTGGCGCTGATACCGGACGGTTTGCTGCACCCGAGGAATGGCGCAATGTCCTGTCGCGCCCTGAATTCAAAGAGCTGCGGGTGAACCTTGCCCATTTCGGTCGGTTCAAAGAGACGGCACCCGACGCCGGGAAACCAGCCGAGCAGGACTGGGAGGAAACCATTGCCGGGATGCTCGGGGATTTCCCCGGACTCTATTTCGATCTCGGCTACTGGCCGGTTGTGACCGAGCCGGATGGCGCGGACCGTGAGCGAGTGATGTCACGGATGCGCGAGATGATCGCGCGTGTGCCACTGATTGCTGAACGCATGATGTATGGGTCCGATTGGTCGATGACTGGCCGCGTACCCGGGCATCAGGCCTATTCGGCCGGAGTTCTAATCGCGCTCGGGGAATTGGGGTTTGCCGGCGATCGTTTGCAAGCGGTGATGGGTGGCAACGCCGCCAGATACCTTGGCCTGACCGGGAAAGCTGTCCAGCACGCGAGACTCGCCGCGTTTTTCGTGGGCCACCCGATTTTTGAGGAGCTGTTTTCGTCCTGACGACATAACTGGAGGATCGACTATGAGACATGTCTTGGTTGCCGTATTCACTGCGGGCGCAATGATGTCACCTTGCTATGCACAGGAACTCGACCCCAATGACGCCAACAAAGCCTTGGGGCAACTTGCCGAGGCGGCGCGCGAAAGCGTTAGCAGCATGAGTTTCGAAGAATTCCGCGACAGCACGCCATTTGTCGAAGAAACCGGAAAATATTACGTCAACGGCGATACCCCGATCCGCAATGAAAAGCTGCTGCGCGAATTCTGGCAGCGTAACGTGGCCAATGCGCCGCCAATGCCGGACGGCGACATACCTGAATTTGCCATCATCACGGTCGGCGGGCTGGATCAGATCTGGACGGTGAGGCAACGCCACGCGCTGACCTACTGTGTCAGCACGGCATTCGCCAGCCGCCACGGCAGCGTCGTCGCCGAGATGCAGGCGGCTACCGCAGCCTGGGAGGCGGTCGCCGATCTGCAATTCCACTACATCCAGTCCGAGGATCAGGACTGCGGCACCTCGAACGAGCAGGTGATGTTTGATGTGCGCCCGGTGAACGCAAACGGCGCGTTTCTTGCTGCGGCCTTCTTTCCCAATGATCCGCGCGCTGAGCGCAGCGTGGTGATCGATGCGTCGTCATTTGGCCTCGATCCCAATCAGGCACTGACCCTGCGCGGCATCCTGCGCCATGAGCTTGGGCATGTTCTTGGCGGTCGGCACGAACACACGCGGCCCGAAGCGGGCACTTGCTTTGAGGATCAGGACTGGCGTGGGGTCACTAACTATGATGCGTTTTCGGTGATGCACTACCCTCAGTGCAACGGTCTGGGGGATTGGACCCTGCGACTGACCGAATCTGACAAGAACGGGATCGCCTGTATCTATGGTGCGGCGGCGGGGTTCAGCATCGATCCGACGATCTGCGAACCTGCCTCAGGCGTCAATGTGGCGACCCGCGAAGAGTTTGGGCCGTTTGATCTGACCGCGGATCAAATCGTTTCGATTGGCAGTTTTCCGGTGGTGCCGGGGACACCCTTCCGCGCCGAGATGACAGGTGAGGGGGATCCGGATCTTTATGTGCGCTTTGATCTTCCGGTCACACTCGCTGGTTACGACTGTCGGCCCTACACGGCAGGTGCCGTTGAGGAATGCGTCATTGATGTGCCCGCCGACAAGTCGATCGCGCACGTAATGGTGCATGGCTATGGGGCCAGCACCGCCAATGTGACCATTGAGAGGACCGCGCCGTGATGGGCCTGCGAACGGCGAAAAGGATGATGAAACCCGTTGCAATGGCGATGATCCTCGCGCTGGGGGCAACCGAGATCGCTGCGCAGTCTGCGGTCCCTGAACTTGTGCTTGAGTGGCGTTCGAAAAGCGAGAACGCCGTCGAACTTTCGACCGAGATGGATACGCTTTACCTCTCGCTCTTCAATTCCGGAAACCTGACTCTGCGCGAAATGAAAATGGACAAAAGCCCGTTCGCCGAACGTGTCCTGCGCGACGAGAAGTTGTTTTTCGGCGCGCATTTCCCCCGGAGCATCGACGCAATGATGTGCGATCTCAACCCAAACCTGTGTCGGCGCGATCGCACCGCGGCGTCTGAACGGCAGTTGCGCAGCCTGACGTCTCATGTCGGCGGTTTTGTCATCAGCCAAGGGCGGTGGCGCACCAAGCTGGGCGATACGATCATGGTGCCCGACTATAATTTTCGGTCCATCACTACTCTGACCCGCCAGCAGGTGCCGGGTGATTGGGATGTCAGCCAATTCACGGTCAGCGCGCAGATGGATTGCTCGGCCTTCAAGGGCTCGTGCGAAGATGTGATCGCGCGATTCAACCCGCCGATCATCAAGGCCCCCGACGGTATGCGGAGTGTGACCCTGCCAAAATTGCAATTGCAGACGGCGGTGACACTTCGAACCGATCCGCGATCGACACTGGTCCGAAGCTTGGCTGGCTCGCTGGTGACATCCGATCGGACCAAGGTTTTCGTTGATCCCGGAGCGGTCTTTGCGCCGGCTTGGCAAAAGCAGTTCGCCAGCAGTTCCCTGAACGACCTCGCATTGCAAACCCTGCAACCTTTCTTGCGCACGACCGGCAGCGTGCAGGAATACGGGATCAGCGACGAGCCGCTGGTGGCCGATCAGATCGACCTGTTCAAGCTGATCCACCACCCATTCGCCAATATGGAGGACCTGTCCGAGCAGCACCGCCATCCGGTGGATGTTGTCATCATCGACAGCGCGGTAACGAAAGGGCACTGCGATTTGCCCACGTTGATGCTGGGCGACGGCGAGGTGTTAAACCCGCCCGAGACGGAGGAGGACGTCGCAAGCGATGTAGACGCGGACACCACAGTCGTGCCTGCCAGCGCCGAGGCTGAGGCCCCTGTGGATTGTAGCGAGATCGATCCATTGGCGCTGAGCCAATCCGAGCATGGCGCCGCCGTCGCAGGGGTGATCGCGTCGCCTGAGAATGGCAAGGGCATGGTGGGCATCAACCCCTATGCACGGCTGCACATGATCTCATTCGACAAGACCCTCTCGAGGGACCGACAGATTGCCCGGCTCACGGAACAGATCATGGTGGATATTCCCGATGGCGTGCGCGTCGCGAACCTGAGTTTCGGATTGCTGCCCGATTTTCAGGACGACGGTGAATTAGAAAACGCCCTGCGCATTTATGAAAGCCGCCTGCTGATCGTCGCAGCCGCCGGAAACGAGGCCAAAGTGCTAGGCAAGGGATGCAAGTTAATTCCCGCGTGTCTCAACTCGCTGGAAAACGTCATTACGGTGGTCGGGCTCGACGATAGCCTCGAGAATCCAGCCCCGTGGCGCACGGCGTCTCAGGGTAGCAATACCAGTCCGGAATTTGAAATCGGCGCGCCAGCCATGAACGTGCTGACCACCACGTCGGGCAATGTCTTTGCCCGAATGAGCGGCACGTCCTTTGCTGCGCCTCAGGTGACGGCGGCGGCGTCTCTGATCTTTTCGACGGGTGAATTCATCTATGGCGATGATCCCGCATTGCTGCAATCGGGTGGTCAGCTGGCGCCCAAGGTGGTGAAGGATCGGCTGATCTACACCGCTGATTTCTTTCCGGGCCTGAACGGACGGTTAATGGCAGGGCGGCTGAACATAGAGCGCGCGATCAACCTGCAATACGCCCAGTTTGAGCTGTTTGATGGCCGCCGGATTGTCGGTCAGGTCGTCGGTGGGCCAGACACGATCGCCTGCCGCTCACCCGATCCTGCAAAGCAATTCATATCCTGGTGGAGTATCCGGCGGCTTACGTTCAACGAAGACAAGGCGCGCCACATTCTGTTTCAACATATCGGGGGAGAGGATAGCAATCGCTATGGCGACTTGGATCGCTATGGCTCCTGTCTGGTGGCGACGCGCTCGCCCATTGTGGAAGTGGACACAACAATTGACGGTGTGCCCGAAGTGATCACCTTTCCGTTCAGCGCGATCCGCGACTATACATCACCGCTGTTTCAGGGGTGAGATGGGCAGGGATGAGATGGGCGTGGCTGATCGCGTTGCTCTGGGGCGCTGCGGCCTCGGCTCAGGATATTCCCGTGCTGGAATCGCGCATTGATGGCGGATTGCGTGCGCTGCACCTGAGGATCGGCGCATCAGAGCGCATAGGCGAGTCCCCGGTCGTATGGAAGGATGGGATCAGCATTCCCGATACCGATTATCTGCGCTTGCTGATCCGGGTCGAAGGGCCACCCGCGCCTCAGACCGCCAAACTCTACCTCTTTTCCGAACTGGAACAGGAGTTCATTGTCCCGCTCGCTGACGTGCCTGATAGCGGCTATTGGACGGGGCTGATCCCCAATGGGCAGGTCACGATGGCGCTCTACACTCCGGACCTGCTAAGCGACGATACGACGCTCATTATCGAAAATCTGTCGCTTCAGCAGGATGAGGTCGTGCTGTATTCGGTGCATGGTGAAAACCAACTGTGGCCGATCGCATCCCCCGAAGTTCCCGAGGAGGTGCAAGCGCTATCCGGGCCAGTGGCGTTTTTGTCTTTCTTTGACGCCGGCCTGCCGCGGACCTGCACCGGGTTTCTGATCGAGCCGGATCTTTTGCTGACGAACGAGCATTGCATTCGCTCAACTGAATCCTGTAGCTCGATGACCGCCGTCTTTGGGTATCAACGCAATGCCGAAGGTGGGCTGGCGATGGGGCCACAGCTAAGATGCAAGGGATATGAGGCCCATCAATCGAGCTTTGACCTTGACGTGACGGCCGTGCGCCTGTCGTCTTCGCCGGGCGAGGCATACGGCGTCATCAACATGCCCGAGGAGTCGGTGGACCCTGAGGGGCCATTGATCATCATTCAACATCCCGGGGATCTGCCCAAGCAGGTTTCGATTGCGGATTGTGCAATGATCGCAAGCCCGGTGTCGGGACGCGCACCAGACAGTGATTTCACCCACACTTGTGACACTGCGAACGGGTCATCTGGTGCGCCCATTCTTAACTCTGCCGGTCAACTGGTGGGCGTTCATCATTTCGGCTTTGAGGAAGCGCCAGACAGCGCGTGGCGCGAAAACAGGGGGGTTTTAGCGGCGCTGATCATCGCGTGGATGGCAGAAAATGTCGCGCTGCAATCGCAGTGATCCGGTCCCAGACGCCCTCGACCCAACCGCATGAAAGGCAGTTACTACTCGTCCGCTGAACGGCGCGATTCGGGTCGTTCGCCCACTTTGCACGCCTGAGGCATATGCGCGATCAACTCGCCATTGCGGCACAGCGTCATGATCTCTCCACCGCGGGCCGCAAACCGCTGGGCCGGTCCGAGCGACATGCGTGGGAACGTGCCGGGATTGAGGCCCGTTTCGATCTGGTGTTCAATCGTCTCAATAAAGAATTCGCGTGAATACCGATCCACCAGATGATTCAGCGCATGTTGGGCGGCATCGAGCGCAAGGAACGTATTCAATTGTGTCCGCTCCCAATCCGGGGCCCGGACCCGCCGGGCACGTAACCAGCCGCGCAGGCGGTAAATTCGCTCGGGCAGCGCATCCGGTCGCGCGTATTGCCAGGCAACCAAAAGGGGCTTTGCCGGGTACAGGTTCGGGGCGTGTTCCAAGCGACCCGACAGCAACCCCCCCGCCACAAGCACCGGTCCCGCAATCGCGCCCGAAGCTGGGTCCGCCAAGACATCCTGCACGACAGCCTCGTCGCCCAGAACCACCAGCGCTTCGGCGTCCTGCGCGTTCTCGGTCACGACGATTCCGTTCTGCGCCAATGCGGTGGCGACGCTCTGGGCCATCCTGCGCGCCGCCAAGTCGGAACCGTGCCGCTCGGCCACGCTGCGGACCCCGGCGTCCGCCAAGCGCTGAGCGATCATCCGCGCCTCCTGAGGCAGTCCCTTGGACAGGTAGATCGTGAAATGCCCCGGCTCTTTGGTCGGCCAGTCCGTCAGGGGCCAGTCGGTTAGGGGAAAGAGGCACGGCAGGCGCGTCGTCTCGCAGAATTTCCCGATGGGGTTCCAATCCCCTTCGGTCGCTCCGCCCAGCATGGCAAAGACCGGTTGGCGCGCATAGTGCCGCTGCAACTGCGCGTTCCACGTCTGGGGCGGACCGTCCAGCCGCCAGACATGCAGCCGCCACAGCCGCCGCGCGTGCCTATAGAGAGCCTTTTGACCCGGCGAGAAATCGGGCCGCGCAAGTTCGCGTTCGATCTCGCGGTTTCGGGTCTCGACGAAGGCATGCATGACGTCCAGCATCGCAGCCGCGCGGTCCGGTACCACGTCCGGGCCCAGCACCGTGGCGAAATGCACGACCCGCGCGTCGACGCCGGGATCAGGCCCGCGAGCGAGGTCTGCCATGTAGCTGCTCAGGGCTTTGAGCGAGTCGGCGTTCAGCGCATAGCGCGGCATCGACGGACTCAGCGTGTGCCCCGCCGGATCGACACCGTCCACCACGGCCCCTGCCAGATCTGGCACGCCGGCATAACCGGGCCGGAATCGCGGCGTGTGTGCGCGGGTCTTGGCGACTGGTCCCTGACGCTCTTGGTAGAGTTCGCGCAGCAGCCGGTCGCGGCGTGGCTCTAATGGTGATGCGAGGGTGAGCGCGGTGATGTCCGGCACGCGCAGGTCGCCCTCTGCTGTGCCGTATCCGCTGGGACGGTGGCAGCGCGCGCAGGCGGCCATTCGGCCCGACAGGTGCGCACCGCCTGCCACGGTCGCGCCCAGCTTTGTGCCGTCGGGCAGCACGCCGTCATTGTAAATCCGCGCGCCATCCTCCAGCGCACCAGCCAGCGCGCCGGTTGCCGACCAGACCAGGAACAAGGCGCAGATCGTCCGGATCACGTCGTCGCCGCCAGCACCTCGCGGGTGGCTGCGGCAAGCTCGTTGGGTGTCACATCCCCCTCGAACCGGGCCCACGAATTCTCTCCGATTCGCAGCAGATAGAGCGCGCGGTGCGCCATCTTGATATCGCTATCCGCCTCAAAAGCCAGCCGCACTGCGCCGATCGCTTCTGGCGCGCCGGTAAAGAGGCGCCACTCGGGCCCGGCGTCAAACATGGCGCCATAGGCTGCCAGTTCGGCCGGGCCATCGTGATCGGGGTCAATCGTAACCGACCAGAACCGAACATTGGCGCGGTCCGGGCCGAGCGTGTCGATTGTCCCGGCCACGACCGACGAGAGAATGGGACAGATTCCGGGGCAGGTGGTAAAAATGAATGTCATCAGCACCGGACCCGGATCCAGCAACTCGTCCGCGAGATCGACCGCGGTGCCAGTCTGATCCACTAGCGGCACTGTCGGCATCCGATATTCCCGCAAAAGCTGCGACGGGGGCTGTGGGGCCGTGGGATCGAACCCATGATGCATGTGCTGAGCGCGTGTAGGTCTGCCCACCAGCATCGCCCCTGCTGCCCCCATTATCGCCGTCCGCCGATTTAACATGCGGTCTCCTTGGTGAGTTTCGCGAAAGAGCTGAGACACAGATATTTGCGAAACGCGTTAATGTATCGCGTAGATCGCCGCGTCGTGGTGGAGCGGATCGAATTGATAGAACCGCAGACGTGGCGACGGCTCGAAGTTGAACTGGATCATCAGTCGATGCGCCGCAGGTGTGACGGTTACCAACGGCTCACCGTCCGGCACTGGCGTCTCGGTGCGCGCTGCTGGTCCAACCGCCACAGACCCCGGCACCGTGTTGAACCGCGCATGAAAGCGGCCAAAGGTGAACCATGTGCCCGATCCGGCGGTCTTGATCGTGGATTTCCAGGCATTCTCCCACCCGCGCAGCCCGCCGAAATCGACGTTGAGATAACCATGTGGAAAGTAGTCGCCATTCAGCAGCGTGATCTTTGCCATGTCGCCGCGCCGCCGCCAATCGGGAAACTGCACATAGCCACCTTCGCGCAGCTGGCCGTAGGTTGTGTTGTTGAGGAAGGCGACCGTCAGGTCCGTCTCGGGATCGGGCTGCAGGCCACTGGGCAAATGATTGCGGTCGAGCCAGTCGAGATAGGCGTCGCGCGCATCAAGCAGCAAGCCGATCCAGACCTCGCCGCCGTCAGCGTCGGACGGATTGGCCACCTCTTCCTGCATCATCTGAAAGGCGCGCCACATCCGCTTTGCCGGGGCCAGATCGCTGATCTTTGAGATAGCGTAATCCATCTTTTCGCGCTCTGTGACCAGTGCCGGGTCCGGTGCCGCAAAGAACCGGGTCAGAAGCCCCAGCCGCGCGTTCACCATGTCCAGCGCGACCTTGTCCGCGCCGTTCGCCTCCTGAAATCGCTCTAGGCACTGGTCGAACTGTGCCGGGGTCAACGTCGCCAGACCCAGACTGGCGATCATCGGTCCCAATTCCTCAGGCGGCGGAAGCGCGTCCAGACTCGCAGGCCCTGTAAATCCTGCAAATGCAAAGCGTTCATGATCGATGATCCCTGCCCGCAGCGGATGACAGAACATCTCTTCGCTTGGCAGGCCGGGCGGCACGAGCTTCTGTCCGTTCTCGGTCGCCTGCGCGCGTGGCGGATGTTTGCGCCAGCCCCATGAATAGGTCAGGTTGAAATACTGCGCCGGTGCCATCTTCACGCTCAGCTCTACCTTCGTTCCGCTCTCCATCGGAAAGAAGCTTTGGTCAAACGATGCGTGAAGCGGCCCGTTCACCCAATCCACCGCCTCTTCCGGCAGGTTGGCGTCCACCGGCTGGCAGCCTTGAGCAACGCCACCGATATCAAGCCGACCGGGGCAGTCGAACTGCATCACCATCGGCGAGAAATCGTCGGCGCCGCGACTCAGCACGAAAATCTCGTAGTTGATGACCCAAGGCTTGTTCGGCGGAATCGGCGCCGCGTTGGCGCAGGCTGCCTGGGTCGGCTGACCCTCGCCGCCGCAATTGGCGTAGGCCTCTACCGGTGGGCCGATCTTGTTCCAGCCGAAGTCGAAAAACATTGTGTCCGATTTGATATAGCCGCCAAACCAGATCTGGCGCACAGTGACCTCGCCGCCGGTGATCCGGCCATCGACGCCCGTCACGGGCAAGACCCGCTTTACCCGGTTGTGGCCGGAATGGTTCAACATCGCAAAGCCGAGATAGCCCCGATCGCCGGGTACCTTCGATCCCGGCGCGTCGTTCCCTTCCATCAGGTCGATCCCCCAAGCCAGGTGGTGGTCGACCATGGTGCGAGCGGCCGCGATCCGATCGGACGCACCCTCAGCATCCTCGATCAGCGATTCAAGATTCACTGCATCCGGCCGCGTCAGCAATTCGCGATAGGGCTTTTCGGTGACCGTCTCGTAGAGCGTATCCAGAATATAGCGCAGATCGTCGATCGGTGACTCGGAATTGATGCGCACCGCCGTTGGATCGCCGTCGAGCAGGTTGTATTCGCCCTTCTTGTTGGAGGGCAGAGTGTTCATCATCTCGCCGCCCTGCGTGTCGCGCAGGTTGCGATAGGCGGTCGGCAGCAAATTGGTGCCGGGCGGATTGGCATAGGGGTCGACGGTCGACACCACGCCATCCACTTCCACCTCGCCCGGAAACATCGCCATCGGCGTCTTGACATAGGTCGCGCGGATCATGTCCGGCGTCGCGATCTGTGGCAGCGTGGAAAAGGTGAATGACGGTGGTGTCACCATGAAAGGATTGGTCCCCATGACGCAGTTGACCCTGCGCCAGTCGGATTGCGGCACGTTCGGCTGTGCGCCCGGATGGTCGGGGTTTAGATAGCGCTCTTCTTGCGTGCGCAGATCAGGCTCGCCGCTCGCTGTTCCGGTGTTGAGCCGCATGACTACGTTGGGCGGATCAAAGACCAGGCCGGGCTCCAGTCCTTCAAATGCGAAGGAGTCGAAGTCTTGCACCGCTGATTGCGCTCCTGCGGTCAGGACGCCGAAATCAAGGATGCGGTCCTGCGCCTTGAACACCGGTGGATCGGGCATCATGCAAGGCTGCGCCAGAGCACCGGTCGCTCCGAATGTCATCGCCAATACCGCGCCTGTGAATGATGCACGTCGGGTCATAGCTCGGTTCCTTTGCAAATTGGTTGGCCGTCAAGATCAGGAATGAATGGCCGGAAACGGCCCGCCCCGGCGGCGAAGTCGCGTCCGGGGTGCGCCCGCATTGCGCACCCAGCTCAGGCGCGCCGCAATGTCCGTGGCCGAGGCGCGAACAGGGGCCGCGCCCCAGATGTCGAGCGCTTCGTTGCCGTAGCGCATCAACCCCAGAGAGCAATCCATCACCGCCTGTTCGCGCGGCATGCGCAGCAGGTCCGATCGTGTAATCATTCGCGGCCCGGTCGAGATCGGGACCGGCGCGATGGTTCGATGCACGTAGAAAGCTGCGCGCAGCAGATCGATATCGTCCGGTGCGGCCCGCAGGAACAGCCAGCGCCCGGCCTCGCCGGGTCCACAGAACCCACCTGCGCCTGATTGCCCTGCATGACTCGCGAGCCCAAGGGGCCCGTCTGAATCAGGGTCCACCGTGATCGACAGGAACAGGGTCTGATCGCTTGGATCGCGGTCCAGCAATCGGCGAACCTCAGCCATCTTGGCCGAACAGTTCGATTCAAGGTCATGTCCGATAGACATGAACGCGACCAATACCGTCTGGTCCCGGATGAGATCGTCGTAGAACAACCATTCCTTGCCGTCATGCGAAACGACCGGCACGTTCGGGATCGTGCGGCGGTTCAGGCGGACTCTCTCTCTCGGAAGTGTTTTGTCCTGCATCTGGGTCATACCGGTCTCCTTTCCAGGTCGCTTAGCTATCGTCGGGCGCATGCGCGCCGCCTTCGGGATGGTTCTCGATATGCACGCGCCGATCCGTCTTGACCGCATCACCCAACGACTGCGCGATCAGGTCGCCATCGACCGGCGTGTCAAACCCACTGCCCTGCGGGACGATATCCCAGCGGACCATCATCGCGTGATCCTCGTGCACCACATTGTGGCAGTGCATGATGTGCCGCCCCATGAAATCCTTCCAACGGGCGAAGATCACGACCTCGGAGTTGGGTTGCAGCAGCGCCACGTCGCGCCGCGCGCCCCCAAGGAACCGGTCTACTTTGGGTTTTCCGAGCCCGATCAGTGGCAGGAATTCGACCCATTGCGCGAAGAGGTCATAGCTGCGGAACTTCATCGCATCGAAGTCACCATTGAGCAGATCTGTCACCAGCTCGATTGCCTCTGACAATTCCATAGTTGCGAGAATGTTACCAAGCGCGGCAATCGCCGGGCCGGGAAGAACCAGCTCATCGGCGGCTCCTTCTTCGCTGTCGGGAATGGCACTTCTGAGCTGCGGGGTCAGCCGATCCCTGAGCCCGTCGATGTCGAGGTCTTGTAGTCCCTCCACCATCTCGGGTGCCTTGAAAATCTCGGCCAGTCCTTCGCGCCCGGTGAATCCACTCGCGTCGGCATTTGCCTCCGGACTACTCTGCCTCAGCAGCGCCCCCGCTTCCGACGATGGCGCCAGTGCTGCTACACCGGCTTCCTGCACGAATTGCTTTGTCTGGATCGTTCCCCGCAGGAACGGCAGACTGTTGCGCTCGACGATCAGGAACTCGGTGAAGTGGCTGTGGATCGGATGATGCCAGCCATTGCCGGTGTTGCGCAGGGTCCAGATCTCGGCGGAATCCTGTTCGATTCCCGCGTCCACCCGGTTGGGATCAAAGATGTTGCCGTTAATCGTCCAGAGCCCACCGTGATAGTCGAATTCCCACAGCCGTTCGCGCTTGACCTCGGTAAAGTCCACCGGCGGAAACTCCCGGAACAGCATGGGAAACGCGCTAGGGTCAGCATCGCCTTCCTCGGGCGTGCCGTAGTCCGACATGACTGCGCCCTCGGCCAGATCGCCAACCTTGAACGCCATCACTGCGTTCGCCGCAAAGAAATCGTCGTCCGAGGCATAATCCTTTGGGTCGATCTTGCGTTCGTTCGGCCCGCGCCCGTGCTCTTGCTCCAGACGGTTCACCAGATAAACGGTCGAACCGGCATAGTTGGAAAAGTCGATAATGACGTCCACACGCTGTGCCACGCCGAAAAAGATGCTATGCGCCAAAACCGGGTTCGGCTGAAAATTACCGTCGCCACAGATCACGATGAACGGATGATCGAGCTCGGTCGTCGGCTCGCCTGCCTCGGGGTCGTCTTCCGCCCGACCGAATGCGGCTTCGGGTGCGCCCTGCGCGTGCAGGTAGAACTCATACAATCGCGAGGGCCCGCCATTCAGAATACGCAGACGATATTTGCGCGGCTCCACCTCTAGGCCGGGCTGGACCCGCCGGTTCACTGTCCAGCGATCACCGATGATCCCTTCTGTGTTGAACCCGTCAAAGATGATCTGCGGCGACGGCTCATAGGCCGGGTCCGTGCCTGAATAGGCGCGGGCTTCGATCGCTTTTCGTGTGCCGTCGGCCAGGATCGTGCCCCGCTCGGTCCCTGCGAAATCCGCCCAGTCCTGCGCGCTCTCGAAGGTCCAGCGAGTCGTCTCGTCCCGGCTGAATTCGCGAGGCTCTCCGTCCACTTCCTGCGCAAAAAGAAGGTCGTGCAAAATCAGTGGGATATCGAATTCATGGCTGGGTAACAGCCAACTGGGATCCTTGTCGCCAAAGGTGCCGTCGTCGGCGTTCTTGGCGTCGCGTTCGTCGAACAGCATGTAGAATCCGTCGAGCCCCGCATAGACATTCGATGCAGTGAAATCCATTCGATGATCATGATACCAAAGCGTCGATAGCTTCTCGCGATCATCGTTGCCGGACGGGAAATTGGCGTAGTGATGATCCCAGTATTCGCCCGGATTGATCCAGTCGCTGGGAAATCCGTCGCTCTCTGACGCGGTATGTGCGTTGTGCAGATGCGACGTCGTCGATGGCAGGGCAAACCGAAGACTCGCATTGCCCGGATTGTTCCCGATGTCCGGCAGATCGTTGATCCGCCGCGTCAGAATCGGCTCGCCATATACGGTATGAAAACTCGGTCCCGGAGAACAGGCCCGCGTGCTCTGATAGGTGTCGTCATCGGCGCGATAGACATTGTGATAGCCCCAGCTATACGAGCCTTCACCGTATTGCGCGTGATACGTCCACAGGAATTCGACCTCCCGGTGGATGTAGAATTTTTGGGGTCTGAACTCAAAGAACCGTTGATGGGCAGAGGGGTCGGGCGGATCGCCGATGTCGATCTTCAAATTACCGCCCGCCAGCACCTCTTCGCCGCGAACGGTCCATGGTCCGGGTGCTGCGAACCCTTCCGTGCGTAATGCATCGGCCGCTATCTCGAATCGTTCGCGAAATAGATCCCACCACGCCTCATCGCCCAATCCCGCCGACTCAGCTTCGGTCAGTGTGAATAACGGCTGCGCGATCGGGGGGGCGAACTCTTCCAGCGGCCAGATACCGAACGGTGTGACGGGAGGGCTGGGCCGTGACAGTAGGTCGGGCGGCGTATTGTTGGGCGCAATGAGGTTTTTCAACCGCCGTTCGCTTTCCCGGATCGTATCGGGGCCACCGGCAGATCCAGCCGTCTGCGCCAGCGCTAATGTAGATGCGGCAGTTGCACCTCCCTTGAGAAAATTGCGTCTGCTACTGCGCATTTTGCACACCCCCGGTGATCACCGCAATCAACATGCGGTCCTTGAAATGGTGGATCTGACTAATTTACGATATCGATAGCTGAGGCATCACGGGCACAGGATCTGTGGGTAACGCACGGCAGCCTAAAAATGACATTCATTAAAGTTACGTTACGTAATGTTTAGCACAACCTACCCGGTTGTGTCGTGTAAAAAGATCATATTTTGCCGTCGCGTCTGGTCAGATTTCTTTATCGACCTTTGATATGACCACGATGAGAGAGCCATTCTTTAATTATGCGATTCCAAATATGATGTTGAATTATCTCTCAAAAATCCCGGTTGTCTTGGCTCGAATGGCTCGATCTTCGGCCCACGTCGGCCAATGATCCTAAAGTAGGTCAAGTCGGTCTGCCACATCTGGTTGGTGGCCGTGATCCTGTCTGTGATCTCGTTAACTGCCCGGCAGCCGATACGCAGTATTGATGAGAGCGGGCAGCTTTGATCGCCGCATATTCCGCAGCGGTGATCAGATCAGTGCCCGTCGAAAAGCAGCAATCCGATGATTCAGAGATAACGTAGCGCTTCTTATCGGCGTATTTGCCAGATGGTCATCGAAGCTGCCAGTTCGCTGTTCTCTCGGAGGTCTTTCACAGTCATGTTCCGCATCGTCTAAACCCACTTTGTGTAGTTAGACGTGTAGTTCGGCGGAATGTAAGCGGATCATAGATCCATAAACATCACTGCTCTGCGGATGATTTAAATGGTGCCCCCACACGGACTCGAACCGCGGACCTACTGATTACAAATCAGTTGCTCTACCAGCTGAGCTATAGGGGCGCCGACGCG